>ERZ772955.1239-NODE-1239-length-16714-cov-3.322648_pt1 | contig 16714 bp, 15 predicted proteins | sample MGYA00511133_ERZ772955 | MGnify/ENA primary metagenome ERZ772955 (study PRJEB29015, sample SAMEA2737914) | human oral metagenome | biome: human oral; feature: human-associated habitat; material: dental | place: China | collected 2149 ... | reverse complement strand
TTTATTTTGACGCGATTACAAGCGAGCTAGGCCTAAAAGTGTTGGATAATGACGAGCGGCGAAAGTATCGGATAGAATTTGATACTCGCAGTGTCACTGGACGAAATGTGGACGAGATTGTCAAACTGGTAAACAACCAAATTTTGACACCTAACCAAGCCTTGATTGAACTTGGTAAGGAACGTTCTACTGATCCAAATATGGACCGTTACCAATCAAGTTTAAACTATGTCTTCTTGGATAAGAAAGAAGAATATCAATCAATGAAAGGAGGTGAGACAAGAGATGCCAAAGAGAATCAAGATGAAAGGTCCACTGATTCCGAATAACAGTCAGGAATTCTATGACTATTACGGATTGGAAGCAGTCAGCGCTAAAGCTATCACAGATGCTTTTCCAGAAGACAATAGCGATATCGTTTTGGAAGTCAATTCAAACGGTGGCTTAGTAACTGTTGGAAGTGAAATTTATACAGCTTTGAAAAGTTATCCAGGGCACGTCACGGTTGAAGTGACTGGGATGGCAGCAAGCGCTGCTAGTGTTGCAATCATGGGAGCTGACAAAGTGCTTATCAGTCCAACGGCTCAGATTATGATCCACAAAGCGTTATATGGCTATGTATCTGGTAATAGTGATGATTTGGACAAAGCTTCTAATGCGCTTAAATCTAGCGACCAGGCTATTGTGAATGCGTATGTAGCTAGGACAGGATTGGAAGAATCGGTTATCATCGATATGATGAGAAACGAAACTTTCATGTCAGCCAGTGAAGCAGTTGGAAAAGGTTTTGCGGATGAAGTGATGACCTTTGATGATATTGGTGCAGTAGCGAGTCTAGAGAACGGACTGTTACCACAAGCAGTTATTGATGACTTTTACGCTAACCGTAGCAAGCGGAAGTCAGAAATCCAAAACATGCTACGAGAAATCGAAAAAGAAGAATTACTCAGAGGGCTCTAGGCTCTCTTTTTTATACCAAAAAAGGAGAAAAGAAGGTATGTTTAAAGAAAAAATGAAAGAACTTAAAGCGCAGATTGCAAATATCGGTGCTGAAATTGTTAATAAGACAGATGAATTGAAATCTGTTTTGAACTCTGATGATCTTGAGAAAGCTCGTGAAATTCGTGCTGAAATTGATTCTTTGAAAGCTCAAAAAGAAGAAGCAGAAAACAACTTGAAGACTTATGAAGTTGCAGAAGCAGGCGCTGGAGCGTATGCATCTGGCAAAAAACACGAAGTAAAAACAGAAGGTAAATCTTACCGTGAGTCTGTAAACGAATGGGTTCGCACTAAAGGCGCAGTTGCAGATGCTAACTTGAAGCTTGAAGGAAAAGATCTTCTCATTCCTATGAATGAAGCAGTTGATCCAACACAAGACGGATTGAAAAAAGCAAACACTGAAAAAGTAACTAGCAAAGAACTTGTTACTACACCAATTCGTGAAGTTAAGACAGTTCTTGACTTGAAACAATTCGCTACAATTCACAAGGCATCTAAGGGGGAAGGTTCATATCCTATCCTTAAACACGCTACATCTAAGATGGCAAGTGTAGAAGAATTGGAAAAGAATCCAGCTCTTGCTAAACCAGAATTCAAAGATGTGGCTTGGAAAGTTAAGACTTACCGTGGAGCTATCCCGCTTTCGCAAGAAGCGATTGACGATGCAGATGTTGACTTGCTTGCAATTGTTGCTGAAGCAGCTAACCAAATTAAGGTTAATACTACTAACGATGCAATCGCTGGAGTATTGAAAACATTTGAAGCTAAACAAGCAGCAGATTTGGATGCAATCAAGGCTATCTTGAATGTTGACCTTGACCCAGCTTACAATGTATCATTTGTAGTTTCTCAAAGTTTTTACCAAAAACTTGACACAATGAAAGACAAGAATGGACGTTACTTGCTTCAAGATTCTATCGTTTCTGCGTCAGGTAAAGCCTTCCTTGGTCATCCAGTATTTGTAGTTGCTGACACTGTCCTTGGTGAAGCTGATGAAGCTAAAGCCTTTATCGGTGATGTACAACGTGCTGTACTCTTTGCTGACCGTCAAGAATTGGGTCTTCGCTGGACTGACAATGAAATCTACGGTCAATACTTGCAAGCAGTAGTACGCTTTGATGTTAAGAAAGCAGATGCTAAAGCTGGTTACTTTGTAACTATGCCCTAAGGCTCCCCCAGTTAGTGGGGGTGTCTCACGGTCAGAAACAGCATTAGCAGTACCAACCGCAAGTAGCACTAAACAAGAAATTATGGATTATTTAGATAGCAAAGGAATTTCTTACACAGCGACTCAAACTAAAGAGCAACTACTAGCTTTGATTGGAGGTTAGAGCTATGGAAGATAAAAAGAATGGTTTTCTCGAAGAAGTTAAGTTGTATTGTAAAATCGACTATGACTTTGAAGATGAGTTGCTACTTGAACTTATTGAGTCAGCTAGAGAGCAGATTTGTTTTGCCATCGATAGCAAATTACAACCTGAAGACTTAGAGTCTTATGCGAAGTTCCGATTAGCTGTCAAAAAGCAAGTCAAGGAAGAGTACGAACATCGTGGAATGTCAGCAGACACCATGCGCTATCCACTAGCGAATGGTGTCCTGAATATTATCCACCAACTTAGAACCAGGAGGGGAAGTTAATGCGGACACGTAACATGAATGTCCGCATTACTTTTTTTAAAAAAGTAGGTGGACAAAATGAAGATGGAGAGGTGCTAGATTTCGAAAGAAAAGACTTGTATTCTTGCTGGTCAGAAGTATCAAAAACCTCTATCAAAGACTTTCGAGAAAATGCAACGGTTACGAAAGCGAGTGGATTGTCAGAGCACAAAGATACTAAAACATTCTTAATTCGTCATTTACCTAAACTACCTTTTGACAATTCTTGTTTTGTAGAATTTGATGGTAATGAATATCAAATCATTGCTATTGAACGTGACTACGCAAACAAGGAAATTGACTTGATTAAGGGAGTGATGGTTTCATGACGAAAGGATTGGATCTTTGCCTTGAGAACCTTACGAAGCTGGAAGTCAAAGCGCCTAAGGTTGCTCGTGAAGCAGTAAATGAGGTAGCTCAAGAGTTCAAGAAAGAGCTTGAAGTGAATACTCCAATTTCTGATGAGCTAACCCTCACTCGATTGAAAGAAGATATAAAAATCAGTAATTTCAAAGGGAGAGGTGGTGCTCCTTCAAAAGATATTGGTTTTGGTCGGTCGACTGGTTGGCGTGCTAAGTTCCCAGATAGCGGAACGATTTATCAAAAAGCACAGGACTTCGAGGAAAAGACTATCAATGCAGTCACTCCTCGCGCTAAAGAAATATACAAACAAAAAATAAGGGAGGTGTTAAAATAAATGATTGCTGAAACCGAAGCTTATAAACTTTTGGTGGCAGATGAACAGTTGAATCAACTGTTTGATGAGTTTAGAGGTAAGGAATTTCCAGGTTACAAACAAGGTATCTTTACTTATGATATCCCAGAAAAGCCTACAAACTTAAAACGAAAAGAGCTTGCTCCGTTTGCAAGAATTTACTTAACTTATGAAGCACCTCACAAGTATGCAGATGACAATGTTATCTCAGCTGAACAACGCATCACAATTAACTTTTGGTGTAAGAATGCAAAGCAAGCTGACCAAATCGCCAAAAGAATGGATGTGGTCTTAGAAAGTAGTGGATTTGAACGCTACACAGCAAATGAGAAACCTCGCTACATGGATGACGATATTGGACTGTTAATGAATGTCCGAAAATATCGTCTTTTCGATTGGAGCGATCTCGAAGAAATGAAAGGAAAATAAATAAATGTCTAAAGTTAAATTTGGTTTACGTGGTTTCGAATATGGGGTTTTGGACAATAAAAACCTTGTGCAAGGAGAAACTAAAAAGATTCCAGGAATTAAAACAGCGAAACTGGATATCACAAATGAATTGAACACTATCACAGCAGATGATGGACCATACGTAGTATTGTCTTCTGGTATCACTGGAACAACTCTTGAAGTGTCATGGCTTGATTTGGGTAGTGATGCACGTAAAGATTTTTACGGTATCACAGTTGAAAATGGTGTTGAAAAATACAACAAGAAGATGACTCCGAACGACATCGCTTGCTTGTTCCGTACAACTGGGGATGACGGTAAAGGTATCTGGGTTGGTCTTCTTAAAGGTAAATTCTCGCTTCCAGGTATGGATTTGGAAACAAAAGACGGCTCACCAGATCCTAAGAACGATACTGTATCTGGTAGCTTTGTGGCTCGCGGTGACGAAGATGAAGGTCTTGTAATTGTGGTGGGGCGTGAAGACAACCCACAATTCCAAGAATCCGAATTCCGTAAGCTTGTTTTCCCAAAGTCGTAAGCGGTGCTAGTTCTGAACGAACAGTAACCGCTGAATCAGGCGCAGCAAGACAAGAAGCATAAGAATAGGCTTGGTTTTTCTAAGCCTTTATTTTTTAAGGAGTAAATAATGTTTGAAATTAAATTTAAAAAAGCAGGTGTGTTGAAGGAGTTCTCGAAAGACTACGTTAATGTTGAAGATAACTTGTTGGCTCTAGAGCACCAGGTGCGACAAACTTCATTGTACGAAAACAAGGAAGATTTGCTTAACCCTGCTAAACACCGTGAGTTGAACGAGGCGTATCTTGATATGTTCGTGAAAATGTACGGTGAGCAGTTTGATGCAGATGATTTGAAGAGCGCAAGTGTTGAAACGCTTGAAACATTGAATGATCTATACCTTGCAGCGCTCGGTGGTAAACAAGAAGAAAAAGAGACCGCCAAGGAAAAAAAGAAGAAAAAGGGCTAAGCCCTAAAGAAGCTCAAAATAATTTATTAGTTTGGGTTCAATCTCTAATGAGTCAAGGATATACAATCCATGACATAAAGAGCATGCGATTATCAGATTTTGATTTGATGGTGCAGGCTTTAGAAATCAAAGAAAGCAAAGAGGAAGAAGAGACGACCCTTGATAAGGCCTTTCCATTCCTTTTTGGATAGAAAGGAGAATGAATGGCAAGTAATATCGGTGAATTAGTCGCCACAGCAACCTTAGATGTCGCTCCTTTTCAGTCAAATGTTGGGAGGTTAAAAACCTATCTAAAGGGTGTCGATAATTCCCTGAAGGCGATGGAAAATAACTTTAAGGGAGCTGGTAAGAACGTCAGCAACTTAAAGAGCCTTTTATCGCAAACTGGTTCAGCTCTTAGCTCTTATCAAAAAGTATTGAGTTCACAGAGCGAACGATACAATCAATTAAAAGCCAGTATTGGAGATGTGTCTACTGCCACTGCTGAACAAAAGCAAAAGCTAGTTGAAGCAAGCGCCAGTATGACTGCGACTGCTGCTAAAGTTGCAGAATTGCAAAATCGCTACGAGCAGTTAGCAAAATCTATGCGTCAAGCTTATATCGATGACAGTGCATTCACTAAATTTGGTAAGGGCGCACAGGAAGTCGGTAATAAAATCAGTCAAATGAGCCAAACTATATCTGGTTTTGGTTCTGCTTTAACTCGTGGAGTTACTGCTCCGATTGTAGCAGGTGCTGGACTTGTAGTGAAAGCTGCAATCGATTATGAGTCAGCGTTCGCTGGTGTAAAGAAAACAGTAGACGAAACCGCATCAGTATCCTATCAAAAGCTATCAGACGGTATTCGTCAAATGGCTAAAGAATTGCCAGCCAGTGCGGTTGAAATCGCAAATGTAGCAGAAGTGGCTGGCCAGTTGGGCATCAAGGCAGAGGATATCCTTACATTCTCGCGAACCATGATTGATATGGGAGAATCAACGAACTTGAGCGCTGAAGAAGCTGCGACCGCTATCGCTAAGATTGCGAATATTCTTGGACTAACATCGGACGAATACGGTCGATTTGGTGCGTCTGTTGTTGATTTGGGTAATAACTTTGCGACAACTGAGAAAGATATTGTTGAGATGACGAACCGTTTAGCGGCAGGTGGCAAACTTGCTGGACTAACTGCTCCTGAAATCTTAGGTCTTGCAACTGCTATGAGTAGTGTAGGGATTGAAGCAGAAGCAGGTGGTACTGCAATGACGCAAACTTTGACGGCTATTGGTAATGCAGTTTCATTGACTACTAAGGACTCGGCAGATGATCTAGCTTTAATTGCTAAAGTTGCAGGAACAACATCAGAGGAGTTCCAAAAAGCGTGGAAAGAAAAACCTGCTGAAGCTTTGCAAGCTTTTATTAAAGGTCTTAACACAGCCCGTGAGCAAGGTGCGAATATGGATGCTATCTTGATGAAATTAGGCATGACTGGTGTTAGACAAGGAAATATGCTTAAATCTCTGGCTTTATCATCGGATAAAATGAGCGCAGCAGTCGAACGATCTAATCAGGCGTGGAGAGATAATACTGCTCTGACAAATGAAGCGAATAAGCGTTATGAGACTACTGAGTCTCAACTGAAGATGTTCAGAAACCAAGTGACAGACTTGGCTATTGAGTTCGGCGGACCTCTTATCAAGGCTCTTAGAAGCGGACTTGATGCAGTAAAGCCATGGCTGAGCAATCTCGCTGATTTAGCTAAAAAGTTCAGCTCACTATCAACAGAACAACAACAAAATATCATCAAATGGGGATTAATGGCAGCCGCTTTAGGCCCTGCTTTGAAGTTGTTAGGTGGTGGTGTTTCAGTAATCGGTGGACTTGTAAAAGCGGTCGGTGGTCTTTCAAAAGGCATCGGTGTTTTAAGTGGGTCAGCTAAATATCTTTTCAATTTGCCTGTTGGACTCAACGCACTATCAAGTTCAGCGGGGGCAGCAGAAACTGCAATGGCAGGTGTATCAACTAGCGCTGGTTCTTTATCTGGTGCATTTGGCGCTCTTGCAAATCCTATTGGTTTGATTGTTGGAAGTATTGCTCTAGTAACTGCAGGGTTGGTATATCTCGGCAATGAGAAAGACAAAGCAAGAATCAAGACTGAAGAGTTTGGGTCACAATTAAGCGATACTGCTCGTGGAGAATTGCGAAGCTTCCAGAAAACAGTAGATGAAACAAGCACAGCGGTTGCAAACTTCGGAACTCGCGCTGGAGATGCTGAAAAGGTATCTGGAGCCTTTAAAAAGCTTTATGAAGAAGTTGCTGCTGCTGCGGACAAGACCAACAAACGAATGGAAGAGTTGGGCGCTAAGTGGGGTCTCAGCGAAGAAGATATTGCGAAAGCAAAAGAAAAAAATGCCCAGGTCGTGTCTAACACGGAGTCCATGATGAATCAAATCAATGAGATTTATCAGCGTCATAACGGTGATGCGAGCAAGTTTTCTCAAGAGGAGAAAGAAATCATCCTGAACAATCAGAATGAGATGATTAAAGCTAAACTCTCGATGATGGACTTGTCAGCTGAGCAACAAAAGGCAGCTTTACAAGCTTTAAATGGCGATGTCAGAAGTCTGAATGAAACGCAATTAAAGCATACTAGAGATGTTTTGAAACAAGCTCTGGATGAGGAAAAGAAACTCTACGAGAATTCAAAGAGTGAGCTGAAAGAGTTGCTAGATGGTAAAGCTATGGATCAAGAGACTTACCAGAAGAATATGCAGACTCTAGAAGCTAACCATACGCGAACTATGGAAGCTCTTGGAAGTAAGTACTACCAGATCATGCAAAATCTTGATGCTAAAGTAAAAGCACGAACTGGGCAAAGCTGGAACTACTGGGAAGAAGCCAAGAAAGTTCTAGAAGAATACGGGCTATCTTATGAGGTGATTGGTCAGAAAGCTGCAGAAGCTTCTCAAAAAATGGGCGATTCCCACAGCATTCTTGCTAAATATACTAGTGATATGAGCAAGGAAGTGAAAGAGGCTAACGATGCCTGGTCGTTGCTCGTCGGTAACATTGATAAGAACGGAAATTTCCAAGTCAAGTCTAATGTTAAGGAAGTGATCGGAGAGGCTGCCAAATCTGCTGAAGGTTGGGAACAATTGCAGTTTATCGCTAAAACTGCGGAAATCAATTCAAACGCTCGTGCTACAATTGCAGAGGCTCTTGTCGAATCCGGTAAGTGGAAAGACATGACTCTGGAAGAAAAACAAGTTATTGTCAAGAATCAAGCTGGGTTACAAGCCATCTTTGATAGTGAAACCCATCTTAAAACATGGAACAGTATGCCAGCCGAAGTCAAAGAACTCCTTATGAAAAATGCTGATGTCATGAACAAGGCGGAGGAAGCCTCAAAGGCTCTGTCTAACTATGAATCTCTCACACCAAAACAAAAGGAGTTGCTGGCCAATGATGAAAGCGTCCGAATGGCTGTTGCTCGGTCAACTGATACTCTGACGACCTGGAATGCGACTACACCGTTTACAAAAGATTTGAAAGCTGATCCTACGAATGTTTTAAACAATGGTAAGTTATCGATTGATAAGATTATGGAATGGAACCTTGCTAAAGCAGATAATAAGGTATTAAATGCTACAGATAACACGGGTGGAGCAGTAGCAAGCGCGCAAGCAAGTGTGAACTCGCCTACTCAAACATCGCCTATCAGCATCAACGCCGAAAATAATACAGGCAGTGTTATCGGTAGCGTGTTGGGAAGCTTGGCATCGTTGCCAGCCTTCAAATTCATTGATATCATAACACGACATTTTACTGAGCAGCACGCTAAAGGTACGGATAATCACCCTGGAGGTCTTGCGACAGTCAATGACCAACGTGGTACGCTCTATAAGGAGCTTGTAACATTACCAGACGGTACTTCCTTCATCCCAGAAGGCAGGAACGTGGTCTTGCCACTCCCCCCAGGAACCAAGGTCATGCGCGCAGGTAAAACTCGTAGTTTGATGAACCGTTTGGGGATTCCAAACTATGAAAAAGGAATTGGTTTTGAAGATACGAAAATTTCGCATCTAAGCAGACGGATCCAGAGCGTTAACATTCGAAATAGTAGCCGTGGATATCAAACTACAGCTTATGCTATTGATAGTTATGGTAATTCTGGTAACGGTCAAGCAGTAGTCGCAGAATTGGTCAGCTTGAAAGAAAGCTTAGAGTATTTGCTTGGTAAATTATTAGAAAAGGATTCTAATAATTATCTAGACGGTCAACTTATGGCTGAAAATTCTTATCGTCGCTTCGGCAATATCATGAGAAGGGAGGGAATGTAATGGCCAACTACTTAAAGGTAAATGATTTTTCAACAGCTAGTTTCAAAAACTGCGTAGTGACTGATTTTGGCACAATTCATTCTGCCAGTCCTCGTTTCTCGGAGCAATTGAAGCTTTATGGGATGAATGGGAGTTACAACCAGGAAGAAGGGGCTTTTGATAATTACGAGAGAACCATTCGAGTATTTTTTGAGCGGTTTTCAAATTTAGCAACCTTGGTCGAGAAATTCAAGGCAGTTGGAAATCAGTTAGAGTTCAGTTATCAACCTGATTCAGTATTCTATGCTGATTTACTCGATACAGAGATCATCCCCAAAGGGATGTACGGTTGGGAATTAGCAATCAAGTTAGATATGCAACCATTCCGTTATCAAAAAATTGTAGATCCTGTGGTGCTGACGGCATCCGACACAATCAACAATCCTGGGACGATTTATTCTGAGCCAATCATTGAGATTGAGGGGGATGGCGATATCTCCCTTACTATTGGCCGTAAAACCATGTATCTAGCAATTAAGACCAAGGCCACAATCGATTGTAGGCAAGGCAAGCAGAATATCTATAACGCGACTGGAGCGGTTCAAAACACGCTCAGAAAGCGTGGAGGGTTCTTTGAAATCCCTCCTGGTAACTCTGGAATTGCCTTCGTTGGAAATGTTCGTAAGGTGACAATCAAACCAAACTGGAGGTATAAAGTATGATCTATTTAACTGACGGCAATATACCTCTTAATGCAGCATACGACGATGATATCGTTCAAGAAGCGAATAGCACCTATCAATTATCGTTCAAGTTTCCTACAAATAATATCTTGTGGCAAAAATTGAGAGAAGAAACATTCTTGACGGCTGATGATCTTCACGGTGAACAGGATTTTGTGATTTTCGAGGTTGAGAAGAAGTATGGATATATTCAAGTGTATGCTAACCAAGTATTCACCCTCTTGAATAACTATGTGGTCAATCCTATCTCTTTGGATAGACAGACTGGTTCAACTGCTTTGAGTCGCTTTGCTGGAAGTATCACTCGTGATAATCCGTTCTCGTTCTTTTCAGATATCGATGATAGACACACTTTTAACATCAATAGCAAAAATGCTATGGATGCGTTCGCGAAAGACAAACATTCTATTCTTGGTCTATGGGGTGGTGATTTAGTCAGACACGGGTACCAGGTTCGCCTTTTAAAAAATGGCGGTTCAGAAAATGAATCGCTTTTTATGTACAAGAAAAACCTATCTAGTTATGAGCATAAAACATCCACAAAATCCTTACGGACTCGTATCACCTTTATCACAACCATTCGTGGTGAAGGGGAAAATCCAGTTGATAAGCATTATAAGGTTGTAGTCGACAGTCCACTGATTAACAAATACAGTCAGATTTATGAGGATGTTGTAGAGGTCAACGACCAGGATGTCAAGGATGAAGCAACCCTCTTAAAATACGGCAAACAGTATTTCAGAACAACATTGTGCGATATGCTCGAAGATAGCATTGAGATTGATGTTATTGGACATAGTGATGTTCCTGTTCAAATGTTCGATGTTGTGGGTGTCTATCACGAATACTATGACCTAGACGTCCGAAAGAAAATCTCAAAATACAACTATTCTCCAATGGCTAAAAGATTGAAGAGTATTGGTTTTGGAGAATTCAAGTCTGGTCTAGCAAGTGCAATTGGTAATGTAGTAAACGATGCAGTTAAGGATGAAACACGCGCATTTGAAACACGGTTAAACCAAGAAATCAAAAATGCTGATCTTGCTTTTGACCGGAAAAAAGAAGAATTGGTCAATCAATTCACAGATGGTCTCAACGCTGCCAAAGCCAGAGCTGAGGAGGCCAAGCGTCAACTCTCTGACGCCATTGACCAGCGTTTCACCAGCTTTTATAATGGCCCTCTACAAGAAGCCAAGCGCAGGGCTGATGAAGCTTTGCGAAATGCTGGCGCCAGCAGTCTACTCGCTCAAGAAGCGAAGCGGATTGGTTTAGATTCTGTTGCTAGACTTGAAGCATTCAAGAGACAGGCTACGAGCGCCCAGACGGCTCTGTCGGGTGATTTGGATGTCTTGAAACGAACCATCGCGAATGATATTCGACCGAAGCAAGAACAGGTTACAGCTGAGATTGCCAAGCAGGTTGAAGCGCTTATCCAGACCAAAAAAGAACTAGCTGGTGTGAAGTCAGCGCAAGCGACGTATGAGGAGACGATGACTCGCAGACTGTCAGAACTGACTAACTTAGCTAATGGCAAGGCAAGCAAGTCAGAACTCACGCAGACAGCCGAGCAGCTGGCTAGTAAGATAGCGAGTGTGAGGGTCGGAGGAGTCAACCTATTTAAAGGCTCGAAAGATTTCAGCGGTTCTTGGGTAAACCTCGGCAATTGGACGAGAGAGTCAGAGAAATATCAAGGCATGACTGTCATGAGCCGAGTAGGTACATGGTTCGGCATATCACAGGCTTTTGAAACCCAAAAAGGCGAAGTCTATACTCTCTCGTTCTACATCAAGAGTAGCATCGATAGAGATCGGATAAATGTGTATTTCACACATGCTTCAACCAATCAACTTGCTAGAACATTGCCATACATGTCCTCAGTGGCTATTTCAAACGAATGGCAGCGAACTTCTGTGACTTTCGAAATTACAGAATCAGGATTTATTTTGCCACGCATCGAGAGATTCAATACTGAAGCTCCTGTATATGTTGCAGGTCTTAAGTTGGAACGAGGGAATATCTCGACTGATTACAGTGAAGCTCCTGAAGATATAGAAGGTCAGATTTCAATTGTTGAATCCAGTTTCAGACAGCGTGCCGATGCACTCGATGCTGGGGTGAGTCGTCTGACTGAAGGTCTTACAACCAAAGCCGATATCAGCGCACTCAATGTGACCGCTGAAAATATCCGACAATCTGTGAAGAGTCTTGAGAAAGACACGCAGAACAAGATGAATCAGAAGTTGAATCTGGCTGAATTTGAGGTGCGAGCTGGTTCTATCCGTCAAGAAATCCTTAATGCAACCAAGGACAAAGCGGATAAGACTTTGGTTATTGCTGAAGCTGGGAAATTGCGAGAAGAATTTTCTAAGATGAAGGTCGGCAGTCGCAACTATGCTGAAGACTACGATTTCTCAAGAGGTCTTTGGAGATACCATCAAGGGGACAGTAGTCCTGTTGATTGGAAAATTATCAATGGTGAATACCATGTAAAAGGAACGACTAAAATCTGGAAACAAATGCAGATTTTCTCAAAAGAAGGAAGTCGAGTGTCTGAAAAGAATTCGACAGCTCTTCTTGAGTTGGAAATCGGCGAAACCTACACACTTTCGTTTCAAGGAATTTGCTACTCTGGCTCTTCAAATGTCTGGATATCTTTGAGAGCTAATCGAACAACACCTAGCAATCCCGAGATTATAAATGGTAATTTTAATCTCACGTCTAGCTGGCAGACTTATCAAGTCACTATCCCAGCATTGACCAAGCCTGATAATTTTGACTTCTGGCGAATTATCCTCGGTTATAACGAGATTGGCCATGTGGCATTTCGTAAAGTCGAATTAACCAGAAGTTCTACTCGTATAGATGCAGGGCCTGCTCCTGAAGATAGCAAGACTGACCTTGTCATTGCCAAGTCTGAATTTCAGAAAACTGCTGAAGGTCTATCTACGAAGCTGGCAGCAGTTGAAACCTATGTCAACCAAGACAGCCAGCGACAAGAAGCATTGAGAAGATACACTCGAGAAGAGAGCGCTAAGCAAGCGACGGCTGTTCGTGAGCTTGTGAGTCGTGATTTCGTCGGAAAGGCAAGCTATCAGGAAGATGTGAGAGGTTTTGAGCGTAGGTTTGAAGCAATTACCAACCCAAAAAATGGTTCGATTGCCACTCAAATTGCTAACTACAAGCAATCAGTTGATGGCAGATTTACAGATATCACCTCACTGATTTCTGGTAAGGCTAATCAGGCTGATTTCCAGAGAGTCAAGGAAACTAGTCAGCTTTACGAGCGCATATTGGGCAATACAGATAATGGAATTGCTAACAATGTCGCTCGCATGGCTCTGACGAATCAACTGTTCCAGGTTGAGGTGGCGAAGGCTGCGAAAGGTGGCCGAAATTATATCAGGAATGGTCAATTTAAGAACGGTTCGAAAAACTGGCTTGAACATCAATCTGTTGATTTTGGTTTGAATTTCAACTATCAACACTCTCAAAATCCTAATAATCGAAATCGACCAGGACTACACTTCTATCACGAATCTCAAGATGTTGCTAATTTTTTTGGAATTCGGCAATCTATTGCTTTTGACGGTGTTCGAGGTGAGAAAGTGACTGTTTCCCTACTTGTTTCGAAGGATGGCGGTGATGCCAATAGTGGCTTGAAAGTCGCACTGCATTACATTAAAAACAAGGACATCGTTGGACAAGAGTGGCAGAGCATCCCAAGTCCGCAAATAACATCTAAGTACAAGCGTTTTACATTTACATTTACTTTGTCAGACGATGTTGAAAATCTGAATTTGATGCTTTACGGAGAGAAAGGGAAGACTATCAACCTCTATGTTACAGATGTTCAACTCGAGAGAGGCTCTGTCGCGACGGATTACACCGAAGCACCAGAAGACACTGACGAAGCGATTCGTTCTGTTCAAACTCAATTAAATGGCTCATGGTCCGTCCAAAATATAACCAGCGCAGGTGCTATCATTTCTCAAATCAATGCGACGAACAATCAAATTTTGATTGAAGCTGAAAAGATTCGTTTGAAGGGTAAGACCTTACTTGATGAGCTGACAGCTATTCAAGGTTATTTCAAACGCTTGTTTGTCGGCGAGGGTGCATTTGCGACTCTTAACACAGATATTTTGCGTGCTAACTCTATCACAGCTGATAAGCTGGTCATGGATATTGCTATGGCCAGACGTTTCGTCTCAAGTGACATCTTCACGGATACGCTTGCTGCTAAAGAGGCCTTTATCAACAAGTTGCGGTCAGTGGTGGTCACGGCGACTTTGCTCGAAGGTTATAAAGGGCGGATTGGTGGATTCCAGATTGGTACACACGAGAAAGACTCTTCTGTGTACTGGATCACTGGTCAAAATCAATTTTCAGTCGGTATGAGTAACGGCTCTGGTCAATGGTCGCAGACGGCTTTGTGGGTCAATTGGGGCAACAATTGGGCGTACCCTGGAGATTATGCATGGTACGTGAAAAACAACGGGAAAATGTATTGCTACAATACAGCTGAATTTTGGAATACTCCTGTTATCCATGGAAATCTCCGCGTTACTGGTCACATTTACTACAACAATGAAAATTCAGGAAAATCTGGTTACTGGATTCACTCGTCTAAATATTCAAATTTTGAGCCTTCGGATAACTATCTTTACCTTTATTATAGCGGTTCAGGTTACGACTGGATTCCGATGAACAAAGAGATTTCAGACCGTCGATATAAGCACAATATCGAAGACAGTACAGTCTCTGGCCTCGATGTTATCCAGAAACTTAAAACGTACAGCTATCGCAAAGAATACGATGGAAAAATAGAAGATATCGCTTGCGGTATCATGGCGCAGGATGTCCAGAAGCACGCTCCTGAGGCATTTTTTGAAAATCCTGACGGCGCATACTCTTACAACACATTTGCTCTTGTGCCTTATCTAATCAAGGCTATTCAAGAGCTCAATCAAAAAATAGAAAAATTGGAGAAAACAGCATGAACGAACAAGACAAACAAATCAGCAGCCTGACAATTAAATCGTTAGGTGAAAAAGTCGGTAATGAGGCTACTCAGTCAGCAACGCTCGAAGCCCTCTATACAGTGACTGCGATGGAACTTGAGCAGATGAAACGAATCATCGAATCAGACGAAGAGCTCAAAGCAAAATTTGAAGAAGTGAAAGGAAAAATGACAAATGGCAATTAATAATTATGAACTAGCGACCAAACCTTATACTCGTGGTTTTGGAGACAAAGTTACAACCGTTGTAGAAATCCGTTTGCAAGACGGGAATCGTTATAGCACTAACCAGCGGGAATTGGCTGGTGACCGTACACAAGACCAAGAAGACGTGCTTATTCAGGAAATATTGGATATTGTGAAATCTGAATTGGATCCAGGAGCAGCAATTGTCAAAACACAGGCACAGCTTGAACAGGCTGAGCAACAGATTGCGCAAAACAAGAGCGAACAGGACCGACTCTCTGCGCTTGCAAATAAAATCGACAAAGTAGTACGAGTCATGGCTCAAGATTCCATTATGGGTGAGAAAATCGCCTATGGAACAACCTACAAGGAACTTGTCGAGCTCTTCCCACTTGCAGAGGAAGGCAAAGCCTATCAACCAGGAGATATGTTTGTGATTGAAAATCCTGAACACGTTGAATTGAACGGTGAGGGCAAGCGTGTCTTGATTCAGACAAATCAGGCTTTCACTTACAAAGGAGAATCTCTCAAGCAGCTTGAAGGTGGACCATCTCAAAATGGGCTTCTTGCAATCTGGAAGTGGGAAGGCCAGAAAAACGAAAGTGATCTTGGAACCACTCGAGTTCCTGCACAGTAGATTGGAAGTGGTCTGATTGGAATTACTAGCATTTTTGGATAAATTGAGTCCAATTCTAATCGTGATTATTCCTAGCTATTTTTCTTTCAAAAGCACGCAGAATACAAAAGAGACTGACAAACAAATCGGTCTCTTATCTGACAAGATTAGTGCCATTGAAAAGACCGTCTCGAATGTTGAGAGCATTGGCAAAGATAATAGCAAAGGATTGAGCGTTATTGGAAAAGGTCTTCAAAGATTACAGCGTTTTCGATTGCAAGAAAACCTAAAAAAAGCAATTAGACGAGGCAATACCAATCAGCATGAGATTGAGGAATTGTCTCGTCTTTATGAAAGTTACGTGGAACTTGGTGGGAATGGAGCCATCAAGGTATTGTATGAAAAATTTTTAGCATTGGAAATTGTGGAGGAAAATACAAATGCAACAGATTAACGAAATTTTACTTAATGGAGCAATCAGCATCCTTGTTATTTTAGCAGGGGTAGCAGTCAAGGTAGTCAAGGACTACCTTGTCCAAAAAGGTGGCGAACAGACGGTCAAGATTGTCGAGATTTTGGCCAAAAATGCGGTCAATGCCGTGGAGCAAGTCGCTTCTGAAACTGGCTACAAAGGCGAGGAGAAGTTAGAGCAAGCACGAACTAAAATCCGTGCTGAGCTTAGCAAATATAACATTAGCATGACTGACCGTGACCTTGATACCTTTGTCGAGTCAGCGGTGAAGCAAATGAATGATTCATGGAAAGGAGAACAATAATGGATATTGATACAAGTAGATACAGAGAAGGATTGCCTCAGGTCGGTGTACAACCTTATCGACAAGTCCATGCGCACTCAACAGGAAATCGCAACTCAACCGCACAAAATGAAGCGGACTACCATTATCGTAAAGACCCTGAACTTGGATTCTTTTCTCACGTTGTAGGGAATGGTCGTGTGATGCAAGTCGGGCCCGTAAATAACGGAAGTTGGGATGTTGGGGGCGGTTGGAATGCTGAGAGTTACGCAGCAGTCGAATTGATCGAGA
>ERZ772955.1238-NODE-1238-length-16726-cov-4.266091_pt1 | contig 16726 bp, 34 predicted proteins | sample MGYA00511133_ERZ772955 | MGnify/ENA primary metagenome ERZ772955 (study PRJEB29015, sample SAMEA2737914) | human oral metagenome | biome: human oral; feature: human-associated habitat; material: dental | place: China | collected 2149 ... | reverse complement strand
ATTAAGTTGCGAAAACAGCAACTTGGAAAGGAGGGGCTATGGAAGCTGTTATGACGATAGATAAAGCATATCTAAATTTGAAAAGCATAATTGTTTCAAAAGGAATGAAACAAAAAGAGATTGCTGAAAAATTAGGTATGGATAAGTCAACATTCAACATGAAAGTCAATCGTTACCGTGGACGTGATTTCACATTTTCGGAAGCTAGTGAACTTTCAAAAATACTAGATGTCAAGATGGAAGATTTCTAGTAATTTTTTTAAAAAGAATGTTGCGAAAACAACAACATAGAAAGGAGTACGGAATGAACGAACTTATCAACGTAACTCTGAATGACAATCATGAGCCAGTTGTGTCAGGAAGACAACTACATGAGGCGCTGGGTGTTAATTCAAGATATACAACATGGTTTGACCGTATGAAGGAATACGGATTTACAGAAGGTCAGGACTTTCTCCCAAATTTGGGAAAAAGTACAGGAGGGCGACAAGCTACTGACCACATCATCAAGTTAGACATGGCCAAAGAAATTGCCATGATCCAGCGGACAGAGCGAGGTAAGCAAGTCCGACAATACTTCATCCAAGTGGAAAAGGACTTCAACAGCCCTGAGAAGATTATGGCAAGAGCCTTGCTCATGGCGGATAAGAAGATTCATAAACTGGAGACGCAGATTGAAGCGGACAAACCTAAAGTCCTCTTTGCAGACGCAGTAAGTGCAAGCCATACATCTATCTTGGTCGGTGAACTTGCCAAACTCATTAGCCAAAACGGCTACAAAATCGGTGCTAATCGCCTCTTTTCTTGGATGCGTGAAAATGGCTACCTGATTAAGCGCAAAGGCTCAGACTGGAACATGCCAACCCAACGTAGCATGGACTTGAAGCTCTTTGAAATCAAGGAAACAAACGTGCAACACGCAGATGGACATATCACTGTGAACAAGACACCAAAAGTCACTGGCAAAGGACAGCAGTACTTTATCAACAAGTTCTTGAGTGAAGATGAAGTAGCGGGGTAAAAAGATGTCAGAGCAAAAAGAAAAATACCACGATAGACGTGGTAGACCTGATGAATTGAAGGTTGAAAAAGTTATCCACCTTTCAATTTTGAGAGGCGAAGGAACCGAGACGGATGGCATTAGGGTTGTAGAACAGTATTACAACATGGACGGCAATCTAATATTTGAATTAGATCCTTGCTCTCCGCATTATCAAGAATTTTTAGGTTTGCGTTGATTTTGTTTATCTTTGTCCAAATCTAAAATATCTTGCAGTAATTGCTCGTTATCATGGCGTTCAATATACCATTTTTGCATAAGTAGTTCTATAAACTTCAGCAACTTGTGAGCCTCATTTGGTTCGATATCCACTATAAGATTTACATCTTTTTCTGGATGGGCGCCAATGTTTCCAAGCTTTCGTAGAGCATCGAGTACTTTTTTAGTGCTAGGGTCAACAGACTCCTTTAAAGCATCTATCTCATCTACTAATCTTGTTTTAGAAATTCCCCAAAAATCTCTAATCATTCCTTGTAGACAACGTCTAGAGAGGGTTGCAGAGGCTTTGGGGCTGAGATTTAAGATAGCGTGAGCTTCTTCATAATCACTTCTTATAGTCTGAGGGATGTAGTCTGGATAGACTTTTGCGAGTGAAATAGGGTTGAAGTGCATAATACGATTTGGAAATTGACTACCAACGCCCACGATATCAATCGAAACTTTATGACAATTTGGACAATTCATTGTTTGTATTGTTATTTTGTCGTTCAAATTTTCCTCAACATTAACATGTGGACGACGAATCCAAAAGTAGTGTTCTTCTTCTCGGAATGTATCGTAGTGCTTTGGAACAGAATAACCGCAAAATAAGCAGAATAGTGTATTAGAATCCATAAGATTTCTCCAGTCATTTTATTTTGATTATACCATATTTGAAAGGGGTGAGGAAATGAGACCAAGGAAATATCCGTACAAACAAAAACCACTCTTTCCTTCGACAAAAAGAGTGGAGAAAGCAATCAGGGAACTTGAAGCGCTGAAAGAGCACTATCTGAGCTTGCCTGATGAATTGAGGCCTAGAGCGAAAGCGCTAGTTGATGAAGAATCGGAATATGTTACTGATTATGATCTTGAGATTGTTTCATTCGAGCTAAGACTTCGTTTTCGTGAGCTCCTAACATTTTTCGAACAATGTCCTTAACTTCACGGACTTTTACTGGTTCGAAAGTATGATTGTCATCACGAACTAGCTCAATGAGTTCATCAATCATTTTATCAATAAAAGGGCTATTTGCCATAACATCACCTCCTTTCTGACTACATTATAGCAGAAAGAGATTGAGAAAAATAGAAAGGAGAAAGAATGATTATAGATGATTTTAAAGACTCTGAAGTCTATCCGATTTTTGGCTTCATGTTCAGGCAACCATATAATAATCTCTCTTCAGACGCAAAGGTTATATTTGCTATTCGTCACAACGATATCCACTTGATATCATTGTACAACGTTCTAGGACCTAATAAAAAGTATTACTCTTTCCCAACTCCTAGAACTTTTGATGAAATCATGGATATGACAGGATTGACAGCACAACAAGTTCACGATGCGCATGTTGAACTTGAAAAAGCAGGATTGTACAAGGAAGTGGATTTTAATGGCATTGAAACTTGATGATTACAAAGATTTTGAAATGTTTTACAAATTACCACAAGAGCTGTTTGATGGCTGTTTCAAAGACTTATCGCTAGGCGCCAAAGTCCTATATGCAATCTTGCGAGATAAGTGGGGGCAATCGCAAAAAAATGGTTGGCACGATGAAAATGGTATTTATTGCAACTTTTCGGTGAAGATGCTCTCGGATTTGCTGGGTTGTTCTGAAAAAACAATTACTTCATACAAGAAAGAGTTAAGCAATTATTGTTTGATATCCGAGCGTAGACAGTTTAATTCGACGAATAAAATCTATGTAAATAGAGTATCAGAAGCCAAAAGAAGCGTACAGGAAAAAATTACATGTACGGAGAGGAAAAATTTACCGCACGTACAGGAAAAAATTACATGTACGGAGAGGAAAAATTTACCAACTAACCAGACTAATTTAAACCAGACTAATTTAACCAGAACATTTGAACCAGATGAGGCTGGTGCTAATACTCTATATAGTATAGAGGACGCACCCGCAGAAAATGATTTGGGAATTGTTCATGATTGGATATTTTCAGAGTTCGGACGATATCCGACACCGTTTGAAATCGAGGACTTGAAAGCTTTCTTGCAAGACCATAACAAAGAGGTCATCAAGTTAGCTATCAAGGAATGTGTTGGGAATGGTAAGCCTTATTTCAAGTACCTCAGTAGCATCTTGAGAGACTGGAAACAGAAAGGACTGGTTACTGCTGAACTTGTTGAAAACAGACAAAAGCCCACTCGGTCGAGTAGTAAGTCAAATGGTCGCTTGAAATTGTCGGATGATGGATTTGATCCACGTCTTGGATTTTAGGGGGTGCGTATGCAAGTAGTATCAAGCAAAGAGTTACAAGAAAGAGCCTTGCAAATTGAGACTTTGAAACAACAATGCCCAAAGCATGAAGGTGTCTATATGTGGCAGTCAGTCAATCCTTGCACTCACAGAACGCTGGCCTATTGCCCTGAGTGTGTTCAAGAGACCATCGACCAGAACGCAAGCGAACAGTTAGCTATTGCGGAAGCTCAAATCAGAGATACGAGGTCCTACTCTCTCTTTATGAAAGAGAGTATCATCCCAAACGATTTGAAAAATGCGACTGTTGGGAATTTTGAAATCCATACAGAACAGGACGCTGAAGCAGTCAATTTCGCTAAGCGTGTCACGGCTGACTATGTGAAAGAGCGTTACGAAGGGAATACGATTATATCTGGTCCGCCTGGAGTTGGCAAGAGCCATCTTGCAGTCGGGATAGCTAAAACCTTAAACGAGAGCTTTCAAATGCTCCAAGCTCGCAAATCGGTCGTGTATATGCCAGCCATGGAGCTGTTCTCTCGAATACAAGAGGCTTTTCAGTACAAGGATTCGAAATGGGAACAGCGGTCAGTCGTGAAATTTTTGCAAAATGTTGATTTCTTGATTTTGGACGACCTCGGCAAAGAGTCGAGTGTTGGAAATGAAATCCGACAAGGCAATAACTGGATGCAAAAAATCCTGTATCAAATTCTTGAAAACAGGACGAATACGATTATCACAACTAATTTTGAGGGCAAGCACCTCAAAGAACTGTACGAGCAGAGCCTCGTTGACAGAATAACGAAAGGAAACATGAAAACAAATGCCTTTAAGTTCAGTAAAGACACAGCTTCAAGACGCTCCTTATCAGCAAGTGACTACTGATGAACGCAAGCAGATCATTTATCAGTTTGAAAACCAATTTTACGGACTATCAACACTGCTTAAAGAGAGGTTGCTAATTACAAGCGACTACCAGTTTACAAGAAAGATGCATGAACTACGAACCTTTGCCAAAAACGGCGGAATTTATACGAGTTAGGAGTTAGGAGATTATATGAAGAGATACAAAATTCCTAAAATTGAAATATCTTTTGAAGAATTCACAGATCACACAGATAGCTTTTTTCAGTATCCAAGGCATGAATACCATTTTGCTAATGGTTATGGTGCTAGTGTAATTCACAACAAGTATTCTTACGGGCTTGAATTGGCAGTCGTCAAACACAACAAGAAAACAGGTTTGTGGGACTTGGATTACGATTCAGGAATAACCGATGACGTGATTGGTTACATCAATGGCAAAGAAGAATTGGAAGAAATTCTTATTAGAATTTCAAATTTATAAACATAAAAGCACCTGACGGCAATCAGGCGCATACTTAAATATTCAACATGATTATATCACAGAAAGAGAGGAAATGCCAATGGCTTTGGAATTGTTTGGAGAAGATTTCAAAAATGAATTGCTGGAAGAGCTTGTCCAGTTGAATGTGAAAGCTATGACTGAAGCTAAACTACGAGTGGCAAGAGGCACGAACTGGGTTTCAATCAAAGGTGTTCAAGAAAAGACAGGCTGGGGTCGCAAGAAAATTGAAGATTTCAGAGACGCAGGGAAATTCCGCTATCAGCAAAACGCTAAAGGCGGTAAGTATTTATATGACCTAAACGACGTACTTCGGTTTCAAAGTCAGTTAGCAAAGTGAGGGGAAGAATGAATCTATTAGCAAGATTAAAAAACTGGTTATCTAAAGAAATCAACACTGACTGGAGAATCGTTGCATTAGACTTAAACCAGGCGTTAATTGAGACGCAAGAAAAATTACAAGAAGCAAATCAGCGTATAGCTGATCTAGAAAAAATCGTAGCAATCTACAAAGAAAAAGAACAAATCGAAAAAGGAGAACAATATGTTTAAAGCAATTCGTACAATCAAGAAAATTGAACAACTTCAGAAGGCAATGCATGACGCAAGCGTAGCATTCCTACTTATGCAAGACCTCGGTTTGGTTCCTGATAGCGAAAAAGGAAGAACAAGAGCTAAATCGTTTCACGATGTAAGTCGCATGCTCAAGGACGTCTTAGACGGCAAGTCAGTAGATGAAGCCATGAAGCGTCTAGATATCAAAGTGAAAGCTGAAGAGGTGGAGCAAGATGATGACAGTTCCAGAGATTGAAAACAAGCTCTATTCATGCGTGACAGCGAACGAACGCAAGCGTCTTGACTGGTACAAAGAACATGATGTGAAGAAGTATCTGAAAGAGATTGCGAAGCTCTGGAGAAAGTATGAGGACCAGCTAGATGGACGGATTATTTAACTACGACAGAGATATGATGCAACCGCCCGAACCCAGGGAAGAACGCGACCCAAGAGAGTATGTGTATATTGGATGCGGTCAGTATCGATATGTAGGTGATGAAATATGATTCAGGAGCTACACGAAGAAATCGACAATTGGCGAGCTAAATATATTCATCTTGGCCAAGAGCTGGGGCAAATTATCAACGATCAACAAGATATTATTGTAAAACTACAAAATGAAAACAAACGTTTAAAACGTGAAAATTGGAATTTGAAGAAAACGAAAGGTAGAAAGAAATGGCAAACGAACTAACACACAAACAATTTTTTAACTCACCAGCTGTAAAACAGAAATTTTCTGAAGTGGTAAACGGCAATGGCCAGCAATTTGTGGCCAGTCTACTTAGCATCGTAACAAATAACAACCTACTTGCTAAGGCTACAAATGAAAGCATCATGACCGCTGCTATGAAGGCTGCAGTCCTTAACTTGCCAATCGAGCCAAGTCTTGGTTATGCGTACATCGTACCTTACAAGAACCAGGCGCAGTTCCAGGTCGGTTATAAAGGATTGATTCAACTTGCACAACGAAGCGGACAAGTCACACGCTTGAACGCTGGAGAAATCTATGAAAGCCAGTACAAAGGGTTTAACCCCTTGACTGAGGATCTTGAAGTGGACATGACTGCCATCCCGAAAGAAAAAGAAAAGGTTGTCGGATACTTTGCTTTCATGCGATTGGCAAATGGTTTTGAAAAAACAGTTTTCTGGACCAAGGAACGAGTCCAAGCTCACGGCAAGAAGTACAGTCAGTCATACTCTAGCAAGTATAGCCCGTGGCAGTCTGACTTTGACGCAATGGCTCGTAAAACTGTACTGAAACACATGCTTTCAACCTATGCGCCACTTTCTACCGAATTGCAGGATGCGATTGTGGCAGACAACGCAGACAGTACAATTTCAAACAAGAACGAAATCAAAGACGTCACTCAAGAACCAGTTGCTGAAACTTTAGACGGCATCCTAGGAGCTCCTAGCACGCCCACAGAGAGCGAGAACGTCGTAGAGGGAGAGTTTACCGAGGAAACCAAAACAACCCCGAAAACGGCTAAAAAAACGGCAAATCATGGCAAGGTAGCTCCTAACGAATACCCAGCAGATGAAATTCCAAACTTTGACGAACTCACAGGCGAAGTTTTGGAAGAGTTCAGCTTCTTTGAGGGAAACACGACCAATATTAAGGAGTAGTCCATGGAAGAACTAACACAAGCGAACTACTACCAGGACACAAACTGGTTGACCAACTCACGCTTTAAACGGTATCAGCAATGCCAAGCGAAAGCCTTTGCCCTTGATAGTGGTCAATGGGTAGAAGAGAGGGACGAGACCCCTCTCTTGCTTGGGAACTACGTTCACAGTTACTTTGAAAGCGAAGAAGCTCATCAGCAATTCATGGTTGAGAACGGCGATAAACTCCTAGCTAAGACTGGGAAGAACAAAGGAAACCTAAAGTCAGACTTTGCGATTGGCGACAAGATGATTGAGAGTCTGAAGGATGACGAAGGATTCGGCTACCTGTACCATGGTTATCCGTCGGATGATGTCCGAAAAGAATTGATTGTCTATGGCGAAATCGAGGGCGTGCCAGTCAAAGGGAAGCTGGATAGCGTGAATTTAAGCCGTGGTTACTTTGTGGACCTAAAAACCATGAAGTCTATCTATGCCGAAGAGTGGAGCGCAGAACTCAAGAAGAAAGTTCCCGCTGCAGTCAATAACATTTTGAATTTTGGATATCACGGTCAGCTTGGTCTATATCGTGAATTGCTGAAACAAATGACAGGCGACGACTTTAGACCGTACATCGTAGCAGTCAGCAAGGAAAATGTGCCAGACCGTGAAATCCTGAAAATTGATGATGAATGGCTTGAGGAAGGACTAGAAAAAATCAAGTCTGAAATTGTCGAAGTTTGGAACGTGATCCAGGGGAGCCGGAAACCTAAAGAATGTGGCCATTGTGACTACTGTAGAAGCCATAAGAAACTAGGTACAGTCGTAAGTCTAAATGATTTGATCGGAGGAGTCTGATGATCTACCTCTACGAAAACCACCTCGGTGGCTGGTACACGCTAGAACGCTATGAAGAGCCAGATTACTGCGAAACATGGAGGGAATGCGATGAGTACATCGGCTCATTTCGCAGTATGGAAGATGTTGCGCTGAAGCTGCTGAAGGAAGGTGCTTCAGACGAAGAAATCCAGCGAGTGACTGGATTGAAAGTAATTGTTAAATTTGAAAAAGCGAGGAAAGAATGAAAATCTATATTGAACAAGATGATATTAAATTGAGTTTTGAACGAGCGCAGGAACTTGATTATCAAACCTTATTCAAAGCCTATCAGATGATCACAGGGTCTGACGAAATTCTTGAGGATTTAAGTCAGAAAGAGCCCGAGAATGCAGGGGCCGTTTTAAAAATTGATGCTGAGAAGTTAGCTGAAATTGATCCTGTCAATAGCAAAGCAGCGAAGGACAAGTTATCTGCAAAATTTAGCGGAAGCACAGCGATTTCGCAGAAACCAAGCAAGAAGGTAGATGTTGATTTGCAATGCCCGTTTTGCGGATGCGCGAAGCGGTGGAAAGTCCCATCTTACTTTACATTCATGAATTGCCCTGACTGCCAAGGCTCAATTTTCTTGTCTTGGGCGACGGGAGTCAAAGGCGAATTGGATGACAATGGATTTTATTTCAGAGGGGACAGCCCGATGAAGTTCAAAGAGCAGACAGATGAATTCGAGGATATGTTTGCTGTTGAAAAATCAAAATAACCCAAAACTAACTATTTCCAAAATGGAAACAACTCAAAATTAAACAAGCCAGGAACAACCATCAGCCTTGAAATCGTGGATAAGAATATCACGATTACAAACAAAATTGAATATGATATGCAGATGCATTTCAGAAATACGGACGCAGATGCTTCTCTTGATACAAGTGGCGACGTGTTCGAGACTCTCTATTGGCTAGACATCGGGGTAACACCGAAAACGCCGACAGAGTATCATACAAGCCTTGGAGTCAAGAGGAGAAACGACACTTGGCCGAACTTCAGAAATTCTTTGAGTTCATCGAAAACAACAAGCGGAATCTTTTTGACCTCTGTGGAATCAAGGGAGAGCTGCAATGAAATCTCTGACATTATCGTTAGACATTTCAACAACTGCGACAGGATGGGCCGTATTTCACGGCTCTAACCTTGTCCAGAGTGGTGTCTTAAAACATAAAAGCAAGTCATTCTTTGAACGTGGCCGTTTCATGGCTAGCGAATTGCGAGCGATTCAATCAAGAGCGCTTCAGAAGTACGACTGCCATTTTGAATCAATTGTGGTCGAGAAAAATTCAGTCATGGGGCCAAATCAGCAGTCTATGATCAGCATCGGAATTGTGACAGGGATTATTCTTGGACGGTTGGTTGCTGACAATGTGTTCTTCGTGAATGTTTCTACCTGGCGCAAGTACTGGAAGTTTAGTTATAAGGACCGAAGCAAGAAATCAATGAAGTTGCAGGCAGTTGCTAAAGTGGCCGATGGTTTTTGTCTGAACGTCAAAGACGACGAGGCTGATGCGATTCTGATTGGTTCGTATTTCGTAAGTCATGGCCACGAATTTGGAGACCTGGAAAGCCACAAGATAAGTTAAAGGAGCAGGAAGAATGAAGAAACAAGAATTAATTAAACATATCGAGGATTTGCCTTACAAAGAGGGTCCTATTGTCGATAAAATTGACATAAGCAGAAAAGGGCTTTTGGAGCTAGTGAAACAACTAGACGAACCGCCGAAAGTCACAATCCCGCAGTATGTGGCGGATTGGCTGAAAGAAAACGATTGGCGAGAAGAAACACTTGGTGAACAATCTGTTTTCGATGTATTCGATAACCTAAAAAATGACTCAAAAAACGGTTACTACGAAAATGTAAAACGTTGGATTGACGAGAACAGAGATTTATTCGCTCGAGCATGGCTTGACGGCTACGAGGTCGAGAAAGAGAAGCGGTATTTGGTTACTTTAAAAAATGGCCAGCCTTTGGTTAAATCGCAACTAGGGAACACTCTTTATTTTAACCAAAATATAACAGCTGGGAATTATAAAGCTAGCCGTAAAGAACTAGAAGATGCAGGTTTCGGCTGGGTATTTGATTGCCCAGGGATTGAGATTGAGGAGGTGTAAAATGAAAGAAAAAACATATGAACAGATGCTAGATGAAATGATTAGCGATAAGGTCAATAATCCTAGTCATTATCAAGGTGCTTTTGGCCTTGAAGCAATTGAGGTTGTCAGGAACTTCGCAGGCAATTTGACAGCTGTAGAAGGCTTTTACTGGGGCAATGCAATCAAGTATATGCTCCGTTTCCAGAAGAAGAACGGACTTGAAGACTTGAAAAAGGCTCGTAAGAATCTGGATTGGCTGATCGATGAGGTGATGCTATGACGTTTGTGGAGCACAATAACCGCGAGAAAGCCAATAAATTCGCTGAGTATGTGACTGGGAAACCGCTACGTGAATACTTAGCAAACAAAGTAAAACAATATTGCGGTGAAAATATATCTGTATTTGATGGTGCAGCAGGCTCTGGACAGCTGGAACAGTTTATCAGTATGACTGATTTTCATGCGGTAGAAATTCAACAGGAAAGTTGTGAAGCTTTAAAAACAAATTTTCCTCATGCAGTCGTGCATAATCAGAGCTTTTTCACTTATCAATCAGATATCCAAGTTGATGCAATTGCAATGAATCCGCCTTACTCTCTGAAATTGAAAGATTTACCAGAAGAAGATCAACAGGCTATTAAAGAACTATACCCTTGGAAAAAATCAGGTGTTGTTGATGATATTTTTTTGTTGAAGTCACTGAATTATACGAAACGATACGGATTTTATATCATGTTCCCTGGCATCGCTTATCGTCAATCTGAGAAGAAGATGCGGGAATTAGTTGGTAATAACCTTGTTGAGTTGAATGAGATTCAAAACGGATTTGAAGATACTTCTATCAATGTCATATTTTTAGTGATTGACAAAGAGAAGAATACTCCTGAAATTTCAAAAGAAATTTATGATTGTAAAACTCAAAAAGTTGAATATCAAGAATCTGATAAATTAAATTCAGATTTCAATTGGGTAATACCTAAAAAACCAGTTGAGAAAGAAGAAATAGACATTGATAAAGTGAATGCTGAATTAGATCAAATGGCGATTGACCACCTTGAAAAACATTTAGCTAGTCAATTGATATTGATTCAGTTTTTCAATGCAGATATTGGTTTAAAGTCTTTTATCACAAAATGTCATAAGATTTTAGATGATTACTTGTTGATGTATAATTTTGCAGTGGGATTAGAATGAAACCAGAAAAGATAACAACGTACGGATTGCTAGAAGTTTGCGAGCTTATTTCAGGTACTAGAACGAAAGCGACAGATGGGTCTTATTTTATCTATGGTGCTGGTATGAATACAAAGGGAACTACAGATAAATTCAATTGTGAGAGCGACACAATCCGCTTGACTCGTAAGGGTACAGTTGGTGCAGTTTATTTCCATCGAGATCCATTTTGGATGGAAGAAGCTAGCTTTAAAGTTGAGCCAAAAGAAATGATAGATAAGCGATATTTATTTCACTGGCTGTTAATGAAGCGTGAAGAAATAGAGCGATGCGCAGACGGATACAATCAACCAGGTTTGTCAGTAGCTAGATTGTCAAAATTAACGATTGACGTCCCTGATATGGAATATCAGTTAAAGGCTGTTAAGTTGTTAGATGAAATGAGTGCAGACTTGGAATTTTTTATAGACAATATCACACAAATTAAAATGCTAGAAGGCAAGGTTTTGAGTTACTACAATGAAAAAATCGGAACAGCTTTAGAAAGAGGAATAAATGGATAACAAGCTAGGGCCTGATCAACGAATTTGTTAAATAAAAAAAAGCCAAGGCACTCTCTGCCCCAGCTAAAATCACAATAAAATTATTATATCATAAAAAGGAGACAGAGAGTGAACAAGGCGAAGGCTATTTTAAAGGATTTAAGAAACCTTGATCTATATATTGCAAGTTTGATTAGACGAAGAGACAAGGTCGAAGCCTCGCTCTTGTCTAGCCAGAAATTTTCGGCCGATAAAGTTTCAGGAGGGGTTAAGCGTAAGCAAGATGATATCTATGTCGAGTTGATAACCGCTAAGGAAGAAATAGAGCAGAAGACCGCTGAAGCTATCAGAAAGCAAAGAGAACTGCAGGGGCTGATTGACTCTCTGGATAATACGGATAGTCAGGCTATATTGAGCTTGGTTTATATCGACAAGATGACCAAGTGGCAAGTGATGGATGAGTTGAACTGCAGCGATAGAACCTACTATCGTTTACTTAGACAAGCTAAACGCGATTTAGACCGCTTCTGTCAGTAAATGGCAGTCTTTGGCAGTAAATGGCAGTGATTGTCAGTGCGTGGCAGTTTCAACGTGCTATTATAGTAGTATCAGAAAAGGGCAGAAAACTACTGCTCTTTTTTATTTATTGATCTAAAAAAAGTTGGTGAGAAGGTATGAGACCGCAAAAACTAACGATGCAAAACGGAAGAAGAGCATTAAGTGATTATGGTTCTCGTTCGGATGAATACAGAGAATACAATCGTTTGAGGTGGAAGTATGATCGAGAAGTCAAAGCGTTTTACAATTCGAAAGTTTGGAAAGAGACTAGTCGAATTGTTCTGCTTGAGAATGATTATATCTGTGAGTACTGTGGAGCAGAAGCAACGATGACAGATCATGTCATTCCAATCAAGAAAGATTGGAACAGAAGACTAGACAGAAAGAACTTGAAAGCAAGTTGCAAGAGATGCAACGACGCAAGAGCGATTAGAGACCGAAATGGTCTTCTTTAACCTGTCAATTAGCTGTAAAGTGCTTAAATAGACCGACGAACAAATCAAGAATACACAACTTTAATGTTCGGAAATTGCCCCCTATTTTTTAAAACGGGGCTATATTGTTTCGGTTTTAAAGGACGCGGCCTTTTCTGTGCGAAAAATTCCCTTTTTGAAACTTAAAAAATAGCCATTTTAGTAAAGGAGGTGTCAATTTTGGGAAGAAAAATGAAGATTGTTGAGAATAACAAGAAGCACTTAACCAAGGAAGAAAAAATAGCTCGTAAAAACATACAGGACAAGGCTTCTGATGGCTTGGACGCACTGCAAATTACACCGCCAAAACATTTTGACCCTATTGCAAAAGCAGAATATAAACGAGTGATCAATGATTTGCGAAAGCTACCCCTAAGAAACCTGGATCGAGCTGTTTTAGAAACGTATTGCACCTGGTATGCGGTTTATAAGGAATTGTCCCGTGGCCTGCAGCAAAAAGGCTATGTTTATGTGAACGAAAAAGGTACTGTCCTGCCTAACAAAATGCTTTATAGTTTAGAACGTGCGACTACTAACTTAACACGCGCAGCGGCCCAGCTTGGCCTGACGGTAGACAGTCGGATGAAATTGTATGTGCCACAAGTCGAAGAAAAGAAAACCAGTATTTTTGATAAGTTTGGAGGATAGACGATGAGGTATAGACCACACTATTTGAAGAAGAGAAAAAAACATCGTGAGTTAAATGAATTTTCAACTGATAATGGACGAATCGTATTAAACGGAAAGTTATTAGATGGAGTAACGAGTTACAGCATTGGTTGGAATTCTGGAGAACTTGCTGAATTAACAATAAAAATGGTTGGTAAAGTGAAATGATTTTTAATTAGAGGGAAATTCCCTCTTTTTATTTTAGGCCGTTGGTGTAGAGGAAACATAACAAGCTCCAACCTTGTAGTCGTGGGTTCGATTCCTGCACGGTCTGTGTTTTTGTCAGAAAGGAGGGATTGCAATAAAATATGACTATAAGCCGATTGCAAGTGAATATCGTGATGTAGCTTTTGATTATGCAAAAAGCGTGGTTGATGGCAAACGGATTGTTAGTCAGAAAGTTTTTAAAGCATGTTTACGTCACTTGAATGACTTGAAAAAGATTTCTCAAAAATCTTTCTCTTATGACTATATTCCAAATAAGGCTCAGGATCCAATTGATTTTATCGAAATCCTTCCAGATGTCAAAACTGGTAAGCCTTATCCTCTGGCCGAATTTCAGAAATTTATTCTAGCTAGTTTGTATGGCTGGCGCAGGAAGTCGGACAATTCCATTAGGCGCTTCAGGAAAGCGATGATCTCGCTGGCTCGTAAGAACGGTAAGACGATTCTTGTGGCAGGCATATTGCTTTATGAGTTCCTGTTCGGTCGCAATCCAGCCATGTCAAGACAGCTATTTTGTACTGCAAATGATAAAACTCAAGCTAAAATCGCTTTTGAGATGGCTCGGAAACAATTGGACGCCTTGAGGGCTCAAGATGAGGATGTCAGGAAGGCCACGAAGCGGGTTAGGGAAGAGTTGAGAAACTTGGTAGACGAATCCTATATCCGTCCGTTAAGTCGGGATACAGGGGCTGTAGATGGCTTTGAGCCGTATGTTGGTGTACTGGACGAGTTCGCAGCGTCCAAAACAAATGAAATGATTGAACTTTTGGAATCTGGTCAAGGCCAGTTGGACAATCCACTAATTCTGATTATTTCTACGGCGGGGCTTGATCTCAATGTCCCGATGCACACGATTGAATATCCCTATATTGAGAAGATCTTGAATGAGGAAGTAGAAGATGATGGATACTTTGCTTTTATCGCAGAACAAGATAACGAGGAGGAGATTGCAGATGAAACCAACTGGATAAAGTCGAATCCGATTCTTGAGGTGCCAGCACTCTATGATAAAATAATGGATTATCTGCGGAAGCGTAGGAAGGTGTCTCTTGAAACTGGGACAGTGAATGAGGTCTTGGTCAAAAACTTTAACATGTGGCGGCAATCATCAGAAACATCTTACATGGACAAGCAGAGTTGGGCACAGGCCAAACTTGATGAAAAACCAGACACTCGAAAACGCAGGGTCTGGATCGGTGTCGATGTTGGGAAAGTCAGTGACTTGTTTGCCATCTCGCCCATGGTCCAGATGGACGACTACTGGTATGTAGATAGTTTTTCGTTTATCGCAACCAAATATGGCCTTGTGGCCAAGGAGAAGCGGGACGGTGTGAGCTATACAAATCTGGAGCGCATGGGTGAATGTGAAATTACCACCCTTGAGTCTGGAGTTATAGATGATGAACGCGTGCTTGAAAAAATCGAGGAGATGGTCTATCTAAACGAATGGGAGCTGCAGGCTATCTGTTTTGACCCTTATCAGTTTAGCTCCTTAATTGCCATGATTGAGAAGCGACATCCTGAATGGCCATTGATTGAAGTAAGACAGAACACAATGGTCTTGAATATGCCGACCAGGCAGTTTAGGGATGATGTACTGAAAGGTCTTATCAAACATTCGGGAAATCAATTGCTTACCATGGCCGTTAACAATGCGCGTGTGAAAGTCGATAATAACGGTATGCGGATTGACAAGGATAAACAGAGCAATAAAATTGATCCACTAGATGCTCTTTTAGATGCTTTTGCAATCTGCTACCTGGAGCCGTTCGATGGCTCTGGTTATTGGACAAATGAAAAAATTATGGAGGCAGGTTCGCTATTTTGAGATTACTAAATCAAATACACACAATCCTATTGCTAGCTGGCTTAGGATTTTTAATTTACGGTCTTTTCCTAGTCGGGGAGATTGTAGGTTATATTGCTACGGGAATCATTCTATGCCTGTTAGGGCTATACATCGATAAAACAAAATAAGGAAAATCAAATGAACAAACGAATTAAAAAGAAAAAAAGCTTGGCGCGGGAAGTACAACAACTGCGATCAGATATGCTTGCACTGAGTCGTGAAAATCTTGACTTGTATGCAAAAATGACTGCATTTAATAGTGAGTTGAGCGTGCTGCGCCAATCCCAGGAACGTCATGAGATCGCATGTGGAGAAAATGTGGAAGCAACAAATGCGGAATTTGATAAAATCAAAGATGATTTGAAGCGACTGAAAAAACCGTTTTGGAAGCGGTGATATTGTAAACCCTCTTAAAATTTGATAAAATGAATTAAATTTAGGAGGTTATAAATATATGTCAAAAGAAAAGATTGCTCCGGTGTACATCGATGAAAATAAGAATGTGTACGAATTGAAGAAACCTGTATACAAGAAGCCGTTATTTTGGTCAACGATGGTGCTATCTATCTTTTTCATTCTACTTTTTAGCTTATTGATAAGAGCAGCGGTTATTTATAATGAGTTAGACAATATGTATAGTCAACTTCAATCAAAGCAAAGTACCAGTGATAGAATATCGAAGAAGGTTAATTCTTACATGCGAGCGGTAGCACCAACAGCTATGTCGGAGGCTGCGGATTTTGCAATGTCTAGTAATGACCATGAGTATAAATTTGGAGAATCAGTCAAGTACCCTGATGGGAATTTGACAGTTAACAATCCTCAAAAAGATGCAACGGGTATTATTGCACTAAATCACGGATATGAAAATTATGAATTAATGACAGTAGGTGTGGTCTTTGAAAATACTAGCTCATCTGCTATCACAATCAACCCTAAATTGTACTTTGCGAGTAATTCCTTTGATGAATATTTTGAATACGACGCGGTATTTTTAGGTGAAAATACGACTAAAAATAGTGATGATATTATCACTGTCCCTGCTGGGAAAAAAGGTGTTTTTGCTATCTTTTACGCTATTCCTAAAGAACAAGCAAAAGATGAAAACTATCAAGTCCAGTTCTACAACAGTATCTGGAAGAATAAATAATGGAATAATCTAAAAGCACCTAACGGTGCTTTTTTTATGCCCCAAAATAGAAAGGAGGTGAGAAAAGAAATGAGTTTCTTTCAACCATTAGGATCTTC
>ERZ772955.1231-NODE-1231-length-16800-cov-3.540699_pt1 | contig 16800 bp, 13 predicted proteins | sample MGYA00511133_ERZ772955 | MGnify/ENA primary metagenome ERZ772955 (study PRJEB29015, sample SAMEA2737914) | human oral metagenome | biome: human oral; feature: human-associated habitat; material: dental | place: China | collected 2149 ... | reverse complement strand
ATATGACGACAGTTGCAACATAATCTCTATAAAGCGATCATAGTCCTTTGCCACAAGCACGTTGGATAACTTTTGTCGGTAGTTCTTAATCTTATTTTCATTTCCGACCGACTCAAAATACTTCACCACTGCGTTGGCAGCTGCAAATGTCCCACTCAGACTAACTTTCTCTTCCATAGCTTCCTCCAATCTCCTATCCATTCTGTAAATGATGTCATTGACCTCAATCAAAGTTCTCAATATTCCATGCCCTGCATTGAGAAAGAATAACTTTTCGATCAAGTCATCTAAATTTTGATTGTTTAAAATTGCCATTGTCACTTCATGCATAATGTTTATGTAACTATCTTGATCCACCTTAACCGAACGATAGAGGGCAGCATCTAAAGAAAAATCTCTATTCTTCCACTTTTCCTCTATCTCTTGGAAGATATGTAATCTGCTCTCTCGAAGAAAAATCGTCTCAAAATAGCCTGTCTTAAATTCTTTTTTAATGACTTCCACATCATAGGCAAGAAAAGGCATCGTCTCCATGTAGTTATAAAACATAGCATCCCAATTTGCTCGCTCCCCCTGCTTTTTAGATAAGAATGTTTGCAAAGCATTATTGGTATTTAGTAACTTTTCTATCGAAATATTGTCATTAATAAATACTGCTTCTGCTCCCTTTGTAAATCCAAACAGAACAAAGTCAAATTCCACTTCATCCTTACCTTGAAAAGTATCCTTATCAAAGCAAAATCCCAGAGCTTTTGTTTTTCTTCCCCCATCAACGGCAAAGCCACTTAATCGACAAGTCGCTGCTGGTGTACTTCTCAATTTATTTGCATCAGAAAATTGACTATACCCTCCAACTTTTGCATTCGCAAAAGTCTGCCGAATGAGCTCCAGCCGATGCTCTTCAATCCGCCTTTGAATGATTTCCCCATTCTCACCATTGCACTCCATTCCAGCAAATATCTTTTTTAATATTGTATTGGCCTTTAGCTTGTCATTTATCTCTTTCAACAGTGCATCTCTTTGTTCACCTGTCACATCATTTAGCCTTTTTAACTTATATTCTATCTGACAATGATGCATATTATCTTTCAAATAGTCTTCGACAAATAACAAAAACTTCTGATCCAATTCATCCTCTGGATAAATATCCTCATAACGATAATATAATTTCCTTCCCTGCTTTTTATAAGGAAGCTTTTCTTGGCTAAAAAATCGAATCATGCCCACTGCTGCCGCCGCATATCTCCAATCTGTTGGCACTAACTTGCGGTTAAAAGCCTTTCCCTCAATCTCATAGTCACCGATTTCAATCACAAATTCACCTCCCTACATCACAAACTCAACTAATCCAAATCCCGAATTTCTCTTTGATCCCACTCCTGAACTTAAAATATATTGCAATATTTGAATATCCCCTGCCAGTGCAAAAGTTCCCACGCTCGCTGGAATTTTCATTCCATATGCACGCACTATTGTTTTTCTCAATCCTCTAAAATCACCCTTAAGTTCTTCAATCTCCTTTGAAAGTTGTGGCAAACTCTCCCTCAACTTTCTTTTCATTTCCTCCAAAAAGTTCTCATCCTCGACAGATAAATACTGCTCTTTCTCTTCTCTCTCCTTTAAACAGATTGGAGACAATACCTTAAACATGGCAAATGGCTGAGTAATTTTTTCCTCTCTAACCATTTTGATTTGCTCTAAAGTCAAAGCATTCCCTTCCCCAACTGGAAAGACCTTTCCTTTCATCTCTAACAGTGCAGAATAATAGACAAGTGCAGTCTGAGCATCCGACATCTTCAATGTCATCTCTACCTCTGTCCCGCCAAGCTCCATATTTTCTCCTAAAAATTTTGGCTCCGCAAAGCGAATAGACCAAACCAATGACTTTTGATTTGCTCCACTATTATAGAGAAAATCATAAAACTCACCATCCATATATTTCGAAATGGCATGCTTAAAAAAACTAATCACCGTCCTCCTATAATCTGACTTAAAATTTGGCTGTTCCAATCGTAACTTAACAACATATTTCACAATATTCCCTCCTTATCCAATGAATTCCTATTTTATTGACATTCCACTCTGGTACGATTCGAATTACAATGCAAAACTAAACTTTTACATTCCTCTAAGATATGATTCAAGATATGATATTCCTCACACCTTCATCCTAACTCTTTTACAATCAAAAGTTAATGATTTTTTCCTGTTTAATTTTGTATTTATCAAAAAGTAGCCATCCCCCGACAGCTACTTTCTACTACACTATTCCTATATTAACTTTACCAAAAACAAACTTGCTAGTCCAAGAAAAATAAAAAATCCCAAGACATCTGTTGCTGTCGTGACAAAAATGGAAGAGGCTAGGGCTGGATCAATTTTAAAATGGTCAAGAACAACGGGAACAGCAAATCCAAAAATACCTGCCACAACTAAGTTTCCAATCATTGCCAAAAAAATAATGAGTCCAAGATAGACATTGCCATAGAAGATGGCAACGACAACACCTGTGATCAGACCAATGGCTGCACCATCAACAACGCCAAGTAAAATCTCCTTCATCAATGCACGCCAATCTTCTTTAAAATTCAAGCTACCACTGGCCAGCTCTCTCACCAAAATGGACATCGTCTGTGTTCCTGCATTGCCACCCATTCCCGATACGATCGTCATGGTTGCTGACAAGGCCACGGCCTTTGCAATAGTTCCCTCAAATATCTTTACGGTAAATGAGGCAAGAAAAGCCGTTAGGAGGTTAATCACCAACCAAGGAAGACGAAGGCGAACAGAGTCTATCCATTTTGTATCCATTCCTTCCTCTGCTGATACACCACCCAAATGGGCAATATCCTCATCATGCTCTTCCTGAAGGACATCAATAATATCATCGACCGTAATAATGCCCAAAATCATTGCCTTTTTACTCACCACTGGCACAGCCTGTAAGTCATACTTTGATACAATTTGTGCAACTTCCTCCTGATCAGTCTCCGGTTCGACAGAAACCACTTGATCATCCATGATTTCCCGAAGTTTTGTATTTCTTGGAGCACTAAGTAAGTCCCGCAAATCAACATATCCGACTAATTTGCGATGTTCATCTGTAATAAAAATTTCCTCAATAACCTCTGTCTTTGGTCCAATATCTCGAATAATATCCAATGCCTCCGCACAAGTTCTATCTTCGCGAAGTGCGATGTACTCTGTGGTCATAATTCCACCAGCTGAATCATCTGGGTATTGTAATAGAGTGTGAATAATTCTTCGATCACCCGATTTCATTTGGTTAAGAATACGCTTTCTTCTTCCCGTCTCCATATCTCCAAGAATATCCACAATATCATCCTTTGACATCTTTTCAAAAATCTTCAAAAGGACTTCATCTTTCAATAATCTCGCAATTCTTTGACGCAAATCATCGTCGGCCTCTTCCATAAGTTCAGCCAATTGATCGATGTCAAGAAGATCTTGTAATTTCTTGATGTCTTCATCATCAAGATCATCAACTTCCTCTGCAAAGTCGGCTGGTTGCATATCCTCATAGTAATCATCAATATCTTGCTGATTTCCCTCATCAATCAAATGTTCCAGCTCATCACTATCTTCCTCTTCTTCTTTTTCTTCTTCCTTTTCACCACTATCTGCATTTGAAACAGATTCAAATAATTCATTGAGATTTGGTCGACTCTCCTCTGGAAGTTCATTTCGTCCGTTTTCCTCATTCTCCGCATTTTCTATCTGTTCTCGTTCTGCATATTCTCGCTCTAATTTTTCTCGCTCCCTGCGCTCTACTTTTTTTGCCTCTTCGAGTGCATTCACTGCATCGCTATTACTACTTTGATTTTCTGCCATTGGAAGCCTCCTTTCTCACTTTGCCCTTCTGTCTATTCTACTTTTGGTATATTCTATATACAGGGCTAATTATAAACAAAAAAAATAGGCTTGTTAACCCCCTAGAGAGATTATATTTTAATTGTATTTGTACAGCAATTATGTTACATTCAAATTACTATAAATATCATATCGAAAGGATTTATTTTATGAAAAAGAAGTGGTGGCACCAAAAAGTGGCCTATCAAATTTATCCAAAAAGTTTCAAAGACACAACCGGAAATGGTATAGGTGATTTAAGAGGAATTATTGAAAAATTGGATTACCTAAAGGATCTTGGGGTGGATATTATATGGCTATCTCCATGTTATTGTTCTCCTCTGGCCGACCAAGGCTATGATATTTCTGACTACTACAATATCGACCCTCGCTTTGGAACTATGGAAGATATGGACGAGCTCATCGCCAAAGCAAAAGAAAGGGATATGTACATCCTTATGGATTTAGTGATCAATCACTGTTCTGATGAGCACGAGTGGTTTTTGGAAGCGTTGAGAAATCCTGAAAGCAAGTACAGAAATTACTATATTTTCAAAAGAGGAGAAAACGGATTGCCACCAACAAACTGGAGAAGCCATTTTGGTGGTTCTGCTTGGGAAAAAGTTGAAGGTGAAGCTGATGAAAATGGGAATGAAATGTACTATTTACATTTATTCTCAAAAAAACAGCCTGACTTAAATTGGGAAAATCCTGAAGTCAGGGAAGAGCTTTACAAAATGGTAAATTATTGGCTTGAAAAGGGAATTGCTGGATTTAGAGTTGATGCAATTAATTCGATAAAAAAAGATGCAAGATATTTGGATTTGCCTGTTGATGGAGCGGATGGATTCGCCTACAGTATTAAATATACGTTAAATCAACCTGGAATCGAGGAATTTTTGGGTGAATTAGCGAAAAAAACTTTTAAAAAGCATAATTGTATGACTGTGGCTGAAACGCCGTTGTTGGAGTATGAAAGATACAATGATTTTATTGGTGAAGATGGGTTCTTTTCGATGATTTTCGATTTTAGTTATTCTGATTTGGATATGACAAAAGGTGGATTTTACTATTCATTACGAGATATTCCAACTGTGGAATTGAGAGATAAAATTTTTGAAAGTCAGTTGACACAGCAAAAATACGGATGGGGAGCACCATTTTTGGAAAATCATGATTTACCAAGAAGTTTGAATAAATTTTTTGGTAAAAAAGCGAATGAAACAAATGCAAAATTGTTAGCAAATGTGTTTTTTTTCTTGCGAGGAACACCGTTTATTTATCAAGGTCAAGAAATTGGAATGGATAATTTTGTGAGAAATGATATTTCTGAATTTGACGACATTGCAAGTAAAGACCAATATCAACGGGCTTTAGGAGAAGGTTTTTCATCTGAAGAAGCGTTGCATTTTGTAAATAAACGAAGTCGTGATAATTCAAGAACGCCTATGCAATGGGATAACAGTAAAAACGCTGGTTTTTCAAAAGATGAAAACTCAAAATCATGGATAAAATTAACAGGAAGCCAAGCCACAACAAATGTAGCAGACCAAATAAATGACAAAAATTCAATTTTTGCACATTATAAAAAAATGATAGATTTGCGACAAAATGGGAAATATTCAGATTGCTTGACTTTTGGTGATTTCATCTCTGTTCCGTTGGAGAATGAAAAAATTATCGCTTATGTGAGAAAATATAAAAATCAAAAAGTTCTTTGTATTAATAATTTTTCTGAATTGAAACAAGAGGTTAAATTGAGTGAAATTGCGAAAGTTCTTGGAGAAAAAGAAATTAAAATTGGAGAGATTTTGATTAATAATTTTGATGATCTTAAAAATGATGGAGAGAAAGTTGTTTTTGAAGGGTTTCAAAGTTTGTTAGTTGAGATTTTATAAAAAAATATGAACTGTACCAAAAAAATTATTTGTAATTTAGAAGGTGTAGTTTTTTTACATCTTCAAAGGAAGTTGTTACTATTATAATTTTGGTTGTCAAAACAAGTTTTTTCATAAATTTTCTAATAGTATAAAATATTGTCCTTTAAAAAAATTTTTATAAAGAGTAGATTAAAAAAATATGACTACAATTGTTAAGTTTTTTTTTATTAAAATGTAATTTAAATCAAATATCATGAGGATATAATATAACAGATTTAGTTTTTATACTAGTTGACTACGAATAATTATTAAATTAAAATTTTAAGGAGGAATAAAAAATGAAAAAATTTTTACTATTAATGACTTTTTTTACTTCTATGGTAGCTTATGCAAGAGCTGGGGAAGTGGGAACTAAAACATTTGAAAATGTTACAGGCTATTGTGAAAATGGTAAATTAACAAGTTATAAACCGACAATTGCAGGTAGTAAACGTTTTTATATAAGAATGGTATATCCATTATGCAGAATAGATGATTTAAGATATAGAAATATAAAATTTTCATATGTTACTAATGGAGAATTTAACAACAAGGAGGAGCTTAATGATGCGATAAATTATTTGAAAAATATAAACCTAGATGGTTACAATATTGATATTAATTATGATAATAGAACAATTTATACAAGATTAGATTATTAAATAGCAAGGTAGCAAGGATAAATTATAATGGAGTAAAAATTTTAGGAGTATTTTTTATAAATTTCTGAGAGTATTTAAAAATTTATATTACATTACTCCTAAAGTATATTTTTTTATTTTGCTTGATATATCGCATGATTTTTAGTTTTATTGAGTTATCTAGTTTATTCAGTTGTTTTTCTGCTTTTTCTCTGATAATGACTTTATATTTCATCTTCCAAGCCCATTTTTTTTACTAAATCGTCAAATGAAATTGCTTTTTCCTTGTTTGCCTTATATTCTTCATAAGCCTCAACAGCCAATTTATAGTCTTCTTCATCTTCGATTTTTTCAAGAATTAAATCTAACATTACTTGGTTTAAATTGATATTATTTTCCTTAACATAATTGTTTATTTTTTTTTCTATGTCAGGATTAGCATTTATAGAAACGGTTATCATTGATTTCACACCCTTTCTGATTATTTCTATTAATGCAATTTTAACATAAAAAGAAAAGAAAAGCAATAAAAATGTTATTTTTTCTAAAATTATCATAAAAATAAGTTTTTTTAATTTTTTATTGAAAAACTAAAAAATATTAGGTATAATGTAATATATGAAAAAGTTTTGGAAGGAGGATGTGGACAAAAAAGTTCATAAAATTATGAAAAATATAGAAAAGTTAAGAAAAGTATTAAAAATATCATATTTTCTAATAATTGTGGCAGTTGGTTTGATATTGACATTTCCAAAAGAATTGAAACCAAATGAGTGGAAACTTTACATCGTTGACAGTTATTTGATAACAACAGTTGGTTTGACAATTGGAGGAGCTTTGATTGGAATATTTTTGGGGATGTTTTTAGCATTTTTAAAATTTTTGAGAACAAACTTTCCAGTTTTTGATATGATAAAAGAAATAATAATTGATGAATACATAGATATAATGCGTGGAACGCCTATGATATTACAATTACTTATACTTTCAGTACTTATAAAATTATTTGCTAACTATTGGATAGCGATGATTGCACTAGGATTAAATAGTGCTGCCTATGTTGCAGAAGTAGTTCGTTCGGGAATTGAAAGTATTGATAAAGGACAAATGGAAGCGGCAAGGGCAACAGGTATGCCTTACAAAATGGCAATGAATGAAATAATTATGCCACAAGCGATAAAAAATATATTACCCGCACTTGTAAATGAGTTTATTACATTATTTAAAGAAACATCGGTTGTGGGATATATAAGTGTCGTTGATATAACAATGAATAGTAACGGACTTCAAGCAACTTATTACAGTGTTGGACCAATATTATTTACAGGTATTATTTATTATGTGAGCGTAAAAATATTTTCATTTTTAGGAAGAATGCTGGAAATGAGGTTGAGAAGAAATGACTAATTCGAAAGATTTAACTCAAATAAAAAAAGAAATTAACACAAATGAAATGATTAAAATAAAAAATCTTAAAAAGTCATACGGTAAATTGGAAGTTTTAAAAGGAATTGATACAAAAATAAGAGAAGGTGAAGTAATTTCAATAATAGGACCGTCTGGTTCAGGAAAATCAACTTTTTTAAGATGTATTAACAGACTTGAAGAGCCAACTTCAGGGCAAATTTTTATACATGGGACGGATGTTTTAGGAAAAAAAGTAAACATAAATAAAATTCGTGAAAATGTCGGAATGGTCTTTCAGCATTTTAATTTGTATCCTCACAAAACTGTACTTGAAAATATTACTTTGGGACCAATAAAATTAAAAAAAATCTCAAAAACGGAAGCGGGAAAAAAGGCAGTTGAACTTTTAAAAAAAGTTGGCTTGGAAGATAAAAGAGATGTTTATCCAAATAAATTGTCAGGAGGACAAAAACAAAGGGTGGCAATTGCAAGGGCGTTAGCAATGGATCCTAAAATTATGCTATTTGATGAACCTACGAGTGCGCTTGATCCTGAGATGATAGGAGAAGTTCTAAAAGTTATGAAAGAACTGGCTCAAGCAGGAATGACAATGATTGTGGTTACTCATGAAATGGGATTTGCAAGAAATGTTGCAAATAGAGTGTTCTTTATGGATGATGGATATATTTTGGAAGATGATTTACCAAAAGAGATTTTTGACAATCCAAAAAATGAAAGAACAAAAGAGTTTTTGAAAAAAGTTTTGAATCCAATTGATTAGTTTTGGGAAAGAAATATAAAAAATAAAATTTATAAAATAAAAAAATTAAATGCAAAGGAGAAAAAATATGAAAAAAGTATTTTTAATGTTAACATTGTTAGTTTTTGGACTGACTTCATGTGGCGAAAATAAAGCGGCAAAGGACTCAAAAAAATTGAGAGTGGGATTGAATGCAGTATTTGCACCGTTTGAATATAAAGAGAATGGGCAAGTTGTAGGATTTGATGTGGATTTAATAAATGAGATTGCAAAAGATTTAAACTATGAAACCGAAATTATTGACCAGTCGTTTGATGGACTTATTCCTTCATTAAAAGCTGGAAAAATTGACGTTATAGTTTCAGGAATGACAGCGACAGATGACAGAAGAAAATCAGTGGATTTCACAGATGACTACTTTGTGTCAAAACAACTTTACATCAGAAAAAAAGGTAACAGCGCAGTTACGCCTTCAACTTTAAAAGGAAAGAAAATTGGAGTCTTACTTGGGTCAATACAGGAAATTGCAGCTAGAAAAATTAATGGTGCTGTTGTTGTGCCAAATAAGAGTATTGTAAATACAATCTTAGATTTAAAAATGGGAAAAGTTGACGCTCTTATAATGGATAATGTAGTTGCAATTGAATATATGAAAAAAAATCCTGAAATGGAAATTTTTGATGAAAAAGTGGATAATGATGGAATGGCAATGGCATTTGACAAAGGAAAAAATGCTGAGTTAATTCAGAAGATAAATGCAGAACTTAAGAAATTAAAAGAAAATGGAAAATATGATGAGTTACTTAAAAAATATGATTTAAGAAAATAATTGATTATTTGAAATTTTATTTTTAAAAAATAAAAGATAAAGGAGGTAAAATTGATGAAAAAACCGGTAGTGTTAGCGATGTCCTCGCTTGTAGCAATGTCAGTACCGACTGTTTCAGGCAAAGTGACAACTTCGGAAATGAGAAAAGAAATCATTCGTGCAAATGTAGCTGATGTGACAGAAGAAGATGAAGAAGAAGATGTGCCAACATTGGATCCGCCTAATCCTGAAAAGCCCGTAGATGATCCTGATTTGATAACAGTTTCACTCACTCGGGACGGAACAGGTACAAAGATAGATAAAGATGAAAATGATGTTCAAAAGAAAAATTCCGATTTGAGTTTGACACAGAAAAAAATTTCTAAAGCAGTTGACGAAACACCATTAGATGAAAATGACAAGTTTGAGTTGACAAAGTCTGATTTTATTTCACTTCGTTCTCATGAATTAGTTTTTGATAAAAATAGTGCTGAGCTAAAAAAAGCAGCTTATCCTATATTGGAAGATGTAAAAGCTTATGTTGAAAAAAATGATTTTTTAGTTTCGGTAGTTGGATATACTGATACAACTGGTATGAAATCATATAATAAAAGATTATCACAAAAAAGGGCAGAAAATGTTAGTTCCAATCTTTTAAATATTGGTCTTGCAGAAGATAGAATTGTAAGTGTAATGGGACGGGGCGAAAAAAATCCCATAAGTTCAAATGATACTGAAGAAGGAAGAATCAAAAATAGAAGAGTGGAATTTAAATTTATAAAAAAAGGTCAAATATAAATTTTCAAGACAAATTGTTAAAAAAAAACTGTTTCACAATATCTAGATTTAGAAACAGTTTTAAAATATAACTATTTGTCTTTTTTTTGTATCTTTTTATTGCTGTTGTCTCCAGCATCTCCAAAAATATCTCTGAAGAATCCGACTTCCAGTTCTTTTGAAAAGACATTTTTTAAAATAATCATGACAACAGGTCCGATTAAAAATCCGCTGACTCCAAAGACTTTAAAGCCTGAATACATTGAAATAAGAGTAATCAAAGGATGAACTCCCAAATTTTGACTTATTAATTTTGGTTCCAACATCTGTCTTACTGACATAATTATTAAATAACAAATAAGTAGTGCAATTCCCAATTTTATATTTCTTGTAGCAAAAGATAGAATAGACCAAGGAATTAAAATTGTCCCAGCACCTAAAATTGGTAAAATATCAGCAATACAAATGATGATGGACATTAAAAGGGGATACGGTACATCAAATTTTAAAAACGCCAGTAAATTTAATAATATTAATGATTCAATAAGACAAATAGTTCCTAAAATTGCCTGTGCTTTTAAATATGAAACAAGCACTGTAAACATTTCCGTTTTTATGCTGAACACTTTATCAAGCCAACTTTTTGGCAATTGATGCTCCAAATAATTAAGTATCTCATCTCTATCTAAAATCATAAAAAAAGTAGATAAAATTGTAATCACAATATATAAAATTAAAGTTGGAATAGATGTAACAAAACTGATAACAGCATTTATAAAAGAGCCAATTTTTACAGAGCCCTTTGAAACAAAGCTATTTATTGTATTGTTTAGCTGATCATTAAATCCAGCGGGAAAATTACCTAGATAAATATAAATTTTTTTAACATTTTCTGTCCATAACTTTTGAATATCAGTGCTATAACTATTTAAATTTTGAGATAATTTATAAATTTCAACAAAAAATTTTAAAGAGAGAATTCCAATTATTCCGAAAAATACTATTAAAAATGTTACAATTGAAATTATGGAAGCCGTTTTTCTGGAAAACTTCAATTTATTCATTAAAAACCTTGTAAGTGGTCGAATTATTATTGAAATAAATAGTGCAAGAGTAAATGGAAATAAAAAAATTCCCAGTTTAAACAGTAAAAAAACTACTAATAAAATTAGAGCTATGTATACAATAAAATATAATTTTTTAAAGTCAAAATTTTTGTAACTTGCCATATTGTAATTCTCCTTTTTTATTTTAATATAAAGCATAAAAAATTAATTTAAAACAGAACTTAAAACTATAATATGTTTGATTTATAAAAAAAAACAAGATTTTTCAATAATTAATTTCAGATTATAATTATATTTTATAAAAAGTAAGATTTTTGCTTATTTTAAAATGAAATTTTAGTATTAGTTTTAAATAGTTCAATATAAAAATAATTTGGGTATATTATATAATAAATATGATAAATTGTAAATCTATAATTTTTTAATTTTTATATTTATGGTAGAATAAATTTAAGAACTGCTATTCAGACTTTAGGCGGATTTATAAAGAATTGGCATATATATTGAATTGTAGCTTAATTTATGATAAGATATTAGATATAGATTACAGAATTGTGAGGAGGAAATATGTATAAAGTTTTAGTTGGTGAATATATTGATGATGAAGCGGTTGCTAGGCTGCAAAAGGCTAGAGATGTAAAAGTTGATGTGAAAGTGGGAATTTCACGGGAAGAAATTTTGGAAATAATTCATGAATATGATGCTTTGATTGTGAGAAGCGTTATAAAAGTAGATAAGGAATTGCTGGATAAGGCTAAAAATTTGAAAATAGTAGGGCGTGCTGGAAACGGGACAGATAATATAAATATTCCAGAAGCGACTGCACATGGTGTAATTGTGGCGAATACTCCAGACAGTAACACGGTTTCAGCTTGTGAAATTGCGATTGGGCTTATGATTGCTTCTGCGAGAAATATTGTTGCGGCAAATAATTTTATTAAAAGTGGAAAATGGGAAAGAGAAATTTTTGTTGGGAATGAATTGTTTGAAAAAACATTGGGAATTATCGGACTTGGAAGAATTGGTGGATTGGTTGCTACAAGAATGAAGGCATTTGGAATGAAACTTGTTGCCTATGATCCGTATATTTCAGATGAAAGATTTAAGAGATACGGCTGTGAAAAGGCTAAAACGCTTGATGAATTAATGGAAAAGGCGGATGTGATAACTATCCATACTCCTAAAACTAAGGAAACTTTGGATATGATAAACGCTGAAAATATTCACAAGTTAAAGGATGGGGTAAGACTTGTAAATGCAGCACGTGGAGGACTTTTTAATGAAGAAGCTGTGGCAGAAGGATTAAGAAGTGGAAAAATTGCAAGTTTTGGATATGATGTACATGCTGTTGAACCACGTTCAGAATGTGTTTTATATGAATTTGACAATGTGGTTACAACTCCACACATTGGAGCAACAACTTATGAAGCACAGCGAAATGTCGGAACTCAGGTTGTAAAGCAGGTATTGAATGGACTTCGTGGAGAAATAGTTGAAACAGCTGTAAACTTGCCTGCAATTGGAAGAGAAGAATTTTTAATTGTAAAACCATATATAAATCTAGCTGAAAAATTGGGAAAAATTTATTTTCAAATTGAAAAAACTCCAATTACAAATGTTTCCGTTAATTATTATGGAGAAATTGCAGAACAGGAAACAGCTCTTGTAGATTCAACTGCAATTAAAGGAATTTTAGAGCCTGTATTAAAGGAAGAAGTAAATTACATTAATTCAAAACCATTAGCTGAAAAAAGAGGAATTAATATTTCAATAAATAAAAAAGATCATAAATACAAAAATTATTCTTCAGCAATAGAATTTGTAATAACGAATGAAGATGGTAAAAAAATCTATGTTGTTGGAACAATCGGAATGAATAATGAAGAAAGAATTGTAAGTATAAAAAATCATGATGTGGATATGGCAATTTCTGACAATATGATTTATTTAGGGAATGAAGATGTCCCAGGAGTTATCGGAGCTGTAGGAGCAACTTTAGGAAAAGAAAATATAAATATTGCTACAATGAACGTTGGTAGACGTGAAAATAGCGCAATTATGCTTTTAACAGTAGACAGTGAGGTTGGAAGAAGAGCATTGAAGGCACTACGAGAATTGAGTCAAATAAAATGGGCTCATTACTTGGATTTGACAATATAGTATTTTTTGAAAGTTGATAATTAACAAATGGATGCAAGTAAGTATTTGAAGGAATTGAAAAAATTAAGAAAGAAGGTAGATTTTTTAAATTATTTGAAAATAATTTTTTTGACAGTATCAATAGTGTTGTCTAAAAATAATTTATTTTTTATAACAAATGGAGGTTTAATATTTTCTATTTTAAATTCTTTTGTAAAAAAAGAAAATGATAAATTTGGAAATAAATTTGTTTTTGATTTTGAAATTTTTATTTTCCAAAGCATTACTTTATTTTATTTGAATAGACAGACATTATTAATGGGAATAAAATTATTCGACATTGAATATTTTTCAAAAATTATACTAAATGCAAAATATTTAAACGGAGAACTTCTGTTTTTTATACTATTTGGTCTGCTATATATATTTATAAGAAAAAAGAGCAAGGCATACAAGTATTATATTTGTATAATAGTTTTATATTTCTGTTTATTTGAAGATATATTTCATACAGGATTTTCATTATTAGGAATAAATTATTGGATAGGTTTATTATTTATTTTTGTAAATATAATATTTTTACCTACATTTATTGATTTTGTAATTATTTCATTAGCTGTGTTGTATTTTATGAAAGATAATAAAAATTATAAAGTTATGTATTTATTATTAATATTTTGTTGTATTTTTAGATTGAGTCTTGCTGCAAGGCTATTCTTATAGAAATTATGATGATAAAAAGAAAGGAATAAAGATGGGTTTAAAATTTAAGGTAAAAGTGCCGGGGACATCGGCCAATATTGGTGTAGGTTATGATTGTTTAGGAGTTGCATTGGATTATTTTTTGGAACTCGAAGTAGAAGAAAGCAATAAAATTGAATTTTTGGAAAATGGAAAGCCATTTTCAATTCCGATTGAGGACAATTTAATTTTTGAAGCAATAAAATATACAGAAAAATATTTAGTAAAAAATATTCCAAGCTATAAAGTAAATATTGTGAGAAATGATATTCCGATTTCACGTGGACTTGGAAGCAGTTCATCTGCTATCGTTGCTGGAATTTTGATTGCAAATAAATTTGCGGGAGATGTGCTGGATATTAACGAAGTAGCAAAACTTGCTGTAGAAATGGAAGGACACCCTGACAATGTAGTACCTGCGATTTTCGGAGGAATGGTACTTACTGCTCACGATAAGGAAAACCTTGTTTACAGTTCATTAATAAATTCAGATGATTTATGTTTCTACGTAATGATTCCAGATTTTAAATTATCAACAGAAAAAGCAAGAAGTGTCTTGCCAAAAATGTACCTAGTTTCTGATGCAATAAACAACATCTCAAAACTAGGATTACTTGTAAATGCTTTTAACAAAGGAGAATATGACAACTTACGTTTCCTTTTAGGTGACAAAATTCACCAGCCTTACAGATTTGCATTAATAAACAATTCAGAAAAAATCTTTGAAGCATCTAAAAAACACGGTGCGTTGGGAGAATATATAAGCGGTGCAGGTCCAACTTTAATTTCATTAAATTACGATAATGATGAATTTTTAGAAAATATGAAAAAGGAACTTGCAGAATTATCGGATAACTGGACTATTGAGAAGAAGAAGATTAATTTGAAGGGTGCGGAAGTTTATTAATTTATGTTTAAACTTCTTAATATTAATAAAGTGTGCAATTACCAAGGCAAGATTTTGGATTATTAGGGAGCATAGATATGAAAAAACAATTAAAAAAAATATTACCTTGCATAATGGCAGGAATTACTGGAATAAGTTATGGAAATACAAATTCTAAAGACGATACAGATAATTTGATAAAAATATCAGAAAATGAAAATAAGATTGCGGAAAATTTAAAAGCAAAAAACAGTTCAGAAAAATTAATTTCAGACAATTCTATTTCAGAAAAACGTAATTTTAACACTAAAAAAGAAAATTATGATGATCCTGATAGAATACAGATTAATTTGGAATATATGGGAGGATTTTCAAAAAAACATAAGGATTCTGATAATGAAATTATAAAAAGCCAGCAAGTTGTTATGCCTGCATTTCGATGGACTGGAAAGAGTGGTGTCAACGCTTCTTTTTGGAAAGGAATCACAGATGTTGGAGGTGGATTAATCCCTTATGTAGCTTTTGGTTCATATAAAGCTGCACCGTCTGGAGATCCTCATCAGCAATATTTGGTTAAAAGAGATGAAGATATGGAACAGATAGCGAGAAATAAAGCGGCAGGAATAAAAAATATAGGATATACATATACACATGGTTCTACTAGAAATCTTGATTTAGTTTATGCTGATATTGATAATTTTGTCAATTTTTATGGAAGAGAAAATATAGCGGGATATTTTATCGATGAAATTGAAGGAGGAGCAACTCAGGCACAAATTGATTATATGGCTAAAATTTATAATTATATAAAGTCTAAATATCCAGAAATGACCGTTATTGCAAATAATGGATGGGGAATCAGAGACGGAATCGCACCTTATGCTGATATTTGGATGACTCAGGAAGTTAGTGCAACGGAATATTTGAATAATTATCGTGCCAGAACATCCGAATTTGAAAAGAATCCTGCAAATTCCAATCATATTTTACATGTAATTTATAATGCAACGCCAGAACAATATGAAGAAATTATAAAATTATCTCGTGAACGTAATGCAGGAAATTTGTTTATTACTTCAGATACGAATGCTTATCCCAATGGGTATGATGACTTACCTACATATTTTGAAGATCTGATGATGACAATTAATAACTTTACTCCAAAAACAGGAAGTTTGTTTTCACCTGAAAATCAGGCGGCAGAAAAAGTTACCGTCGAAATGCCTCGTTCAAAAGTTGATTTAGATTTGACAAAAGCTGCAAGAAGCGCAATTTATAAAAATCTTGAAAATTCAAAAGACGGGCAGTATAAGATTGACATTGCCTATATGGGAAATTATGGCGGAAAATATAAAGATAAGGAAAGCAATGTACGATATGATTCAGATACTGACGGCGTTTTAGCGGATGTGTCTAAAGATTTTGGAAAATTTTCTTTAGGAACTGTTTTCGGCTCTCAAAAATCAAAAGTTAATTACAAGGGGAAATTTAGTAATGTAAAAGAAAAAATAACATCATCTCAGTTTGGATTAAATGGTAAATATGACTTTAATGATAATATAGATTTAACAGGGAATCTGATATATTCTTCAAATAAGCATGCATTTGATACAAATACCGGGTTAGGAGCTATTGCGAATGCCGAATATAAATCAAAAATCTTAGACCTTAGCGTAAAAGCCGGATATAAATTTTTATTTGACAATGGGTATGTAAAACCTTATGCCAGGCTAGGAATAACAAAAGTAAAGGAAGGAAGCATTGATAAATTACATATTTCAAATA
>ERZ772955.1229-NODE-1229-length-16804-cov-4.728103_pt1 | contig 16804 bp, 9 predicted proteins | sample MGYA00511133_ERZ772955 | MGnify/ENA primary metagenome ERZ772955 (study PRJEB29015, sample SAMEA2737914) | human oral metagenome | biome: human oral; feature: human-associated habitat; material: dental | place: China | collected 2149 ... | reverse complement strand
TTCAAAATTCATATTTTTAAATATTTCTAAATCTTTTATTGCCTCACTATCTCCATTAATTATGAAATTATTATCTTTTTTAAACAAAAATAATTTTTCTTCATCAAGTATTTTATTTAAAACATAATTATATCTTTCCTCTAATGGAGAATTATATTTTTCACTTAAGTTTTTAACTTTTTGATTAAATAATATTTCTTTTCTTCTATCTGCAACCATAGCTCTGATACTAAATAAAGAGTCTAAAAATTCTCTATCATCTTCATATAAATTATCTATACTCCAATAACTAGGTCTTTTTTTATAATTCCAAATATTATATTTTCTTCCAAATATTGTTTCTATACAAATTCTTTCATAAGGATTAAAATAATACAAAAGATATCCTACACCTGCTTGAAGTTCTGTCTTTAGTATTAATTTCCCATTATCTTGTATTTTTTTTATTTCATAAATTGGAATTTCAAATTCTCTTAAAATCCATCTGTTCCATAAAATTTTTTTATAATAAAATTTGTCTTCAATACAATAACATTCTTCTATACTTATGAAATATTTTAATACTATTATTATCGCTCTAATAAAAAAATAATTTGGGATTAATATGGCTATTGCAGGAACTATTTCTCTTGAAAAAATAAATAAAAAAATAAGTAATATTATTTCAAAAAATATTAAAGGAATTAATCCAGCATAACTATAAAAATAAGTTGAATTTTTATTTACTATTTTTCTCATTTCATCAACTCTTTTATCTTCTTTAAATTATAATAAAAATCATAGGTATCTGCTATTTCACCTTTATATCTTACTAAGGTTCTAATTACTTCTTTTTCTGCCTCAGACAAGTTTTCTAAAACTATTACCTTTCTTTTACCAAAAAAGCCTGCAAAGCTAATTCCAGTTCCTACTCCAACGCCTCCACCATGCTTACCTTCATTATTACTTATACTGAACTCATAATTTGCATTTAAACCATATCCAACTGTACCTCTAACTCCACCATAGTATCCAGCAAAATCTTGAATAGGGGTATTTGGTTTAGAATAGCTTTTTATTGTTCCTCCTCCTTCAATAGCTGTTGAAATCCCATATTTCACAGCGATATTTTCAATTCTTCCGAATTGTTCTTCACCTGTTTTTGGATCTTTATAATAAATAACCCCCATTCCTGCATCTGCTCCAATAACTGTTACCATTATTCTTCCTTCAAAAGTTATGGCTTCATAGTATTCTCTTCTATCCATAGGAATATTATCAGCTATCCATTTACCAAATTCTCCTGTTATTACATTCTTATTGTTTCTTATTGCTGCTAAAGTGTCTTCTGTTGCTTCTTTGCTTACCATATCTTTTGTTCTATTTTCCAATAATTTTCCTGTATGGTTTGCTATATCTTGTGATTTATCTATATCATCTTCTTTACTGTAATGTCCAAACTCATGTCCTAAGGCATTTAATATTTCATCTCTATTTGCACTTGCTAATTTCTTTCTATCAAATACTACTGTATTTGTTAATGGATCTGTATAATATGGTCCTTTCGGATCTGTTACATCTGTTAGTACCATCTTTATATCTGGTCCTGCATAGCCTTTTGCTCTTAGGGCATCATTTAATAACTTATTCATTACTGATACTTGTTCTACTTGAACATCATCATCTATTTTTCCATTCTTTATTGCTTTTTTATCTAGTATTGATAAGTATTCTGGATTCTTTGCTACTTGGTCTCCTATTGCTCTCATCATAGACAATTGTTTGTATCTTTCTAAGAAATCTCCTTCTGTTTCACCTTTATTTACTAGTGCAGTGCTTAAATCACCTATTATTCCTCCAGCTTTCTTTAACTCTTCTTGCTTATCTTTACCTAATAAATCAGTATGAAGCTCTGCATCTAAATGTTTTTCTTCATCTTTTGTTTTTTCTTGTGCTTTATCAATATCTGTATTAAATCCTAAATCTTCTGCGCTTGTTTTCTTTCCAGATATTTCAAAATCTGTATTTATTGCAGTAGCTCTATCTATTTGTTCTTTATCTATCTTATCATGTTTTATTGATGTATTTGGTACATCTGTTCCTATAGTTATACCTCCACCAATATTTTCATATTTATTCTTATCTTCTAAATCTTTTACTACTACTTTATTGGCTGATACTTTTAATTTTTCTTTTTCATTTTCAGAACCTATTACTGCACCAATATTTGTTAGACTATCTGTATCTATTTTTCCACCATTTCTTGCTATTAATGTAGTTTGTTTATTTACCCATTCTTTTTCTCCATTACCTTTACCTCCATTAATATTAGCACTGAAACTAGATGGATTTGCTAAGTCTATACTAAAGCTTCCTCCATATGAGCTATCTTTTCTTTCTGATTTATCTTGTTTGCTTTCTATTACTACATTTTTGGCTTTAATATCTAATTTATCTGCTTCAACATTTGCGCCAGATAGAGTTAAATTTTCTGAATCTGTTTTTAATTTTCCTTCTACATTAATTGTTGAGTTTATATAGTTAGTTCCATTTCCTCTACCTTTTGTTCCTGCTTAGTTTCTCATCATCTATTCTGTTACAGAACAGTCCGTTGAGATAACTCAGTGGAGAGAACTTCTCGTTCTTCCATCCAAGTTCGAAGATTTCAGGTTTAGCAGCATCATGCAGATTCATCATGAGGTTGCTCATCACCTTAAATCTGTTTTTACTCTCGTCTTTCTCAAGAATCTTGTCGTATGCCAATCGTAAGGACTCTAATTTGTCAAGTGTGTCGCCATCGCCAATAATCTTATCTAACCTTATCCCTAAACCTTGTAAGAATGAGTCACACTCCTCAATACAACCGTCAATGGTTGCGATTAATTGCGTAATATCTTTTGCTGGGAACTCCGCACCTTCCTCACCATTTGAGGCGTAGTCAGACAGTGCCTGCTGCATATACTTAAACACATTGACATAGTCTACCACGATACCGCAGCTCTTACCGGGATACACACGGTTGGCACGAGCAATAGCCTGCATCAGTGTGTGGCCCTTCATAGGCTTGTCAAGATAAAGGGTTGAGAGCGAAGGAACATCAAAACCTGTTAGCCACATCGCACAGACAAAGACCAGACTCAGCGGATCGTCCTTGTCCTTGAATCTGTCTTCTATGTCCTTTCCCTCTGGTGTTATCTCGTTCATCTTGTTGTGATGAACAGTGATGTCTAATCCTTGCGCTTTGAACTTCTCTACTTCGTCAGCCTCTTCACTGATGATGACAGCCATCTCAACCTTATTCATATAGTCTAATCGTGCTGTCAGCTCGTCACGTTCTTCCTTCGTCTTGGCTGCATTGCGCTCCTTGATGAGGGCTTTCTTCTCTTCTCCCCAGTAGTGTTGCACCTTCTCATACATCTTCACAGCCGTGTACTTATCCACACTGACTACCATTCCTTTTCCTAAGAAACCTCGTCGTGGGAAGTGGTGGGCAATGTCTTGTGCAATACGGTCAAGACGTCCGTCGCGCTTGATTACCTCTAAGATACGTGAGGAGGAGTTCTCTAAGAGTTCTCTTTCTCTATCGTTGAGTTCTTCTTCTTCGACTATCTTGTCAATGTCTGAGTCAAGCCAGTTATTCTCTAATCCCACCTCTGGCACTCGACGACTATAGTACAGGCGCACCGTACTACCATCTTCAATTGCTTGTGCAAAGTTATATTCTGATACATAGTCGCCAAACCATTGGTTGGTCAATCGCTTTGAACCTAACAAAGGGGTTCCTGTAAAGGCGATGTAGTTGGCATTAGGCAGACCCGTGTGCATGTTCTCTGCCAACTGCTTATACTGTGTTCTATGTGCCTCGTCTACTAAGACAAAGATGTCGTTACGCTCAGAGAGGATGGGATATTTCTTTGTCTTATCATACTGGAACTTATGTATCAGCGTGAAGACCATCGGTTTGTTACCACTAAGGAACTCACGTAGTTGGGCTGCATTCTTTGGCTGGCACTCTTCTTTCATGGAAGGAATGCAAGGTGTTGCTATGTACAGATATATGTAGGCTGTCGAAAGTTCAACATAGAACTGCAATCCCAAGTGTAGGTTTTATAATAGAAAACACCGAGGGATTTGGGACTAGCAACTCCTCTAAGTGGGAAGTTAACAAGTAATGCTTAAAAATAAAAATTAGATCTTTGATCTAAAAGATGTGATCAAAAATGAACAAATTAATGCTATAATTCAATACATTCATAAAAGTTTGTATATTTGTGAACAAAAGATCAAGTCATTAATGGAAAACCTTGGGTACGATAAAACAAGCATTGCCTCAATCTTTGAATATAGTAAAAGATTGATAGGGCATTCTTTGAATGAAGTTGTTGATAAATCATTATTTAAGGAACTAAAACTACAAGGACAAGGCAAAGGTGGTCTTGGACAGATGATAGAAAAATACTACTTCAAGTATGATATTAACAACGACCCTACTCCAGATTTTCAAGAGGCTGGATTAGAATTGAAAGCAACAGGTTTAAAGAAAGACAAAGCTGGAGAGCTACAGATAAAAGAACGTCTTGTATGTGATATGATAGATTATTGTTCTGTCATTAATGAACAATTTGAAACATCTCTCTTCTATCTAAAGTGTCGTATAATGCTACTTATATTCTATCTTTATGAAAAGGGTGTAAGTAAATGGGATTTACGATATATCTATACGGTAATTTGGCAATTACCAGAAAAAGACTTGTTAATCATAAGGCAAGATTTTGAAACCATTGTCAATAAAATCAAGAAGGGAGAAGCTCACGAACTGTCAGAGGGAGATACTGACTACCTTGCTGCATGCCGTAAAGGACAAAAAGGAGAAAAACCTAGAAAACAGCCTTTTTCTGATATTCCTGCACCAAGACGTGCCTTCTCTTTGAAGCCTGCTTATATGCGTACGATACTTTCCTACGTGAAAGATCAGAAAAGGAGCGATGTCAGTAATATAGAGATTCCCTCAATGGGTACAGGACTTGTCTCAGAAACTGATTTGAAAGGAGACACCCTAGAGGGAATCATATTGAAAAGAATTAAACCTTGGATAGGAAAGTCTGTTCAAGATATTATTGATTATTACCAGCCAGGTTTGATGGTTAATGCAAAAGATATCAATTATGTGGTATCATGTTTGATAGTCTCTGATGGTAAATATAACGGACGTGGTAAGCAACATATAGAAAGGGCAGATGAATTTGTTAAATCAGGTTTAAGGTTGAAGACAATACCAGTATTTTCAAACAATAGACTTAAAGAGGCTATGTCGTATGAGAATATTGATTATGAAGAGTTATACAATAATGATAATTGGTTTGATTCAACAACCTATGAACTTTTCTCTAGCAGATTCCTCTTTATGGTTTTTCGTCATCCGAATATTCAGTCAGGAAGTTTCCACTTTGATTATGGACCAATGATTTTAGAAAAGGCTTTCTTTTGGACTATGCCTCAAAAAGACTTAAAAATCGCAGAGGAGTACTGGCAAGACATTAGAAAACATGTGCTGAGGAATGAAATAGGACTTGACTACTTTTGGAAAGCTGGTTGGAGTAATAAAAATGATAAGCACTTTCATGTCCGTCCAAAGGGTACAAAAAACAGTTATCTTGGAGCCGCAGATAATCCTAATGGAGGAAAAGCGGATAAATACTGTTATTGGTTTAATAAAGAATACGTTACAAACATTATTGAAAGCAATAAATAAATATGTCTACACAGAATAATACAGACAGTATAAATCAAGGCGATTGGGTGCTATGTGAACCTATTGCGGAATACTGTAAGAAAACGGTACAATCAATACGTGAACTATCTCTATTCTCTGTAGAATCTAATGTTGTAACTAAACAAGATGATATACGAGTTGTAGAATTGTTTGCTGGTGTGGGTGGTTTTCGTATAGGGTTAGAACGTGCTTCCGAACATTACAAAACGATATGGAGTAATCAGTGGGAACCATCTACGAAGCGGCAGGATGCTTCTATAGTGTATTGCCATAGATTTGGAGAACAAGGACACAGCAATGAGGATATAGCAACGGTCCCAACAAGTGATATACCACAATGTGATTTGCTTGTTGGCGGATTTCCATGCCAAGACTATTCTGTAGCAACAACTTTAAAGCGTTCGGGCGGTATTGAAGGTAAGAAAGGTGTATTATGGTGGCAGATATATCGAATCTTAGACGAGATGAAAGAAAAGCCTAATTACTTGCTTTTTGAGAACGTAGATAGACTCTTGAAGTCGCCAGCTTCACAGCGTGGACGTGACTTTGCTATTATCCTTGCTTCACTAAATGACCTTGGTTATACTGTAGAGTGGCGTATTATCAATGCTGCAGACTATGGTATGCCACAACGTCGTAAGCGTACTTATATCATAGGTTACAAGAATGACCTTGCTATGACTCAGCAGATAGGCAACCCTTTGGAGTGGATTCTGTCTAAAGGTGTAATGGCACAGGCTTTTCCGTTGAGCATTGATTATAAAAACCAACCAACAAGTTTTCATATAGAAGGAGATTTGTCTACCGTTTCATCCTCATTTAATAAAGGTAAGAAGGATTCACCTTTTGAGAATGTAGGTATTATGAAGGACAGAAAGGTTACAACTATTGAGGCAAAAGCAAAATACGATGATTCGATATTAACGTTGGGCGATATACTGTTAGATGATAAAGAAGTACCAGCAGAGTTCTTTATTCCTGAAGAAGAACTACCGCGCTGGGAATACTTGAAAGGAAGTAAAACTGAGAAGCGAATTAACAAGACCACTGGTTACGAATACAACTATTCAGAGGGAAGTATGGCTTTCCCAGACTTTCTTGACCGTCCGTCACGTACCATCATTACAGGTGAAGGGGGTAAAGGACCATCCCGCTTTAAACATGTTGTTTATACTTCAAACGGACGTTATCGGCGTCTTACTCCGCTCGAGTTAGAGCGTCTAAATATGTTCCCAGATTACCATACGAAAGGTGTCTCAGATATGCGTCGTGCTTTCCTAATGGGAAATGCACTGGTAACTGGTATCGTTGAGCGTATTGGTGCTGTGTTGATAGAACGAATGGGTTAGCCAAGTTAACGAGCTGACGGGTAAACAAGTTGCTGCGGACAGGGTAATGGGAGACTGGGTAACAGGGGGACAAGGAGACAGGGTAACATGTTTAACAGGTTTTGAGGGGGGATGAGGTAACCAGTTGATAGTGTAGAGTTGAAGTGAAATATGTTTACAAAAGTTGGTGTGTTTTGGGTCGAAAAATGGTCTTAAAACGGCTAATCTTGGTGGTTTTGTAACTTGCAGAGAATCAGATACTTGCAAGATTGCATTTTAAAAGGGCGTTAGTAAGGGTCCAAGAGGGCGTTAGTTGGAGTTCAAAAGGGCATCTTTTGCAAGCCAATTGGGCGTTAATTGCAAGCTAAAAGAGCATGTGTTGGATTTGTGGCGTGCGAAAAAATGTGACAAAACAAAGGAAAAGGGGAAGGAGAAGCAGCCCCTCCCCTTACCCCTCCCCCAAGGGAAGGGGAGTAGATAGCGAGATACCCCTCTGCCTTTGAACTTTGAGTTTTGAACATTGAACTCTTAGTCCTTTGACCTTTGATGTTTGAACATTGAACTTTATGATTTGAACCTTTAATTACTACGAATAACGTAAATTACACGAAGACACTTAGACCTTTGAACTTTGAGGTTTGAACATTGAACTTTATGATTTGAACAGTGAGCTTTAAACTTTACCTTTGTCGGTAATCATAATTATGGATTATGAATTCTGAATTAAAGCAGTAATCATAATTATGAATTATGAATTTTGAATTATATTAGTCTTTCTCAAATACAAAAGTTGGCAAGTAAGCGAGTTGTTAGTTATAATAGATATAACTATTTACTCGTTTACTTGCCAACTATACAATTTATCTTGTAAACCTGTTCACTTGTCAACTACACAAGCAACTTGTCAACTCGTTTACTCGTTTACTCGTCAACTTGTCTACTTCACTACCACCTTACGTGTAGTACCATCAGAAGACTTGATGATGTTAAGACCCTTCTGTAGCTTCTGGATCTGGCGACCATCAACGGTGTAATACTTTTCTGTTGTAGTCTTGTTGAAGTTTGCACTCTCGATACCATCGGTAGGAAGTGTAGCAACCATTGGCTCACTTGAATACTTCTTGCCGTCAGACTCATAAACCATTACGACCTTGAGGCGTGTGATAGAACTATCATAGAAGTGAAGAATACGTAGGTTATCGATAACCTTGAAGTCATAATTTCTCTTGTCCTTGTAGTTGAAAGGAATATTAGTCATTTCATCCTCATGCATGTCACTGTATTGACTTGCACTCTTCTTGAACTTGAAAGGTTCTTTGCTACCATTAACATAGACATTGTAGTACATCTTCTCTGGGTTGAGAACGTTGCCGTTAACATCTGTGTTCTTTACATAGAATGCTAACTTAATCTCATTAGACGTGTTGTCGTAGTTTGGAGTAGATGTTAAATAGAAGTATTCTGGTGTCGCAGGGGCTCCAACCTCCTTCTGAACGTAAGGAGTCAAGGTAAGACCCTCATAGCTCTCAACGTAGTCTTCACCAGTAATGTTTTCATTACTTGCTTTACCTAAAGAAGTTCTAAGAAGCTTAGAAGCAGTCAGTTTACCAGTTGCATCAATGCTGAACTCAAGGTTCTCTGCAGCCTTGGTTTCACTCTCGAAAGCTGCGGCAAAGGTGTGATACTCTGACTTATCGCTATCGTATTTCTTAAAGTCTGTCTTCTTAGTAATACCCAAATACTGATTAGTAGACATGACAGCCTTGTCGCCTTGCTTGGTAAATTTCACCCAAGTGTTTGCAAGTTTCTCAGCCTTGAACAAGCCCTTGACATAGATATCGTTATTATCGGTCATTACTTCAACAATACGTGGTGAAGGATCAGACTTAGAAGTAACGGTGTACTGGCTCTTTGTAGCTGTAGCTGGTGGTGTAATAAGCTGCTCTTTAAGTGGTTCAATCGTAAGAGCCCAGTCGCCACCATAGTTGCTTTGCCAGCTATTATTATAGGTAGCACCCCATATTTGCTTCTTCTGCCCCATACCAGACATCTTGAGTGTTCTTCCTTCCACTGTGAAATCTACGTAGTTCAAAGCTGTACCAACAGGCTCGTAATTCTTTCCATCATCAGAAGAACCCAAACGTTGAAGAGAGATTGTGCGCTCACTACTTTCCTCCTCATCATCGTCCCCACCGAGGTCGTCAGTATAAATAGCCTGTGGTAGCTTTGCTCTATACTTACCATCAGCTTGTCTTTCAAGCTTCAACCATGACTTGCTGTCGAGGCCTGATAGTGGATTGTAAATGTAAATACAGCCATCTTCGCCGATAACAATCTTAGACACCAAGCCTTCATATCTGCCTGGCTGAACACCTGTCCACCCCTTCTTAACCCAAGACTTGCTTGAGCGATACAGGTTTTCAATCAGCTTACCTTTAGGTGTGTCTTTTATTATCTGAGCGGAAGCTGTAAGGCTCAGTACTAATGCACAAATTGAGAATAAAGTTCTTTTCATAACTGTTACTTTTGATTAAATGTTTTATATTGTGTGTCCTTGTTTTAGAAGTCATAGCCAATACCTATGGTACAGTAGCTACTTCCTGTGTCTGCTGTCTTTAGGTTATAAGCTCCGTTCAAGCGTAATCCGTGATACTTAAAGCCCGCACCCATAGTGATATGGCTAAGGTCGTGGTCACCATACTCATAGCCTGCGCGTACTGATACCATCTTGTTATAGGTGTATTCAAGTCCGCCACCAAGCATAAAGAGTTTAGTCTCTGAAGGTTGGAAGAAGTAACGAGAAGACAAGGCTGCAGCAACTTGATGCTTCTCTGCTACATCAACTGACAGCGTACCACCTACGGCAAGATAGGTAGGGAGTGTCGTCTTGTGCTTGTTACCATAGTCGAGTTGAGGACCAATTGCACCCACCTTCGCATCAAGCATGAGGTTGGTAGGTTTGTTGGCAAGGGTCAACTCGTTGTTTTGATAGGCTCCACCCACGGAGAAAGCGGCTCCCGTAGCATTCTTTGAGAGATGACTATAGATAAGACTTCCTGTTGCGTAGGCAGCGAATCCCTTACCAAAGAAATAGGTATAACCCAAGTCGAGGGTCCAGTTATAAGGCTTATAGTCCTTAGTTGGACTGCCCAAGAGGTCGGAACCCTTTAGACTTAATCCTCCAGCATAACGGAAACCAGCGAAGACAGCATGATGCTTAGCCAACTTATAGCCAGCAGAAAGCGCGTAAATACCGAAGGTTCCATCGGCACCCTCTGCCTTTTCAAAGAGAGAGGCAGCAGCATCTGCGGTGAACTTCTTATCAGTTGCGAAGATAGCAGCTGGATTGTTGTATAGATACATGCCCTCAGCAGCAGCCGAAGCATTACCCATAGCGGCTGTTCGGGCATCGGTATTCGCTGTTAATATCGAGAGATCTTGTCCCTGAGCATTAGCCTGCGTAGCACCGAGGAGTGCTGCGCAAGCCATGAGAATGATATGTTTTGTATTCATACTTGTTGTGTTTATCGTTTAATGAACATCTGGGTATGGTTGCCCTTACTGGTATATACGGTCAGTTTATACGTTCCAGGATTTAGTTTAGAAAGGTCAAGTGTGGCTACGTTGTTCTTGTCTGGAGTCACAGTAGCCTTCATCAGCCGCTCACCCACAGTAGAACTGATAATGAGTTCAGCCTGTTTCACCTCTGGATTGAGTAGGGTATGGATGTCTCTCTGTACTGGAATAGGGTAGACGGCATAGACAGGAGCCGACTTCTTTTCAACAACTCGTACTTGGAAAGAACCGTCAGAAGATGTCTCACGACCGTCAGTAGCAGCGATGCTAATACGTGTAACACCCTTTGTCATTCCCTTCAACTGAAGGTTGTCATTGTGGATAGTAGCTGTAGCGATACTACCATTGGCAGCAGTGGCTTTGTAAGTAAGCTGAGAGTTGCTACTATGTGTGTAATGACCTGTCAATGGAATCGTTACTACTCCTTCGTCCAATCCAATGATATAGTTTTCGAAAGGCTTTGTTAGCTGTGGTGGAATGTACTTCACAATCTTAAATGTAAAGCTCTTCTCAGCCTTTGCTCCTAAGTCATCAGAGAGTACAAAGGTACAAGTATAACTACCTGCTTCAAGCACAGGAACGAGGTTGACGGTCACAGTATTACCTTTCACAGTGTAGGAAACGCCCTTTGTCTCGCCCGTAGTCTTGATGTCCCAATTGTGACCATCAGGGTCAGCAACGTTGAAAGAGAAAGACTTACGATCGTTCTCCATGACTTCTATTGCCTCTGTTGGGAAGTTTGTCGCCTCTGGAGCATGGTTGAGTCGGGTCGTACACTTCTGAATCATTGGCTCAGAAAGGTTGCCCCAACGGTCTACTGCTACAACAGCAACGCTATAGGTAGTGTTGTCTTTCAAGTCATCAAAGTCATACTTAAGTGTCTCACCCAAGCTATGTCCCATACCATTGATCTCTCTGTAGGTCATGTCCTTGAGTTTATCGGCAGTCAATTCACCTTGAGCAATGTAGAGTCGATAGAAGGCTGCAGTCTTATCCTCGTCTTTAGCGATGCTCCACTCCGCATTGATGTCTACGAAGTCAGGCTTGAGCGTAAGGGTTCCTACCTTCTCTGGGGCAATCTTTGTGTTTGATTCAAAGGCTGCTTCGGCATCAATATAACCCTTACCTAACTTACCTTTGTAGGTTGGGTTTTGCTCATCGATGTTATAAGGACGATAGGCAGTAATCAGACGTGACTTTAATTCTTCATTTGTAAAGCCCTGACGACCGAAGTAAGAGGCGATGAGTGCTGCGATACCTGACACGTGTGGGCATGCCATTGATGTACCTTGGAAGTAAGCATAACCTGATGCAACCTTCTTCTTTGGTACAGTACTCAATACGCCAGCCTCTGTTCCGAAGCGGTCTTGATCACCACCTGGAGCCGTAATGGTCACCCATTTAGCGTAATTACTATAACTTGCCTTACTGAAGTCCCATGCCATAGCAGCGACAGAAACCGTCGGAGCATAGCAAGCAGGGTAAGCAGAGAACTCTTTGTTCTCATTACCAGCAGCGAACATTACCACACCACCCTTCATTGGAGAGTCTGGACGCTGGTTGCCGTTAGCATCACAACCAGCCATCTTGATGAAGTAGTCCACTGCTTCTTTCAGCAACTGTGGCATGGAGGTGACACCTGCAGTAGAGGAATATCCCCATGAGTTCTGACAGATAACAGCCCCGTTGTCAGCTGCATACTTAATGGCAGCAGCCGCATCGCCCTGCTCGTCTTTGTTTCTAAATATCTGACAACTCAACAAGCGTACACCACTATCTGGTGAACCATCGCCACCTGCGATACCAGCCACACCCTTTCCGTTGTTGTTGCGAGCGGCAACAGTACCCGCAACGTGGGTTCCGTGTCCGCCATCATCGGGTTCAATAGTCCCACCCACAACGTCTTTTGCCGTCACAAAGTTGTAACCATAGACGTCATCTACAAAGCCATTGCCATCATCATCGACGTTAGGTTGACCGTTCTTCTCCTTTTCGTTGACATAAAGGTTGTCTTTCAAGTCCTCGTGGGTGATGTCAATACCACCATCAACAATGGCCACAATAACATTCTTCTTACCCGTTGTGTACTTTTCCCAAACAGGTTTAACGTTACAGTCAGCCCCTTTTACTGCACGTGGATTTATAGTACCGTTGTTGTAGTAATGCCACTGTTTAGCTAAGAGAGGGTCATCAAAAGTGCTTGCTGTAGCCTGCATACTTGCGCCAGAAGGGCTATAAGGAGTCATCTTAACCGTTGGTTTTGCCATTGGTAGTATTCGTTCAGCACATTCAACACCTTCAGCTTTCTTGAATTGATCTAATACAGCCCCCACATCTTTGCTCTTATCAAAATAGATTGTGTACCAGCGGTCGAGCCCTTCAGCTACGGTTCGTGCTTCATAGATACCTGCTGGCTTAAATACTCGCTCCATCTTATAAGCTCCAGAGTACTGCATTGCAGAGGTCATAGCCGATGGTACGCTCTGCATCTCCACACTACCACTGCGGGTTGTAGGTATAGCTTGGTTTGTACCCTTTGCCAACTTCACGTTAATACAGCCTTTTATGGCAAAAAGGTCTTTGTCAATATTGACAGAGCGTGTATTGGAAACGCCCGCATCCGAGTCCAAGTTATCCTGGCATGAGGTAGTAACCATCATGCCAGAGAGCGCACACGCACATAGATATATAATCGATTTTCTCATCAATGTTCCTTTATTTTATTTCTTTGGATTGTATTGTTTGAGCATACGTTCTACCTTAGCCAACCGCTGTTCTTTACTTCCGGCAAAGACAGTTGGCTTGTATAGAACAGTAATTTGCATGACTGCCTTACCATTGTTGACGTCAGCATATTCTCCACCTGAGATGGCTAAGGTCAGATAGTCAGAACGACGCGCATAGACATGATGCTTACCATTGTAGCCAACGAACTCAAAGTTGTTTGCAGTAAGCAGTTTGTCGAACTCATGGGTTACGAACCATTCATTACCATACTGCCATATTCCTAAGTTTGGTTGGCTGTAGAATAAACTGTATTGCTCAACGCTTCCAGCCTTCTCTTGTGGTACAGCGGCATCATTATGAAGATAGAAGAAGTAAGTGCGAGCAATCAATGTAGGGTCATTTGTCTTGTAGAGAATAGCCTCAACCTCATTACTCTTAGACATTTGTCGCTTCATTTCCTCACTATTCTTACCTGTCTCATAAGCTTCGACATCACTTATCTTCTTGTCAGTTTTATTCAAAAGGTCAACAGGACCAAGGTCAAGACTACTAAAGGTAGGGTAGCTACGGTCTTGTGTGTGCATCTGATAGAAGAATAACACAACACTATTATTCTCCTCTCTAATGTCTACATCCATCGTGAAAGCTTCCTTTATATTGACGTAATGATTCGTGTCTTTCTCGTCCCTTGTATATCCATTGGCTCTCATAAACTCTTGGAAAGCCTGCGACTTAACAGCGTTAACACCCTCTCTTGTCAGTGAACGTGTGTAGATACGTGTTGGAACAGAATGCTTTGTATCATGTACATAGACAACATCTTTGAACAAAGGCGATGGAGTCTTGAAGAAGTAACTCTCTTCAAAGATGCCGTTTACCTCGTCAGGGCCGCCATATTCCGTCAGGAAACTACCGCGGCGATACTCATAGTCCATCATCTTATGCAGACTATAAGGATTACCTGGGTTACAAGCCAAGATAAAAGTAGCAACGCCCGGCTGCTTAACAACCACCTCATGGTTCTTTCCTGCAAAGGCGATTGTCAGTTTTGTGGTTCTTTCCGTAGTGCTATAATTAGGCTTAGAAATAAACTTCAAACCGTGCTTTTTCTTGATAACCTGCATCCACTCTGGCTGCTCATTCTGTGTAAGGTCATAGGAAGTAGCATCCATCTTCAAGTCGACAGTTGTCGTACCACCTGCCTGTGGCAGAATTACCTCACCATTGTTTAAGTTTAATGTGATATCAGCAGCACTCTGACTTACCATGATTTTCTGCACTGCCAAACCACCATCAACAAGGATATAGCTACTTCTCTCCATTCCTGTTGTATTAGGATCAACGTGTACAGAAATCTCGTTTCCACTTTGTGTAAGGTGCACCCACGCCTTCGGTGTAGTAGCCATCCACTCCTTACAGTTCGTGTTTACGGTAATTGTCTTCTCACCAATCTGATTAGAGAAAGAAATCTCCTTCTCTGAAACATTCAGATAGGGCTGGTCAAAGCTGTCATTCTCAGCACATCCAACCGCTATGCCCAATAATAGGCATAGCAGAGAGAACTGCAGCAGCTTATGTATATTGATTATACGCATATCATGTAATTATTTAAATAAGGTATAACAATTTGCTTAGAACTTCAAAGCTTTCTTGGCAGCAGCGAAGTTTCTAATCATCTTAGCCTGTGCCTTTACGGCTTTACTACTTGCACCCGATACGGATGGATCGTAGCTGTAAAGTAATGCGAGTACTGGCATATTGTTGTCTAACACGCAGGTAACATCAATAACCAAGTGGTCGCTTTCACGTACAAAGAAGTGGTTGTTGCCTGATGTGCGGAGGAAAGAGAAGCCCTCATCACCCAATACCTTCTTGATTTCTTTGGTTGCAACCCATTTAGTACCATACTTCCATACACCGAGGTTGGTGTCTTTGAAGAGTAATGCACCAATCTGAACACTACCCAAATTGTCTGGTGCATCACCATCCTTATCCGTTGTGTAGAAGATGTGAATACGTCCGTAGGCTGCAGAAGGGTCTGTACTTGCCTTCAGTTTATATTGAATCTGTGAAACCTCAGTATTCTTATGTTCGTTGAGGCTACGCTCTTCTTCTGTACTACCAGCCTTCTGCTCGTATTGTTCAATCTGTGCCAACTTCACGTTGTCTTTCTGCAGAAGCTCAAGAGGATAGAATGGTAACTTGCTGAAAGTCTTGTATTCGCCATTCTGCTTCATAATAGGTGTGAAAGTGAGGTTAACTCCTTCGTTGTTCTCCTTTTCTGATATATAAACCTTCAATGAGAGCAATTCCTTATCATTGGTATATTCTCTGTCAGACTGAGAGTTGCTGCGCACATAGCCATTGTCAGTCAAGAACTTATCGAAAGCCTTGTCCTTCACGGCATCAATCGCCTTTCTACCATCGCCAATCATGATAATCTGTGACGGATTAATACCATCAGTGCTACAATATTGAATCAAAGTAAAGATAGGCGAAGCAGTGATAAAGGTATAAGTTTCCTCAAGTCCGTAAGCAGGCATAGCTGCCTGATACTCGCGTAAGTAGCTACCACGACCTAACTCAAAGTCCATAATCTTATGCTCGTCCTGTGGTACACCTGGGTGAATAGGGAGGAGGTAACGCTGAATACCCGACTGAGAAACAACAATCTCACGGATAACACTACCGCTCTTGGCATAAAGTTTCACCTCACGCTTCTGATAGGTGTCGTTACGCTCAGCTATCAGTTTGATTTCTTCCTCCGACTTGACAATCTTCAACCAGCTAACTTCTTCGCTGGTTGTTACGTCATAGACAGACGAATTCGTCGTAATGTCAATCGTCTTCTCACCACCTGTCTGTGGCAGATAGATAGCATTTGGAACCACGTCAAGCGTTACGTCAGCTGCGCTCTGAGTCACAGCAATCTTACCAGATGCGCCGTTGGCATTAACGAGTACATAGCTTGTGCGCTCTGTTCCAATCTTGTTTTCAGTTACCTTCACCTTCAGTACGTTACCGTCCTGAACCAGCGAGAGCCAGTCGCCTTCCTGTGGAGACGATGCAATCCAGCTGTTTTGATTTGTTGTTACACTAATGTTTCTTTCACTTACGCCTTTATCAAAGGCAATACTGTTTTCAGAAAGCACCAGTGTTGGCATTTCAAATTCGTCTTCCTTTGCACATGAGAACAAGCAAAGAAGAATGCCGCCTAACATTAGGGAGTAGAGTGTCTTTTTTAATTCCATACTCTTCAAGGGTTTTATAAGATAAAATATTATTGATTTAGACTATAATTCGAAGAATCGTTTTCGCTTCTCCATTGTTTTATAATGGATAACTACTTGATTTTATGGTACTGATCTTATTCGCTTCATGTTAGATTATCTGATGCAAATATATGATTTAATAAGAACAA
>ERZ772955.1227-NODE-1227-length-16815-cov-5.895943_pt1 | contig 16815 bp, 11 predicted proteins | sample MGYA00511133_ERZ772955 | MGnify/ENA primary metagenome ERZ772955 (study PRJEB29015, sample SAMEA2737914) | human oral metagenome | biome: human oral; feature: human-associated habitat; material: dental | place: China | collected 2149 ... | reverse complement strand
AAACGCCTTCCCGCGGCGGGAAATGGGGTAAATTCTCAGAAAAACGCCTTCCCGCCGCGGGAAATGGAAAAAAATCTCAGAAAAACGGTTTTCTGCGGCGGGAAGGCGATAAAATCGCTCGAAAAACGCCTTCGTGCGGCGGGAAGGCGGTAAAATTTTCCAGAGATCGGTTTCCCGCGGCGGGAAAAGGGGGGAAATCTCGAAAAACGCCTTCCCGCGGCGGGACGTGGAAATAAGTTCTCGATAGCTTCCCGCCGCGGGAGGGATTGTACTACGGTCCATGTCTCTCTATGAATGCGCCTGTTTGTCGTCGCTTGAAAAGGTTGTCTGGAGGCATATGCAATCGTTCCTCTCTTCGAAAGGGCACAAAAAAAGATCCTGCCGGAGGGGGGGTAACGCCCGCTTCTTTGCGAGCCGTCCACTCCGGCAGGATCATCGGTTAGGAAGCGGTACCCTCGAGGGAGGGGGCGTTCCTTTTTTATCGGTGCTTACTTCTTCAGCAACAGTTTGCGTGCCACCTCATCGGCCGTCTCCGCGCCCATCAGATAGTCCACCACGGCCACGCCGAAAGCATAGACCATGCCCGGCCCACGTCCGGTGATGATGTTTTCCTCTTTGACCGTGTCAGCCTCCACCACGGTTGCGCCCGTGAGGTATTGCTCGAAGCCGGGGTAACACGTGGCGCGACGTCCGCGGAGCAGCCCCAGTCCGCCGAGCACAAGTGGCGCGGCGCAGATAGCGGCTACTAATCGGCCCTTCTCGTAATGGCGGACGATAGCCTTTTTCAAGTCTTCATAATCGTCGAGCATCGGTCCACCGCCGGGCAGTACGAGTGCGTCCGCGTCGGTCAGGTCGATGTCCTCAAAGAGTGCGTCTGTCACGACAGGGATGCCATGCCCACCCGTAACCGTTCGATCGCCGGTCATTGAAACCGTGACCGTCTCTACATTCCCGCGACGCAGCACGTCCGTCGTGCCGATGGCCTCGGTCTCTTCGAAGCCCGTCGCAAAAAACACATATGCCTTCTTTCTCATTGTTGGTAGATATTATGATGGATGTAAATGAATAGCTGAAGGGCTTACTTCAGTCTGAACATGTAAGTGATTGTTCCGCTCTGATTGTTCGTGCCCTCGATGCTGTTGAACTTGGCGCGGCGGGCAGCTTCGACGGCGCTGCGGCGCATGGAAGCGTTGTCGATGTTCGTGCCCTTGCCGATGTCGGCAGCGATGACGTTACCCGCCGGATCGACCACGATATTGACCACGATGCGACCTTCCTCTTGCACCGTGTAGGCCGGATGCGGCAGGCCTCCCGCTCCGATAGATCGGCCACTTAAGCTGAACCCCGTGCCAACACCTTTGTTGGCACCCCGATCAGCGTTGCCGAGGGGACTGCCCTGGTTGCCAGTGGTCGTCTTGCCCGTGCCTTGACTTGAATTGTTCTTACCGAAAGCACCCGCCACACGGTCACGAATGGCCTGCTCTTTCTTGCGTTGCTCCTCGGCTTGACGGCGACGCTCAGCCTCAGCTTTGCGTTCTGCTTCGGCTTTCTGTTCAGCCTCTTTGCGTCGGGCCTCGTCTTGTCGGCGGCGCTCCGTGTCTTGACGCTGACGCTCCTCTTGTTGCTTGCGTAGTTCCTCCTGTCGGCGTGCTTCTTCTTTCCGCTTCCGCTCTTGCTCTTTCTTCCGCTGTTGGGCCAAGGCCACGGACTCTTCTTGGTCTTGTGTGATGAGCTTTTCCGGTTGCTTGGGTGTGGGAGGAGTAGGAGGCGTAGGTGGAGCGGGGGGCGTAGGTGGAGCGGGGGGCGTAGGTGGCGGAGGGACGACGGTCTCCTCTTGCACCTCTTCCGTCGGTTCGTCCTGCGCAGGCTCGCCCTCCGGCTCAAACGTTCCGGTGGCCTCGTCTATCGTGCCGAAGTTCACCATCACACCGCCATCTTCCTCCGGCTCCACGGCTTTCAGCACCGTGAAATAGAGGATCAGCAGAATGACGGCGTGGAAAAGGATCGATCCGACAATAGCCAGCAGGTTGTTTTTCTTCAGCTTCATGGCGTGCGCTCCGGTGGACGGGTGGCCAGCACCACCTTATATTTATTCTCGTTGGCCAGGTTCAGCACGCTCACGATCTGACCGTAAGGGACGGTCTCGTCGGCATAGAGGGCGACGAACATCTCCGGGTCGGCCTCGTATTGCTCTTGCAGGAAGGGGGCGATGTCTTCAAAGGCCACCTGCTGCTCGCGTTGGTTGCCTGCCGCGACGTAGAAATTCCCTTCCGCGTCGATTGTCACGCGTGTGATGGGTTTGGCTGCCGTCTGTTTCTGCGCCTGCGGCAAGGTCAGCTTGATCGCGTTCGGCACCACTACCGTAGAGGTCACCATGAAGAAGATCAGCAGCAGGAAGATGACGTCCGTCATCGAGGCCATGCTGAAGGCTTCATTCACTTTCGTTTTTCGTTTCAGTGCCATGACGTCGTTAGTGTGCAGGTTCGTTCAACAGATCCATGAACTCCATCGTGCTTGCCTCAAGTTTATTGACCACGTTCTCCACGCGAGCCACTAAATAGTTGTATGCAAACAGAGCGATGATACCGACCACAAGTCCGCCGACCGTAGTCACAAGTGCCTCGTAGATACCACCTGAGAGCAGCGTCACGTCCACATTGGTTCCCGCGTTAGCCATGTCGTAGAAGGCGCGCACCATACCCGTAACTGTCCCAAGGAATCCCAGCATAGGTGCACCCGCTGCGGTAGTTGCGATGACAGGGAAGCCACGTTCGAGTTTCGAAATCTCAATGTTGCCCGCGTTTTCGATGGCAGCCAGCACATCAGCGGTAGGCCGACCCAGGCGGAGGATGCCTTTCTCAATCATGCGAGCGGCAGGGGTTGGCGTCGTCCGACAGAGGTTGAGCGCCTGATCGATCTTGCCTTCATAAATGTAGTCGCGGATACGGTTCATAAACGTTTCGTCGTTTCGTCCCGCCTGACGGATCACGAGCAGTCGCTGAATAAAGAAGTAGATGGCCACCAATGAGAGCACCAGTAGGACGCCCATAATCCATCCGCCTTTCATGGCGAGATCGATGATATTGATTTGAGCCTGTGCTTGTGCGGCGTCGGCCGCGATTTCAGTTGCTGCATCGGCGGCTTCTTCCGTAGCCACTTGCGCGAAGAGGAATAAGATGTTCATATCGTTTCTAATTCTGTGTTGTATGGGGTTACTGTTAAATGCGGCTTCAAGACGGGAAGGACAGAGCGGGGGACTTGCCCTCCACTCCCCTCCCCGAATAACTATTTCGGTTCTCCTTTCAAGCAGGCCTTGTAGAGGCCAATGGTTCGCTCCAGTCCGTAATAGAGCGCGTCGCAGATCAGGGCATGGCCGATCGAGACTTCCTCAATCCACGGCAGGTGCGAAGCAAAGAAGGCTAAGTTTTGCAGGCTCAGATCGTGCCCTGCATTGACACCGAGGCCGAGGCTTTTCGCCCGCTTTGCAGCTTCCACAAAGGGCGCTATGGCATGGTCTCGATTGCTGTTATATCCGTTGGCATAGGGTTCGGTGTAGAGTTCGATGCGATCCGTCCCCGTTTTGGCTGCCCATTCGATGTTCTCCAGATCCGTCTCCACGAAGAGCGACGTCCGAATGCCGTGGCCTGTGAACGTGTCCACCAGTTCGCTCAGTTGGTTAAAGTGCTCCTTTACGTTCCAACCCGCGTTGGACGTCAGCACGTCTGGCGCGTCGGGCACCAGCGTCACCTGCGTCGGCTTTACGGTGAGCACCAGATCGACGAACGACTGGATGGGATAACCTTCAATGTTCAGTTCTGTTTTGATGATCGGCTTGAGCGCATAGACATCGTTATATCGGATGTGTCGCTCGTCCGGGCGCGGGTGCACGGTAATGCCCTGTGCCCCGTAGGCTTCGCAATCTTTAGCGATCTGCACCACATCGGGCACGTTTCCGCCACGTGCATTGCGAAGAGTCGCTGCTTTGTTGATATTGACACTTAACTTAATCATGTGAAAAAAATCTGGTTCTGCTATGTTCCTTACATTTGTACGTCTAAAAAATGCAGCGCAAAAGTAGGACGATTCGGGAGGGAACGAAACAAAGTCATACAATTAAAAATCAGAATATGAAGATCGGAATATTCGGCTGTGGATATAGGCCGGATAAGCTGCCCTTGTTGCAGCGACTGTTTGAGAAACTGAACCGCTTGGAGGCAGAAATCTTCGTCTCCAAAGACTTCCACGCCTTTCTCACTACAACGCCCCACTTCTGCCCACCCATCTCTGGCGTGCTGACCGTGGCGCCGTTTGATTTGGACGTTGCCCTGAGCGTGGGGGGCGATGGCACCTTCCTGCGTGCCGCTGAACAGATCGGACGGCAAGACATCCCCATCTTGGGCATTAACACCGGGCGCCTCGGATTTTTAGCCGAAGCCGGACCGGAACAGATCGAGGAGACGCTCGATGAGCTTTTCCGCGGCGATTATCGGATCGAGCGGCGGATGATGCTACGCTTACAGACGCGCGGTGCCGACGGCTTGACGCGCTCGGAGATCTATTCCGAGAAACCGTCCGACTCCGAGGTGCCGTCCTCAAACTATGCCTTGAACGAGGTCGTTCTGCTTAAGCGCGAAACCTCGTCCATGATCACCATCCATACCTATTTAAATAAGGAGTACCTCACGTCTTACCAGGCCGACGGACTTGTGATCGCCTCGCCCACCGGATCGACAGCCTACTCCATGAGCGTCAATGGGCCCATTCTCCTGCCCGGAAGTGACAACATTGTGCTCAGTCCGGTGGCGCCGCATAGTCTGAATGTGCGTCCGTTGGTCATTCCAGCCTCGTACGAAATAATCTTAAAGACCGAAAGTCGGAATGACTCCTATCTCGTAGCCCTTGACGGACGGTCACGGAGTCTCTCGACAGACGTCGAACTCTCTGTTTGTAAGGCAGATTTCTCCACGCAGATGATTCATCGTAACAATCGGAATTTTTATCAGACACTGCGTGATAAGCTGATGTGGGGCGCAGACATAAGAGTTAAATAAGCGTAAGTATAGGCCCTTTTTCGTCGGCGGGTATTGCCGGAATCGGGAACAGGCCTACTTTTGCACCGTGTTTTTCATGGTATTAGATTTAAGGTTAACAATGAAGATTGTGGTTGTCGTGAGACAACCATTTCTTTTTATACCCACCCATAGTTTTATCGCGCATCTATCCGCTTCATCTCATATACAGCCGTCGGCCCTCGCAAAGGGCCGTTTTTGTTTCTGCATGCGTCTGGAGGATAGGTGCCACAGGAATACGACGAACCTCTTTCTGGGGGCACTGTTCTATTCCGTTCAGAACGAATGCACCTGAAGCGGTAGGGGCGTAATGCTTACGCCCCCAAATACATCAAAGAGGGGAGAGGAGGGGCGGACATTTGAGGCAACCTGTTCCGATTCTATTTATAAGGATACGCGAAATCGCTTCCGTTGGAAACGTCCTGAGGGCGTATGCCGTACGCTCCTACAAATACATAGAAGAGGCTTTTGAGGACGCGGAAGCTGACGGACATCGTTTACCCCAGGGAGCCGCTCTGTTTTGTGTCGCTCTGCCCTGAGCTGAGGGCTCGTTACTTCATGGGACAACTCGCGGCCCTTTCAGGGCGTTCCATGTGTGCAGCCCGTCTCCCTTTCTATGCCTCGCCTCCCGCGGGGGACGGCCCGACGCGATGTTCAGAATGTGCCCTCTTTAGTTCATAAAGCCAGAATCGTAGCCGGACCTTCGTATTCCAAATTCATTCCATAACGTGCTGATTCTGCGAGGATACATCTCTTCTCGCAGTTATACAATCTTTATTCGTCTTACTTTCCTTTTGGTTTTGTTGTTATTATGCGCTTAACTTTGCCCCGTCACTTCTCAGAGGAATAGACAAGATGGGCATCCTATCTGACATAGCAACCACATGTATTTGGGTATTCGATTGTCGACGAGAGCGAACCACTGCTTCTCGTTGCCAGTCGTTTTTGTGCATTGCACCCCCTCCTTTGCAGCGTCTTCAACGGATATCCATCTCACTCTTGATATTAGGAGGCTATAATCTCATCATACAATAACGATATGACACAACTAAGAGCTTGGTTAAAACCCAATCACCTCACGGCCGATACGAGCGATTATACGGCTGTACCCGACACCCTTGGTGGGGTGGGGATGGAACAGATCATTGCCGATATGCAGTTTCAAGGTGTCGAGCTTCAAAAAGAGACCATCATCGACATCGTGAATCGCTTTAACCGGTTGGCTGCACAGCGGGTCACGGAGGGTTACACCGTGAACACCGGACTCGTCAATATGCGCCCCATGATTAAGGGCGTATTTCACGGCACGGCGGTCGACCCAGAGAAGCATCGCGTCTACATCTCCATCACCCAGGGCATCGACCTTCGCAAGGCTGTATCCGGCACGCAGATCGTTATTCAAGGTGTGATGTCAGACATCATCGCTATTCACTCCGTCACCGACGCCTTCACCGGCAAGCGCGATGGATCGCTCACTAAGGGACGAAACGCCGAGATCCGTGGCGCATTCATTAAGGTCGTGGGCGACGGTGTCGGTGTAGGCGTAGCTTTCACTAAGACAGACACCGGCACCCGCACCCTGCTCGACGCACACGACATTGTGATCAACGAGCCTTCACGCGTGTTGATCATGGTGCCCGCCTCACTGGCCGCTGGTACGTACGACCTGAGCCTCACAACGCAGTTCACAGGGTCAAATAAGACCCTGAAAAATCCTCGGACAGTGATTTACAAAACGAAAATCACGATCGCTTGACCGTAAACAGTGGCCGTAAAGTCAGACTTCACCAAGCGATGAATGAGGGCTTCACTGAGGCATGAATAAGGGCTTCACTGAGGTTTGAATAAGAACTTCACAGAGGCATGAATGAGGACTTCACACCACGATGAAAGTCGGCTTCATCGGCTTGTGAACCCCGCCTTCATAGCGTGTGGCACGGGGACACCACTCACTCAGATAGATAGAAAGAGACCCACGGAATGGAATATGTATCGATAAACAAGGAGCGCATCAAGTATCTGCTGTCGTTGTACAAAATGACAGTCGACGAATTGCTGTGCGTTGCCACCAAGGGGCTGAAGAAGCCCTTCACGTGGCAGGATGTTTATCAGGATCAGATCCCATTGAACGTCCTCAAGCGGATCGACCGCGTCTTTCGGAAAGGCCTCTTCTACTATGCCGACCCCGTGACACCGGTCAAGACAAAGAGCGCAAGCGTCTTTTTTAGGAAGACGACCTTCGGCGCCGATCTGAATCTCGGAGCCAGGCAAAGAGTGAGGGAGTTTGAGGACTTGAAGAATCGGTTGAACACCCTCTCCAAGCTCTCGGACATTGCGCTCGAGAGGCGGCTGCCCATCGAACAGACCTCTTCTGACCCGCGACAAGTGGCTTTTGCCATGCGTAGCGAAGTGCTGCCCGATTTCACCTCCGATAAGCGCGCCTTCCTTAAGCAGTTCATCAATCGGCTCGGCGACCGCAACATTCTTGTCTTCGAGTTCGTGGATGTAAGCAACCGGAAAGAGAAGGCCAATGTCGACGGCTTTTATCTGCACCCGAATGCCATCGTGCTCAAAAGGCGGCAAGAATCCTTCAGCCGTGAGATCTTCACCCTGGCGCATGAGTTGGGGCATTACCTGCTCGACCGCGAGGAGGTGGAAGAGGTCGACCTCGCTGTGCTCTCTCGCCCCGAGGCGCCGATCTCAGCCGTCGAGACGTGGTGTAACACCTTCGCCTACTACCTGCTGTTGGGCGCCGAAAAAGCCGCTGAGCTGGACGCCTTGCCTACCTTCGAGGCTCAGAACAACTATGGCCATGAGTCGATAGCTCGAATCTCGAGGGAGACGAATTTGAGCCGTTTGGCCATTTATACCCACTTGCTCTTCCAGAAGCGGTTGTCCTACACCGCCTACCGAGACATCCGGGATGAAATGGAAGCCGAATGGCAGCAAAGGCAGCTCCAGAAGGCGCAACAGAGAGAACAGGATAAGGAGATGGGAATTGAGGTGAAGGGGCGAAACCCGCAGCCGATTAGGGCCGACATCGTCAAGGGCATCTTTTCCGTCGCCCTCTCGTCAGGCGTGATCGGAGAGCGGGAATACTGCCAAGCCATGAGGATAAAACCCACAGAGATCAACGAATTTAGATATCAATGAAAACGATTGTCGACACCTCATCCCTTGTTCGTATGGCGCAGTCCTATTGGCCTTTTGATCACACCGGCGCGTTGGAGGCCTTCCTAAGGAGTGAGCTGGAGCGTGGCGAACTGTTGCTGATCGACGCCGTTGCAGCGGAGTGTAAATACGTGTCGCAGGGCATAGCCCTTGATACATTCAATTGCCTACAAAACAAGGCATGGCAGATTTCTACCGTAAATTTGCAGCCACCCCAGAAGTTCTACCGCATGCTTGACAACAATTTCGTAGACCAAGGGTATAAAAAGACGAAGCTGCAAGGCGACGAGGTGCTCTATCAGGATGCACGCGAAGAATATCTCCGTAGCACAGACTGCCGGATCGTGGTCTATGCCATGTGTGAGCAGGCGCGTGAACCGATTCAGGTCTTAACCGAGGAGAGCGCGAATCAGAACGACGGGAAACTCTTTCGTAAGATCCCCTTCATCTGTCAACAGCTGGGAATCCCGACTCTCAATGCGGTGGAGTACTTTAAGCAGCACGAAGACGCATTGACCGTCGTCGTCGAGTCTACACCGGAAGAGCATGTATGTCACACATAATCAGCGCCCATAAAAGGGGCAGCATCATCAAATGGTATTATTCACTCAAGTAAATTCATAACGGGTCGCCTCCGCGCGCCGCTCTTCGCCCCGCAAGGGGAATACAGAGAGGCCGTGGGGGAACCTCATTTTCAAACTTCAAAAACAGATACAGGTATGGAAAAGAAACAACTTATTTCAGTAGTCAAACCCCTCATCGCCGCAGCGCTCCTCTTCGGCAGCAGCGGCGGAGTAGCATGGGGGCAGATCTACAAGAGTCAACGAAACCCTGACAAAGCGCAAGCGAGCGCAGATAAAAAGGAACGGGCGCAACTGAGAGGGGGTATTGGTGGAAGTATTGATACTAATCCAACAGGCCATAATTGGTGGAACGGTTCATGGGATGTTACATCCTCTTTTACTGTAGAGAATAATTATGGACCAGGTGAAACAGGAACACTTAAGCCAAAAGCAGGTATCAGTACCAACACCGGAACTTGGATCTATGGGAGTTCTAATGTAAACCAAGGCTTTAATGCAGATGGTGGTATTATAACGGTAGGTGGAACGAATAACCATGTGGGACATATGGCAAAAAAAGGTGCTGGCGTTACTACTCTGGATTACGATTCAGGATATGGACTTCAGGGTACCGCTACATCAGCAACAGCATCTGCCTCTTTAGCTGTAACATCTACTTGCACTAATAGTAGTAGTAATTCTACTCAATATGGTTACTTGGCAAGTACTCCTCCAAGAAATGATACTCACGACGACAACAGTACTCCTGGCATTATAAGTAGTGGATGGAATCGTTCTTTTACTAGATCTTACGGAATAGCACGTGCACGAGTTATTGCACCTACTACACCGAATGGCGATGGTGTGAGATCATCTGACACTCCTCCCACTTATTCTCCAACAGAGACCGCTATTACGATAGATGGACGTAATAATAGCTCCTCTCAGCCATGGCACTTGCAAAAGTTCAACTTCCTTGAAAACAAATGGTATTATTATATCACTGAATTTACGCACTTCAATCAGTCACATAGTGTAGAATTCGATTACTATGTTCATTCTTATGTGTGTAATACCTGCGGTACATTGACTTGTCCGTCATGGAGTGGTCCCAATCCACAAACGGCCATTTCCCCTACAGTTACTCACAAGGGAGTTCATTGGTCTACTGCAAGTGGTACTGTAGGAGGGACACTAAATGCCCGTATTCAGCTCTTAGCGGGTTCTCATGTTCGTTTGACTGGATCAGGTGGTAAATCTATCGGTCACGGAACTTTAGGTAGTACAACTGCCTATTTGAATCTGCCAGACACCTTCTATACGCTGATGAATGATGACAGCGTCACGTTTGGCAATATTAAGTATAATAGTAATGGCGGTAACACGGTTGATCCCATATTGGGTAGGGATGCTGTATTCGGTATTAATAAAGCGTTAGATAAAGACTTGAAGACGAAGACGGATGGTGGTACGATCTTGCTTGGCGCCACCATGACAGGCTCATCGTCTGGCCAAGACAAGATCACGATTGTCTCCCCGACGACCACCGCAGCCGGTAATCCTTTCGGATTTAATTCAAGAGCTAACAGCTGCAATACGACAGTATACACCGGCACATGGATACCTCTTTCCGGTACGGGCAATCTCGGAAATTACGGAACGACCCTTCCGAATCCAACAGAGGCACAGCGTGCGATCACCGTAGATGCCAATATGAAGATCGCAGGTGCATCAGCTGAAATGGATAACGGCAAGATTCAGGTCTATAATCAGATCGGAAACATCTTCTACAACAATAAGATCCCGAAGGTACCCTCCACTAAGGCCGGTAACTTCTTAATTATGGCCCGTGACACCGTGGAGATGACGGCAACCTCGACTATGACGAATAACATCGAAGGCGCTGGAAACATTACGATCATGGCCGGTAAGGTAAAGCTGCTTCAAAATGAAGCAATCACTCTAACAGGTTCAAATAGTACAGGTCATTATAATGTGATCGCTTATGCTACGGATGGCCTGTTCGTAGGTGTTAGTCCTTCGGTAGGGCAATTGAGCTTTGTGCCCCCCTGTAGTACTGGTACCTATAGCTGGTGCAATGTTTCACAGCAGGCTGCCGAAAGAATCCGCACACCGTGGCCGGATTTTACCAGTACGGGTATAGGGACTCAAGGAGGTCAGAGCTATGCCACTCCTTGCATGCCTGCTTTTGCAGCTGTCGGATCTTTAGGTGATAGAGGTGGAAACATCACCTTTAATGGAACTGCAGGTAGTACAGTCAATGTAGAGGCTAAAGGATCGGCACGTTGGCAAGCGTATGTAAGTATCAGTGTTGCTCCTGGAAAAACAATGAATTGGGAAGTAAAATCGACTGCAGGTTCGGGTGCTACAGCTTCATGGTTAGCTGGTGGAAACATCGGACTGGGAGCCGGAAGCACAGCAAACTGGAAAACAGCTTCTACACATGCCGGAGAACGTGTCTTTTGGGATGCCGGTAATGACATCAACACGAATAGCCTTACAGCTACATGGGAGAATTCAGGGCAAGGCGGCATGCATTGGCGTGCAGGAAATGCGATCAATGCTGGTACATATTCCAATCCATTAGTGCAGGTAGATTGGAAGTCTACCAGTGCAGCCACTGACGGCAATATGCGCTGGGAAGCAAAGGCCATCCGAGTAGATAATGGTCAAACCAACCCGTTGACGTTTACGCAGGAAAGCTCCAAAGGCTACACGGATTGGAATGCTGAAGACAGCATCCTCGTAAAGATCGGTAAGGGTGTGACCTTCACTAATAAATCTTCGGATTCAAATCATGCAGGTCGTATGGTTTGGTTGGCCGCTAAGGGAAATATCCATACCAAAGACACAACCGATACCAATACGAATATTCTCAGCTTTGTCCAAGATCATAATGATGCCGGTTTGAATGCATGGAAAGCTGGTCATGACATTCTGACGGACAATGTCATTTCGTTCGAAAATAGACAGCAAGCGAACAAATCAAATATGCAGTGGTACGCCTGCCATGACATTCGAACGAATCATAGAGTGTCAGCCGCTGATGCGAATGACGCCAAGAAGGTCACTTTCGACAATAAGAGTGAAGGCCACATGATCTGGCATGCAGGCAACGACATCGACACCCGTAGCAAGACAGAGTTCATCAGTCAGCAGAACAGTAAAGGTAGTGTGACATGGTACGCCGGTAATGATATTCATACCCGCCTCGGTACAACCGTTAACTCAGTGCTTGGAGATGGCGTGAACTTCAAGCAGGAAGGTGAAGGCCGTACGATCTGGCAAGCCGTACGGGACATTACGACGCACAATGCCGTACATTTCCAGTTTACGAACAATGCGAAAGACTGGGCCAGTCTTGGTCTGTTAGCTGGGCGGAACATTACGTTGGGCGGTGTGGCCGGAGAGTATGAAAACAATCATCCGTCTCTGAGAAATGAGTTCAAGGTAGAGACAGAGGTCAATGACACGGTCGTGCTGCATGCACGGAATGGCTATATCTTGACCAACTCATTAGTGAACATTGAGCGTAAAAACGGCAAGCCCGCACTGACCAAGCTCTGGGCAGGATGCAGGACCTACCATGACCCCAGTAATACGCCGTACAGAAACGACATCGATATCGAACATACATTCAACTACACGGAGACGAACGGCCAAGGCTCTCAAAACAACACCGGCGGCGCCTTGATCGATCTCTATGCCGAGAATGATATTCTATCGAATCAGGTGTGCGACAACCGCCAAGCGCCGATCACCTTCACCGTGCCGGCAGGCTCGAGAACAATCACCAGATGGGTGGCCGAGCGCAACATCAATACGCGTGGCCGTGTAGACTTCTTGTATGGCCCAGCAGATAAGATGGGCCCGATTACGTGGCTCTCTCGCGGTGGTTACATCCAGACGGAGCGCCCCGTGACGATCGCCTATAAGAGTGATAGCTTGATTTCGTTCCGCGCAGAGTTCTGGCGCTTTGATCCGACAAATGCACCAGATGCCAACTTTACGACAACAGGTCGCCGTGGTAATATCCATTTCTACGATTCAGTCGATATCAATCGCAATAACACGGCCGGCGGTATAACGGAGATCAAAGCTGAAAACCATATTTGGACGGCTATGCTGAACTATGTAGATCAACAGTCGACCGGAGATACGATGGATATTATTTCGCACTCGGGCGACATCTATCTTGGGTATAATGATGGAGTATCGAATCAGTCGGCTGGCTTGTACCCTGACCAGCGGTATGTGTCATTCATTAATGATAATGGAATCTTCCAGCGGAGTCCGTTCCCTACTTGTTCTCCTCTAGCCAGCGACGTCTCTTACGATTTGAACCGTTTTACCTACAGCATCCCGGGCAGCAACAAGAAGGGGCATTTGTGGATCAAAGCTGGTTGGGAAGTGAAGACAGATCGCAACATTGTGCCGGACGATGGATCGAGAAAGGCAGGTGGTAATATCTACTTCACACATATTGATGTAAAGCAGGCCACCGGTAGCATCCACCCGACGGAAATTACCATTCCATTCTCCGGTCTCTGGCGCTGCGGCAATGCAGGAACGCAAGACAGCTCGCTGTACAACCGTGCAGGAGGTTCTCGTCAGCGTTATGAGAACTCAGGTATCATCTCCGGTGTTGCTCGGTGCTTCCTCCCCTATCCAGGCAATGCCACTCAAAACACCGTAGCGAGAGACACGGGCCTTATTTATCGCGGTGCAATAGGCAACTTGACCGTGGATGCTGGTAATCGTGGTAACATCATCTTCAACAAGGGTGCTTACCTGAGCTTCGAGGATCCGAGCTCTACAGGCGATGTAGTCTTCCGCACACGTTTTGGTGACATTGATATGCGTAATCCGTTCAATGTAGACACACTGCGCGGTAGCTTGGCTTTCTTGGCACAGATCGAGAATCTCGCTGACCTGTCGAAACTGAAAGGCGAGAAGGCATACTGTAGCTGCGAAGAGGAGCGTAACAACGTCTACCTGCAAGACTTCGAATACAAGGCACACGGTTCAAGCGGTAGCGTGTTTATTGCTGCGGACAATAACATCAAGCTGAACTATGGCGGTCTGCAAAACATTGGTACGCGTCATGATCCGTTCCTTAGCCAGGACTATGAGGCTTGCCCCGACGGCGGTCTGAAAAAGGTAGGCCCGGGTTATAAGGCAGGCGGAGGCTGCGGCGATTCACTCCATTGCGATGCAGATTCAAATGAGAACAAGGCACGTACGTTCTTGATGAAGTTTGATAAGGATGCCAATGGCACGGCAATCACCAGCGGTGGTTTCGGCGCAGTGGCTTCGGACTACATTGACGTGTATAAAAAGTTTGCGTACTACGGCGGTAGCGGCTCGGGTATGGGTACCGTACCGACGACGGGCACGCTGCACGGAGAGGGAGTCAGTGGCTACGGTCTCTTTATGAAGACGCAGGCCAACAAGGGCAACTGGGATACGAATATCTTCGAGAATACGCCGACTTGCCCCACACCGTGCGATGGGACCAACTGCGGACATGATTATCTGCATATGGTTTCGCGTATGACCTTCCACGACGATGCCTATATCGAAGCGCACAACCAAAAGGTGATGCTTTGGTCGCCGGTAGTAGAGACGTTTGGTCTGATGACGCTCAACACGGAGAAAGATGCCGGTGGTAACACGGAAATCACCTTGAAGGCGGATAGTTTGATCTTCCATGACGACTTCATCAAGAAGGGTAACCATGTGAAGCTCTCCACTTGGAGCGGTCTTCACAAAGACTTGCCGATTATGAAGTTCGGCCACATGCGTAAGACGCCTCCGTTCATCGAAGCAAAGAGGTCCGATTGCCAGACGTACACCGAGTGTGTACCTTGCTATCGCTACATCCGCTACAGTAAGGATCCGCTGCATATGTTGGATACGATCACGATCAAGTTTGGCGACGGTGCTTATTTGGAGCGCCTCAATACGGTGGTCTTCGATCATACCGTCCTCACCTGCCTCACCGACTCGTTCGACCACGTGAAGGGTGGCGAAGTGCAGCATGCACAGATCTTCACCGACACGTTTAAGATCCGTCATCAAGTCGATCTCTTTGCAGACGAGAAGCATGAGCGTGACGCTCACCTCGAGTTGATCTCCGAGGAGCAGATGGGCTCGAAGAATTACGCCGGTATTTATACCAAGCATCTGCACATGGAGCCGATCGGCGCGTGCGGTACCCCCTACAGTGAGCTCTGGACTTCGGACGACTTGGCGCTCGACGTGATCACGACGTCCATCTTCGGTGGTTTCGGTTTCATCCACTCTGATGTGCACGTAGAGAACGGTGCGCACTTGAATGCGGGCTTCACCTCGTTGCGTCTCAAAGGCATGTGCTATGAGCAGATGTGCGGTACGCAACGTATGAAGGACCTCCGTCTCGACGTTGGTGCACAGCTGCACTTCTCCGTGGGTACGTCGAAGGGTCTGAACGGTGAATACAGCGACGCTATCGAGGTAGACCGTCTGACGACCTACGGCTCGGTAGACGTGAACATCGAGATTCGTCCTTGCGAGAAGATCGAGAAGCGCTGCTATCCGATCATCTATTACAAGTCGGTTACGCCAAACAGTTTGAACCAACTCAAGCTCAATCCGCGTAAGGTGAAAATCGATGGCGAGGAGTATCCGCTGCACCTGAACCTTGGAACGGATGGTGTTGTCTACGTCTGCGTTGGTGATGCTCAACCGGTAGATATCAATCGCACGGTGACGCTCCCATCCGTATCAGGCGTGAAGACTGATCCAGGCGCAGGTATTTGGGATGTGAAGAGCCGTGGCAACTTCAAGTTCAAGGCTACCTATTCAGGTTCCAAGCCGCTGGCCGTACGCACGAACCGTACAGTAAACGGTGTACCGGAAATGCTGACGGGTACAAAGAATGCCAATGGCGAATACGAGTATGTCGTTCCGAACGTACAGCAGGATATCACGCTGTCGATCGGCCCGGACTACGTCTCCAACCAACTGTTGGCAGGCACGGCCGTTTGGTCGCACGGCGAGATGATCTACATCCGCGTTGATCGTGCTGATATCGCCAGCATCTACTCCGTAGCTGGACAACTCGTTCGTAAGGTAGACTTGCCCGAAGGCGACACGTCGATCCCGATGAGTCGCGGTGCATACGTGATCACTCTCAAGGACGGCTCCGTTCATAAGGTGATTGTGAAGTAAGCATGAGTCCATATGGGGACGCTTCTGTTAGCGTCCTCGGGTGTGGGTGGATACTGAGAGAGGGTCCGCCCCACCTTTATAAAAGAATCCCCGGCACAGCCTCGTAAAGGCCCGTGTCGGGGATTCGGTGTATTTGGGTGGGAGGAATGGGCGTGTATCATAGGCGTATGTGATGCGTTCTTACCCCGGATATCTCCTAACAATCGATTGGGACGATTATTCGCGACGTGAGTTCGACGAAAGAATGAGGTATCTTATCCTTGGAGAATGTCTTTCATAGTGCGCTATAACGGTCAAAGTGCTTTTGGAAATGCTTGCACCGCCGGTGCAAACCTCAAAAAACACTTTTGACCTCTTGCACCACCGGTGCAAACAGAAAAAACTACTATTTGACCCTTGCACCATCGGTGCAAACAGAAAAAACTGCTTTTGGGCCGTTGCACCGCCGGTACAAGCATTTTCAAAAACGATTTGGCCATCGCATGGCTCCCATAGGTTTTCTCTGCTGGCGTTATTCTTACATCGGACTCACGTGAGGGGGTAATGCTTTTTCGAAACGCCAAAATGAAACGCGAAACCGATCTCGGACTTCGCAAAACGCCTTCCCGCCGCACGAAACCGATCAAAATTTTCTGGAAACGCCAAAATGAGGCGGGAAATCGATCAAATTCTCCGAAAAGTCACTTTTTGCGACGGGAAACGGGGAAAATTCTTCGAAAAGTCATTTCCCGCGGCGGGAAAGGGGAAAAATGCCTCGGAAAACGGCTTCGTGCGGCGGG
>ERZ772955.1226-NODE-1226-length-16828-cov-17.436833_pt1 | contig 16828 bp, 12 predicted proteins | sample MGYA00511133_ERZ772955 | MGnify/ENA primary metagenome ERZ772955 (study PRJEB29015, sample SAMEA2737914) | human oral metagenome | biome: human oral; feature: human-associated habitat; material: dental | place: China | collected 2149 ... | reverse complement strand
TAGTTACATCCTTAATTGAACCCACTACATTAAGGCTTGGATTGCCATAGGTACCTCCTAAATCAACTGTACCACTCAAAGAACCATCTAATTTATCCACCGGTTTTCCCAGTAGGGATAATAGATTGCTTACACAACCATTTGTCACCTGTAATGTACCAAATAATCGCTTATCGCCCACAGTAGACATTCCTGCACGGGCCATATAATGGCCACCTTGTTCTTCATCAAATTCAAATTTTTCTAAATTAACAACGGTTTTATCTGCATATAATGTACCAGAAATATTGGTGATACCTTCGCCATTAATAGTTAAGAAGTTAGATGTAACAGATCCATTAAAATTAGGATTGTATAAAGAGCCTCCAATATGCCCCTTAGCTTGTACATAGCCTTTTACATCATAATCAGTATTGACTAACAACCTACCAATATCTATATCTTTACCTTCTAAATCGATATTTAGGGCATCTTCTGACATAGTACCAGACCCTTGAATGACAGCACCATATCCTTGAATAGTAAACTTAGGTAATGTAAGAGTCTTATTTTCTAATGTATAATCTGCCTTTGCATCACTAATCAATTTGCCATTATAAGAACCATCATATAAATGAACATGGCCCTGAACATATGGATTATCTAAAGTACCACGAATCTCATTTTCAGATTCAAACCACCCAGTAAGCGGAACATCAGAAAACGGTCTAATCAAGTTCTCTATTCGAACAGCTTTAGCACGCGCCCGCATATTAAGTGCATTAGAATTTAAATCAAATGTACCCCCTATAGTAATGGCGCCATCTCCATCACCTATAGATGTATCTGTTAATTCTAATATATGATTTTTAATAGTAAAGCCTGCATTAATGGAATTAAAGTGAGCCCTACTATAGACAATCTCAGGACTTGTAACACTACCAGTCACAGATGGATTATCTAAATTTCCTGTAATAGAAGCATGGCCTGTAATATTGCCAGATATACTATTACCAACGAGACTTGAAAAATTAGATGCATCTAAGGAATCCGCCGACAAGGATAGATTCAATAGATTATTATCAATCGTTCCATATCCACTAAGTTGGCCATTTCCTATCGCCCCCGTAACGGCTATAGTTGTCAAGGCGCCTACATTATTAAAGCTAACGCGAGCAGAATCAATAGATATACCACGCACGGATAGACTCGTTCCCACTATATTACCTTCTATGGAGGTAATATCACTATGTTTTCCTTTTACAGAAAATTCTCCATTCACAATACCAGATGCCTGTGTAGATAAATTTTGTGTAAATGGAGCTATTTCTGCATTATGAATTATACCATCAATGGAAAATTCACCACTATCAATGCCGTATTGTCCTTTGGCTTTTACGCTACCATTACCAATGTATAACGAAGCATCGTGAATATCCACTGTACCATCGAAATAACTAAAATTAGCCTCTCCACTATCGATATGATAGCTATCATAAGAGATTGCATTACTCTTTATAGAACCAGATACATAGGGATTAACACTAGTACCGCCGATATGAACACGGGCACCTACGTTACCAGTAATTTGATTTTTGGTGAAAGCCTCTAAAGCTACAGAATCAGAAACCGCATTTAAGTTTAAACCAACCTCATCCCCTAGTGTTACCAATCCATTCACCTTAACGGCTTGATCGTTTACATACCAGCCACTATGACTGATTAAAACAGTATTATTTTGGAAGAAGATTTTCCCATTGCCCCGTCCGATTTGATATGTAGTAGATTCATTTTTATAGGTACCACCTACGCCATCGAAAGCTAAATTACCAGACATAGAATACTTGCCATCACGCCCCGTAATCTGCGCTTTTACATCATGTAATATACCAGATGTTATAGAGAGATTTTTATTGGATGGAGCTATACTCATAATGCCTGCTAGTTCAACGGCCTCAGCTTGAACGAATACATCAAAATTATCCATTTTATTCATATCAACTGAGCCATTAACAGCAATAGAATGATCATCTAAAAGGCCATTTAATGCTCCTTTTGTCATACCATCAACATTTAAGGCTATATTACCATCTAGATTGGCTAACTTATGTACATTGCCATCTTTAAATCGAACAGCACCTGTAGCATCATTAATAACGATATTGCCATCAAATGATTTCTTATCATTTTTTGATGATGGTTTTAATAAAGAATTTACATTCCAAGACCCATCAGCTAATTGCCACACATGAACGTCTGGTTTCTCTAACGTAATGGTAGAAACGATGGCTGCACCACTTGAATTCCCCATCAAAATAGATGGAACAGATGTCCATTTCATTGATACATTCATAGTAGGAACAGCTGCTACCAAATGGTCATTTTCATCCCGTAATGATACATTTTGCAGTATTACATCCCCATTCCAAGCGATGTGCATAGAATCATACTGAATTGTACCTCTAAGTGTATTATGTAGTTGTTCCTGTACCATGGGCGCCACATATCGCTCTGCAATTGGATTGATGGAAGTAGCTATTCCAGCTACACCCAATCCTAAAACTGCTGCACCAATTAGGCACCATTTTTTCCTTGTCATAGGAAACCCCACACCTAAAAAAAATTACGCTTATTTATACATCAATATTACCATACTCTATGATATTTCAATAGTATATGATGTATAAATTTTATGAAATCAAAATGTAATACAGTTCATTCAACGATAAAAAAATGACGACCGCCGAAGCAATCGTCATTTTAAATAGAGTGTATATTATCTCTATGATTATTTTTTTGCAGGTGTAGTTGTCGCTAATGCTGCTAATTGTTCTACAGCACCACTATTAGCAATAATGCTTGCCCCTTGACCTACAGGAGTATCCAAAGGAATACCAGTAGCTTGTTCAAGAGCAGAAATACTTACATTGTAATTATATAAAGCATCTACATAATTATTGCGAGATTCAGTCAATTTTGTTTCTGCATCAAGCACATCAAGGTTTGTGCCTACGCCAGCGCGGTAACGAAGTGTTGCAATACGGAAGTTTTCTTGACCTTGATTTACTGCCATTTGTGTACTTTGAATTGTTTGTTCTGCAGAACGCAAGTTAAGGTATGCTTGTTGCACTGCAAGATTTACCTTATCAACAGCCGCTAAATTAGCTTCCTTAGCCTTTTCTAATGTATCTTGAGCAACCTTAATTTTATTTTGTGTTTGACCGCCATCCCACAAACTCCATGTAGCGGATGCGCCAATATGCCAAGATTTACTGCTTGTGCCAAAGTAACCATCTGGATCAGCATAGCCACGGCCAGCCTCAACACCTACCATTGGTAAATAACCAGATTTCTCAGTTTTTAAAGCCTCTTCAGCTTGTTTTACAGCCATCGCAGATTGTACAAGAGCAGAACGATGAAGCATAGCATACGCTTTTGCTTGTTCTAATGTAACAGCATATGGTTTGTATTGCAAATCATGTTCTGCCGTTGTAATAGACGTTTGTGCTGGGTATGCAATCACTAAATTCAAGTTTGCTTCCGCTAAATTCGCTGCATTTTGTGCTTTTACAAGGTTTGTTTGAGAATCAGCCAAATTAGTATCCGCCGCTAATACATCAGAATTAGCTACAAGACCTACATTATATTGAGCCTTTACATTATCCACATGACCTTGGTAATCCTTAACAGCTTGATTTGCTACGTCTACCTTGTTACGATACATAATCAATGTGTAGTATCCATTGATAGCATCATATTTAGCTTGTTGTAAAGCTTCTTCATAAGCAGCACCACTACCTTCACGAGCAAAGCGAGACTTGTCAATATTAGCATCTAACTCAGGGCTAAATACAGGGGCCTTAATAGTGAAGCTATGTTGACCAGTCTTACTAGTAACAGTTCTCCCCGTCATAGTATTGGCACCGTGATTACGAGTGCCTTGCCATGTATAGGATACATTAGGATTTTTTCCTGCTGCTGTAGCACTTACTGTGGCTTTTGCAGCTTGATAATCCCACAAGGATTGTTTTGCAGTGCGGTTATTAGCAAGTGCAAGAGAAACTGTGCTATCTTCATTTAAATTCAATGCGACTTCATATTGTTGTGCATCTTGAGAAGCTTTTTGAGCTAATTGTTGTTGAGTCAATTGAATAGCTTCTTTTTGAAGTTTTGTCAGTTTGTCACCATTATTGACAGATGTAGAAACAACGTCACTTGCGAATGCGCCTGTTGTAGCCATCGATAATATTATGGCTAAAGAAAAGGCCTTCTTATTCATACGTATACCTCCACACGATATGTGTTTTAAAAGACTTGTTTAATACCAAAGTAGGTGCCACCATTTGAAGAACTAAATGGGCGTGTCATTTGCACAACACCGTACGTATTATTATGTAAGCGTATATCAGAACGTAGTCGATATTTAGGATGATTTAAATCATACATAGCTGCAGAAATGCCAAAAGGCCCACGTGGATTATAGTCAATGCCAAATCCGAGCTTGCTTTCAAAAATACCACCGCGTACTAACCATTTATTTGCGATAAATTTACCGCCATTCAAATCAAAATCGGTATCATCACCAATATTAGAAAGTCCAAATTCACCCATGCCTTTATCTGTGTAAACGCGAGCACGACCATTGATACGTATTTCTTCTTGATTTGTATTATAAAGTAAATCCACAGAAGGTTCTACTTTAATCGATGACTTTTTTGCAGAGTCTTTAGCCTCTGCGGAGCCATCACTAGTTTCAGAAGCATATGGTTTGCCACCTAACAATTTATTGACACGAGCAGAAATTTGCTCCGTATTATGCAATGTTGCTTTAATATTTTCTTGTGCTTTTGGATCTGATACAGTGCCTTCCATAGAGCGCGCCATATTGTCAACACGTTCTGTAGTTTGTTTAATATTTGTCAAAATAGCACGCATGTCATTACCAGCATTACCATCGGCATTAAATTGTTGAGCCGCTTGATTTAGCTGAGCCGTCACATCTACCATATTTTGTGTAACCGCTACCGCATTATCAGCCATGACAGCCGTAGATTGCAACGAATGTTTTAATGCGTCTTGTGTTTTAGGGTCGCCAATAATATTATTAATGGATTGCAACATTTGTTCCGTACCAGCCATTAATTTTTGAGCACTTTGCATGGCTTTATCCATTGCATCGGCTCCTTCACCTTTAACGGAATCACCATCATGTAAATATACGGTTGATTTACCAGGTGAAATTTGAATAAATTTATCCCCTAAGAATCCATCAGATCCTAAGGTAAATGTTGAATCGCTTGGTATTTGAGTTTTATCATCGATTTTCATCTTCACCACAACACCAGATGGTGTAATTTCAATATCAGAAACCGTACCAATTGCGACACCAGAAAATTTAACCTGATTACCATTTTTCAACCCATTAACTTGAGCAAAATCACCGGTAATCGTCATTTGAGGTTTTGCAAATACGTCTATACGCCCCACAAATATGATGCCCAGCACGAACAACACAACACCTACAATTGTGAAAGCCCCTACTTTAGCTTCCGTCGTCCACTTCATTATCTGTCTCTCCTTGTTCCGATATCGATAGCCTCCGCCTCACCATGAATAAATTGTTGTACTTTAGGATTAGGTGAGTTTTTAAAATCCTCTGTTTTAGATACTTCTATAAATTTTCCCTTATCAAGTAATGCAATTCTGTCAGCCACATAAAAAGCAGATTGCATATCATGAGTTACTACGATAGATGTACAGCCCAACCGTTCTTGCATACCTCGGATGAGCATACTAATCGTTCCCGATGTAATGGGGTCTAGACCAGACGAAGGTTCATCGTACAAGATGAGCTTCGGATCAAGAGCGATAGCCCGAGCAAGACTAACCCTTTTCTTCATCCCCCCAGATAACTCATTAGGCATATAAGACTCATATCCGCTCAACCCAACCCAACCGAGTCGCTCATCAACAATATGTTGAATTTTATCATCACTCAGATTGGTATGTTCCCTTAGTCCAAAGGCGACATTCTCCCCCACTGACATAGAGTCAAATAATGCGGAGTATTGAAATACCATGCCCATCTTTTGACGTACCTTATTAAATTCTTCTTCAGATAATGTAGTAATATCTACACCATCAACAATAATTTGGCCCGATGTAGGGCGTTGTAAACCTATAATCAAGCGTAATAGCGTACTTTTACCACTACCACTACCACCCAAAATAACAAGCGTCTCTCCATCTTTAATGTTCAGATTAACAGAATCTAATATTACACGCGTGTCATAGGCTACAACCACATCACGTAATTCAATCATAAAGCCCTCGTTCGAGATAATCGATTAAAAGAGTAGAGTCGATAAAAAATAATTCAATACAAATACTAAGATAATACTTGTTACTACAGAACTAGTAGTGGAAAAACCCACAGCTTCGGCCCCCATCTTGGTATGCATGCCCTTATAACATCCTACAAGAGCGATGACAGCACCAAAAACACTAGATTTAATTAACCCCAATGTAAAATCAGAAATGGTTGAAAACATTTGTATCGAATCTAAATAGGTGGCTGGTGCTAAACCCTTAATGGCAGTAGCTACAAAATAACCACCTGCAATACCAATAACAACGCCATAAAATGCAAGGATTGGTACCATAGTCATGCAGGCTACAACGCGAGGTACAACGAGATAACCGATTGGATTTACAGCCATAACGCGTAATGCATCGATTTGCTCTGTAACTTTCATCGTACCAATTTCAGCCGTAATGGCAGCCCCTACACGGCCTGCTAATACAACACCTACAAGAATAGGTCCTAATTCACGGCCCATCGCAACGGCCATGAGTCCACCTACCGTACCTTGTGCGCCATAGGTAATTAGCACATCTGTTATTTGTAGTGTCATTACACCACCTGCAAATAATAGTGTCAGACTAATAATCGGTAGTGAGTCTACACCAAGATGAGCCATCTGTTGCAGCACATGCCATGCATTGAGCATTTTTAATTGTTTTATGGTCTGCCATACAAGTAGCATAGCAGTACCCACATTCGATAGACCGGCCATTACATTGCGACCTATCGCCTCAAGCCAATTCACAACAGTCCCCCTTACTATTTGCTTATATTTCGAATTTTACTCTACTTGATCATTTGATGGTTTCTCATTAGATGGTTTCTCATTCGACGGTTTTTCCTTGGCTGGTTTAGTAACGGTTTTATCTTTTTTATTTTGAGATGCCTTGGAATTTTTTTTATTACCTTGATCTTCTAATTCCAATTTATGTTCCATCTTAACCTGTTCTTTAGCTTCTTTAGCACGTTTAGCTAATACTTTGTCACGGTCTTTAACACTCATAACTTGGATTGTGAATTGACCGTCCCCTTGAACAATATACTCTGTGTCGATAGCAGTTTTTTCATTTTTCTTTTCATCATCTTTGCCATCGCTAAGGTCTTCACTACCTTTTTTCTTTTTAAGATCTCCAGGACTAGGTTTATCTTCTACACCTTGAAGTTTTGCCTTTTTCACAGAACTTGTAGAAGCCTCTTCATTTACAAGACTAACGCCATTTTCTAATATTTCTACAACAATTTGATTATTCGTATCAGTCTTTTGTAATTCATCAAACAAATCGTTAAAGTCTTTGTAAACTTTTAAACGGCGTAGAACTTCATCAGTCAAATTATATTTTTGTTTTTCCAATACATAAGGCAATGGGATTTCGCCACCACCACGAACCTCTAGGGTGTATTTACCTAAAGGTTGGTCTTTAGGCACTGTGAAGAATACCTCTTTATTAACTTTTTCCCCACGATATGGTTCCAATGTAACGTCAACTACAATCGTATCACCAGGAGATACAACGGTCGATGATGCAGCTGCATCCACAAGTTTTGCCGTTTTCTTATCTTGCGTTACCTCTGTTTCTACATTGATATCCGCAATTTCATAGTTAATAAATCGATTGTTCATCAATACATCGATAACATTGTAAAATTCATCAACCGTTTTTTCACTAATGGATTCAGAGCTATAAAACATATTTGTTCGCGTTAATGATTTTTGTTCACCATTACGTGGTGTAATCGTATAGGTAATTTTAGCAGTACCGGCACCACTGCGATCTAATGTCTTATTCAACATATTATACAGTGCTGTAGCCGCCAATGTAGGTGTCATATCCTTATCTTCAATAACCTTTACATTAGACTGCTTGTCACGACCCATATCGATATCTTTTAAATGAAAGCGAACTGGAATTCCGCTAGAAATAGTACCAGAGACACCGGCAATGCCTGCACCACGATCCTCTGTAACGGTACCGATTTCACGTCCCATAGAACCTAGTTTAAAAGCTGATTCATAACTTTTAACAACCGTAAAAATATTGGCATTATGCATAAAATAATTAGCAGAACCATGTTTTAAAAATGGATGCCCAAAGGCTACCATTTGTTTACCATCAACATAGGTAACGGTCCCAATAGCACCGAGTTTTAAATCGCCATCAACCAATAACGCTGCTACAGAACCACCAGCCTCTAAAGGCTTTGCAATATCATCACTACTAGAACTAGCAGTATCATAGGTTTCGTAATTGTATTGAGGTAATTTTGATTTAAAATACTCCATAGATGTACTATCAAATCCATAGGCCATCAAAGGAGTTTTCATAGGAATTAATTGTTTGTCTGACCAAGTATTTGTCAAATTCTTTTCATACGGTATATTCCATAATTTCACCATATCTTCGATAGGCGTTATCATGCCAATCGTGCCATCCGCAAAGCCCCAACCATATGCTACGGCACCTACAAGTTTCCCATTAATATATACAGGACTACCACTCATACCATGCGCAATACCACCGGTCTGTTCCATAACAGGGCCAGAAAACTTTGCAAGAATTAAATGTCCAGATGGGCCTTTATCTTTCATAACGCCCAATACCTTAACATTAAAATTTGATATCGTATCCCCTACTATTACTGTTTTTGCTATACCTTCCATACCAGTCTGTACATCTTGAACAGGCATAAAATCAACTGCCTGTGCCGATGATAGAGCACTACAGAAGAAAAGCGCCAGTATCGTTTTTCTATACCGACGCCAAGAATGAGAAAACTTCATTCCTATCTCCTTTATTTGCTTTCTACAGTGACAACGACTTGATCACGAGAAATCTCCGAACCTACTGTAACATCAACTGCAGTCACAGTGCCATTCACCGTGGATTTAGCTGCCGCCATAGGGCCTGCCAATGTTTCTACAGTCACCAATGTTTGACCTTCGGTAACAGAAGTGCCAACAGCAACAGTAGAAGCAACTTTACCTGTTAATACACTTTGGTATGATACAGGGGCCGCCATTACAGAAGTAATCCCTAGTGCTGTTAAAGCCGCTAAGGCTAAAAATGTCTTTTTCATAACGATCCCTCCTTTTACAATAGAATACATAAAGATATTATACTAAATCTCTAGCTTTTTTTCAAACAAAATTGTATGCAATGCATCACTTAATTATAAGTATTTTTTCATAAGCACTAGGCATTTCATTACCTCTGTGAGTATAATAACCACCAACCTCTACATCAACACTACCCTGATTGGATAATTCAAAGCCATTGATCGCCCCCAAAGAGGTCAACAAGTTAGCCCCTTCTTCCAGTGTAACACCTACAGATGAAGCATTATGTTTATCTACAGTGGCTACAACGAGCTTTTCATCCTTTGTTGTGCCGATGAAGCTTCGACTACGATTCGTAGAGTCTTTAGGGCCCACATAACTACCATTATGTAAAACCAGTGTGCCCCCTTCAACCATAGCACCGCCAGCAGTTTCTACCTTCGCAAGTTCCTGACGTGGTTGTAATACAACAGACGTGCCCACTTTTAAAGATTTTAATGAAGCTATGGCCTCACCATGAGCAGACAATACAAATTGATTGTTTCCTAATGTGGAATTGCCATTTCCCACCTTAAAAACCTTCCCATTACTTACTGTCACTTCATAACTGAATTCATTTGTATTTGTACTTTCACCAAAACTAGATGTATATAGCGTAAGAGCATTATTTCTACGTGGACCATTTACAGTGGTAATCACCAACGTAGATTTAGGGGTCTTAGCCTGCAACAATGGTTTCTTCTCTTCTATAAAATACCCTCTACTTGGCGTATAGCGAAGAACGCCAACGGATTGAATGCGATTTAAATCTACCTCACCAGATGCACTAACCGAATACAATTTATCAAAGCTCTTTCCCGGAACGGATAAACCGACAGCAGCAATGTGTTGCTGTGAAATTGAGGACAAAGGTTTTCCACCGGGCACACTTGCTACCACCATTGGTGCATCATTGTTAACTGTCATCGCATAAGCGCGAATTAATCCCTCGTTAACTGCTGTTTTTATGTTAGCAGTCTGAATCGATGCACCTACACTTTTCGTTGTCTTCTGACTATAATCTAAAAACAAATCAACAACCACACGATTGGGATTTGATAGGGTGAAAGCATGATAATTAATCGATTGATTGGCAGATAGTCTCACTTGTAAACCATCATTAGTAGGTTGAAAGAACATACCTTTCAACACACCGATCTTATGTGTTGTACGATCTGCGGCATTGGAAATTTTATTAGTTGTATTGGCTAAGTTCAAGGTAACCGTATTTTGGTTTGCGTTATATGACTTAGTCCAAGATAAAGGTAATTCAGTCATATCAAAAACAATACGGCTTGCGCCATCATAATCGGATACTCGCACGGCTGTCAAATCACCGGCACAAGCAGTAACAGTAGTTGTTACCATAATAGATGCCATTATAGCAGCTGTTTTAAGGCGTATCATCATCGAACTCCTTTACAATATATAGAGTTTATAAATTCTGTATGTTAACGTATTCTGTTATAAATCTGAACTAGATATAACAACTTAAATCAGATTATACTTTATTATTAATTTTATACAATCTATTCACTTGTAGTATACACTATTTCTCGTAATAATACAAAAAGCTGAGACAGTTTCCCACCTCAGCTTTTTTAATTCTATTGTAAGTCTTCTAATGTATCTCGCAATGATGACATTTCATCTAGTGTTTTTGCTACCCCTTTAATTACCGCATACCTTGGTAATTCGACTAAATAAGCAGCTATACCAACAGATCGAGAAATAACACGGTCAAGCCCGCTAATCAATGCCCCACCACCGGTGAGAATGATACCATGATCGCCTATAGCAGCCACTAATTCAGGTGGCGTTTTTTCCAATATAGACTTAATTGCCTCAAGAATACTCATAACTTGAGACTCTAATGCACGCTGTATCTCTAGCGAATGTAATGTAACTATCTTAGGCAAACCGCTAATAACATCACGCCCTCGAATTTCTACCTCTCGCTCTTCAGAACGCCGATCTACAGTGCCTGCAGATATTTTTATTTCTTCCGCCGTTAGAGGACCAATGACAAGCTTTTTCTTACGTCGTACATATTGAATAATAGCCTCATTAAAAGAATCTCCGCCAATACGCAACGATTCACTCACTACGACACCTGTATCACAAAGGACCGCAATATCCGTAGTGCCACCGCCTATATCTACGACCATAGCACCAACCTTATCCGCTTCATTTAAATTTGTGCCCATAGCCGCTGCTAAAGGCTCTTCAATAAGAACCGTCTTCTTAGCCCCAGTTCGTAGTAATGCTTCAAGAATAGCACGTTTTTCAACAGGAGTAATCCCCGATGGAACACAAACAACGATACGTGTTTTCATAAGACGAGATGCAGGAACAACAGAACGAATAAAATACTTGAGCATAAATTCTGTCATGTCATAATCTGCTATAACACCTGCTTGCACCGGTCGTATGACCTCGATTCCCGTCGGTGTTCTACCGATCATGCGACGTGCGCTTTCACCTACTGCTAATACATCGCCAGTCCGAGTATCTTTCGCTACACAAGCAGGTTCATCTAAAACAAGTCCTTTGCCCTTGACATAGATTAAAACATTGGCTGTACCTAAATCGATACCCAAATCAAATGTAAGGGAACGACCAAATTTAAACACCGTTTCTCCTACATTCTGAGGGGATACAATACGCTTCAATGTCATAGCTGGAGTGGTCTTTGCAATCGGTTTCGTCCGTTTTTGACGGCGTTCTTTGCGACGTAATTCTGTCACCTTGACCATAGCAGCTCGCGAAGTGCGCTCTACAACCGACTCTTTTTTAGCTTTTGCATCATTATCTTGACTACGACGCAAAGCCGGCACTTGTTTACGCCGGCTTCTTTTTTTTGTATTCTGTTTTGGCCTTTTGTTCTTATTCGTCAACCCGAACAATATCGGCACCTAACCTTTTCAATTTACCCACTAAATCATCATAACCGCGATCGATATGATGTAAACGTCCTACTTCTGTTGTACCTTCCGCAGCTAAGCCTGCACAAACTAAAGCTGCCCCAGCACGTAAATCAGTTGCATTCACAACAGCGCCATGCAAGGATTGCATACCTTCTACGATAGCTTGTCGATTATCAATATCTATATGCGCCCCCATCTTACGCAATTCAGCGACATGCATAAAACGATTTTCAAATACAGTTTCCGTTACTGTGCTTGTACCTTCCGCAATAGTAGTGAACGCCATGAATTGAGCTTGCATATCTGTAGGGAATCCAGGATATGGTAATGTTTTAATATCTACAGCTTTTAAGCCTTTGCCAGTGCTAATAACACGAATACCATCAATATCTTCTTCTACGGTAACACCGGCTTCTTTCAATTTAGCTACTACTGGTTTCAAATGTTCAGGTAATGCATTTTCTACGAATACATCACCGCCAGCCATAGCCGCAGCAATTAAATATGTACCAGCTTCAATGCGATCTGGAATAACGGTATGAATAGCACCATGCAAGGATTCTACACCTTCAATACGAATCACATTAGTACCCGCACCGCGAATGTTAGCCCCCATCGCATTCAAGAACGTAGCTAAATCAACGATTTCTGGTTCTTCTGCAGCATTTTCAATAACTGTTTTACCCTTAGCCATAGAAGCAGCCATGATTACATTTTCAGTAGCCCCTACACTTGGGAAATCCAAGTAAATTTGAGTGCCTTGTAACCCCTCTGAAGCATGTGCATATACATAATCTTCTGTGATTTCAATTTTTGCACCCAATGCTTCAAACGCTTTTAAATGTAAATCGATAGGGCGCGCACCAATAGCACAACCACCAGGCATAGAAATCTTAGCTTCCCCTTTGCGAGCCAATAATGGTCCCATCACAAGGAAGGATGCTCTCATTTTACGTACCAATTCATAAGGAGCTTCGGTAGCCGTCAACATGGATGCATCGAAGATAATTTCATCATCAGCTTCGTTTCGTGTAATCTTAACGCCCAAAGATTCAATAACTTGAGAGATGGTAGCAACATCCTCTAAATTTGGAATTTCCAATAATTTACTCGGTGTTGATGCTAATAAAGTAGCTGCAATAATAGGTAACACCGCATTTTTCGCACTACTAACGCGCACGCGACCATTCAGCTGATTACCGCCTTTAATAACGAGCTTTTCCAAAAAAATTCCTCCTACATTTCTTATATCAAAATGGTTATGTTTATGTATAACCATATTTGTCATACTGTTATATACTAACGATTATTATACTATTTTTTAGGCTTTCTCATCAAGTAAAAACCCCTAAGATTATCAATCTAATCTTAGGGGTCTACACAGACTATTTACTGAAAGCAAAGAAATTAACGAGCTTTCAATGTTGTTAATTTTTCATCTCTATGAATAGTATCTAGGAATCGTACAGTGCCTGTTTTAGAGCGCATTACAATAGTATGCGTACGAGCACCACCTGGGAAGTATTGAATAGGATTCAATAAGTTACCACGTGTAATCGCTGTAGCAGCAAAGATTACATCGTCAGTACGAACCAAATCATCAAGTGTCAATACTTGGTTAACATCTTTGACACCCATTTCATGACAACGACGAATTTCTTCTTCATTTCCTGGTTTCAAACGAGCTTGCATATCGCCACCAGCACATTTAAGTGCTGCTGCTGCTAATACGCCTTCTGGTGCACCACCAGTACCTACAACCATATGTACGCCAGAACCTTCGATACAGCATTCCATAGCAGGGTTAACATCCCCATCAGAAATAAGCATAATACGAGCTCCTAAATTACGAGCTTCCTTCATTAAGCCATAATGACGTTCACGATCTAGCATTACCAAGTTGATTTCATCAACTTTACGCCCCATCTTTGCAGCTACATTTTGAATATTTTCTGTCAAAGATTTTGTAATATCAATAGCTCCAGCACCACGAGGACCTACACAAATCTTTTCCATGTACATGTCAGGTGCATGTAACAAGCCCCCCTTTTCAGCAATCGCCATAACAGCAATAGCACCATTTTGTCCTTTGGCAATCAAATTTGTGCCTTCAATCGGATCTACTGCAATATCTACTTCTGGACCGCCAGCACCAACATGTTCACCAATATATAACATAGGAGCTTCGTCAATTTCACCTTCACCGATAACAACGGTACCGGAAATACGGACAGAGTCAAATGCTTGACGCATTGCATCAACAGCTAAGCCATCGGCTTCGTCTTTTTGACCACGACCTAACAAACGACCACTACGAAGTGCAGCTGCTTCGACTACACGAGCAAATTCTAAAGATAAAGTACGATCCATTTTAGGGCCTCCTTAAAAAGATGTTTATATTACTTATTGATTAGCTTGTTTCCAATCAGCCATGAATTTTTCTAACCCTGCATCGGTCAATGGATGTTTCATAGCTTGTAACAACACTTTATATGGCACTGTTGCAATATGGGCACCAGCTTTCGCACATTGTAAAATATGCAATGGTGTACGTACGCTAGCAGCGATAATTTCAGTATTAATACCGTGAATAGCAAAGATATCCGCAATGTCTTGAATTAATGTCAATCCATCCATGCTAATATCGTCAATGCGTCCTACAAAAGGGCTCACAAATGTAGCACCAGCGCGAGCCGCCAATAAGGCTTGATTAGCAGAGAAAATCAATGTTACATTTGTCTTAATCCCTTCTTTTGAAAGCACTGCAACAGCTTTTAAGCCTTCTGGAGTCATCGGGATTTTAACAACCACATTAGAGCCTAGTTTTACAAGCTCATGCGCTTCTTCAATCATACCCGATGCATCACTAGCAATAACTTCCGCACTAACAGGGCCCTCTACAAGATCTGCGATTTCTTTAATGACTTGTTTTAAATCGCGTTTAGCTTTCACAATTAGGGATGGGTTTGTCGTTACCCCGTCGATAAAGCCATAAGAGTAAGCATCTTTAATTTCACTAAATTCGGCTGTATCTATAAAGAATTTCATGGGACCTCCTTATTTGGCAGGCGTAATTTTTTCTACGCCGCCCATGTATGGAACCAACACCTTAGGAATCACAACGGAACCATCTGGTTGTTGATTATTTTCCAAAATTGCCGCTACGGTACGACCTACTGCAAGACCAGATCCATTCAATGTATGAACGAATTCAGGTTTGCCTTTAGGGCCACGACGGAATTTAATATTTGCACGACGAGCTTGGAAGTCCGTCATATTAGAGCAAGAAGAAATTTCTCTATATTTATTTTGTGCAGGCATCCATACTTCTACGTCATACGTTTTAGCAGAACCAAAGCCGATATCACCAGTACACAATGTAATAACACGGAATGGCAATTCTAATAGGCGTAATACTTCTTCTGCATTATCTGTCAATTTTTCTAATTCATTCCAAGAGTCTTCTGGTTTTGAAAGTTTTACCATTTCTACCTTGTTAAATTGATGTTGACGAATCAAGCCACGTGTATCACGGCCAGCTGAACCTGCTTCAGCACGGAAACATGCAGTAAAAGCAGTGTAATATTTAGGCAACTCATCTTCACTCAAGATTTCACCGCTGTGATAATTTGTCAATGTAACCTCTGCAGTAGGAATCAAGAAGTATTCTGTATCCTCAACGTGGTACATATCTTCAGCAAATTTAGGCAATTGACCAGTACCTGTCAACGTTTCACGAGTTACCATGTACGGTGTCATCATTTCTGTATAGCCTTGCTTATCAACATGAAGATCAACCATGAAGTTAATAAGGGCGCGTTCTAAACGAGCACCTAAGCCTTTATATACAGTAAAGCGAGCACCGGACATTTTTACAGCACGGTTAAAATCAAGAATATCTAATTCTTCGCCGATATCCCAATGTGCTTTTGGTTCAAAATCAAATTGACGTAGTTCGCCCCATTTTCGTTGTTCCACATTTTCGTCTTCATCAGCACCAACAGGAACAGATGCATCACACATATTTGGCAACATCAACGCAGCATTGCGCAAAGCTTCTTCTACTTCGCGAATGCGACCATCTAATTCAGAAATTTCATCGCCAACGCGTTTCATTTCTGCAATTTTATCATCTGCATTTTCTTTATTGCGTTTTAATTGGCTGATTTCTTCTGTTACAGAATTACGTAATGCTTTTAATTCTTCAACCTTTTGAATCAATTGTTTTCGTTCATCATACGCAACAACAAAGGTGTCAAGTTCACCCTTTGTATGACGATTATCCAAATTTTGTTTTACTAATTCGAGATTTTCTCGAACAAATTTCAAATCTAACATAGTATCAGCCTCTTCTATTATGTCGTACAATTTAGTATTTTAATACATTTAAGTATATCATAAAATATAGTATTATTCATCATCTTCTTCATCGAGAAGATAATCCTTGGCCATCCATTTACGTGT
>ERZ772955.1217-NODE-1217-length-16924-cov-6.033849_pt1 | contig 16924 bp, 11 predicted proteins | sample MGYA00511133_ERZ772955 | MGnify/ENA primary metagenome ERZ772955 (study PRJEB29015, sample SAMEA2737914) | human oral metagenome | biome: human oral; feature: human-associated habitat; material: dental | place: China | collected 2149 ... | reverse complement strand
TATCTTACGAAAAACACCAACTATAAAATAACCATACGTTGGAGTTTTTGTATATAACGTTTTTGATATGTTCGTGTTTTGTTCTTTCGTATAGACCTTTCGTTATTTTCACCTTTCTAAACAAAATAATTATGTCTTTTTGAAGTACGTGATAAATATGTAGAGAAGTAGAATCCTCATCTACATACTCTCAACGAGTCTCACATCCGGCCACTTATTTATTAAGATGAGAAAGTTTTCATTAGTATATTAAATATACGTAACCTCCTCTTATTATTATTTTAGTTTAAGTAAATGGAGGTTACGTTATTAAATATTGATCATCTCATATATGAATTTACTTTTTTCCAAATTTACTTAACCATTTTAATGGTTTTTTCATTAATGATTTAAGACGACTTTCCGATTTCTCGTTTTTTATCTCGTATTTTGTACTTCTTCGTGGGTTGTTTTCCTCTACAAAATTTTGTTTTTTCTTAGTTTTTTTCTTATTGTGCTTAACTTGTTTTGTATCAGCATCTCTATTTGCATTTTTGTATTGTTGAGATTTTGCTTTATTATTTGCAGATTTTACATTTCCATTATTTTTTTGTCTCTGATTTGGCATGTTGCCTTTATCAGATTCTTTATTTTGATCTCTGTTCTGTTTATTTTCTATTGCAGTCGGCAAATCTTTCTTGTTGCGGTACTTGTTTCTAACAGACTTCTTTTCGTTGGGTTTATTTTCGTTAGTATCTTGCGCGTTAGTGCTTGTCTTTTTGCCCGTCGGTTCTGCGATTGCAGATTGGAGACGATTATTTTTCTTGTTGTTACGGACCTTTTTATCCTTATGACTTTGTTGGTCTCGTGCTTTTCTTCGCCTTACTTTGGCACTTGTACCTCTTCTTTTACCATTACTTTTATATTCCGGTCCCTCTCCTATACCTTCCGGTAATGGAACTTTCTCGATTTCTTTCCCTAAGAATTTTTCTATTTGTTGGAAATTGTAGATATCGTCATCACTAATAAGTGTTATTGCAACGCCATCTCTGTCTGCTCGTGCCGTACGTCCAATCCGGTGTACATAATCTTCTGCATCGTGTGGTACATCATAATTAATAACCATTGTAATATCATCGATATCAATTCCTCTCGATAAAATATCGGTAGCCACAAGAACGTCTATTTGTCCACTTTTAAATTTGAACATCATCTCGTCGCGCTGAGCCTGATCCAAGTCAGAATGCATCTGCCCGCAATTTATCTTCTTTTGATTGAGCGATGAAGCTATCTGTTTTACTTTTTGTTTTGAACCAGAGAAGATGATAACCCGTTGAAGATGGTTCGCTTTAAATATATTTTTTACAATCGCCATTTTTTGCGTCTCGTAACAAACGTAGGCTATTTGATGTATTTTATCGGCAGGCTTACTAACAGCAAGCTTAATTATAGCGGGATTTTTAAGCAAAGTTCCTGCAAGTTCCTCAATCTTTTTGGGCATTGTTGCCGAAAACATGATTGTTTGGCAAGTTTTAGGGAGTTTTTTCTGAATGGTTAGGATATCGTCTGAAAATCCCATGTCCAACATTCTGTCAGCTTCGTCAAGAATGAAGAAACTAACCTTAGAAAGGTCTACATTGCCTAAAGAAATATGTGAAATAAAGCGTCCTGGGGTAGCAATAACAACATCGGCACCTAAAGATAAACTTTTTAATTCCTGGTCGTAACGGTTTCCATCGTTGCCCCCATATACAGCAACGCACGAAACGCCATTCAAATAGTATGAGAAACCTTGAAAGGCCTGATCTATTTGTTGGGCTAATTCGCGAGTTGGCGACATAATCAGACAATTTATTGAATCTTCAGGATAACCTCCATCGGCGAGTTTTGAAAGTATTGGAAGCAAGTATGCGGCAGTTTTGCCTGTTCCTGTTTGTGCTACGCCTAAAATATCCTTACCTTTTAATATTTCCGGGATACATTTTTCCTGAATAGGTGTACATTGATCGAAATGCATATCATAAAGTGCATCGAGTATATCGCCATTTAAATCTAAGCTTTCAAAAATCATAAAAAATCTATTTTCTCCTTTTTATAAAGGTTATTGTTTTATTTGTTCTTTTACTTATTAATTAGGTGCCTGACGATAACAGAAGTATGCTATCGCTGCAAAAATTATATTTGGAATCCAAGCAGCCAATATTGGTGGAGTATTCGCATTAATGGCAAAGGTAGACGAAATAGTTTGCAATAGAATATAACTTACGCTCAATACCAGTCCGATGCCAAGATATAAACCCATTCCGCCTTTTCGTTTACGCGCAGATAACGATAAGCCAATAATGGTCAAGACGAATGATGCGAAAGACATTGCTATACGTTTATGATATTCTACTTCGTATTGTACTACATTCTTGGAACCTCTGCTTGTTTGTTTCGAAATATAGTCGCGGAGTTCGGAAGAAGTGAATGTTTCCTGTTGCCCTTTTGAAAAAATTAAATCGGTAGGTTCCATCATTATAACAGTATCCTTTTCAGCCCCTGCCGTAATATGTTCTATCAATCCTCGTAATTTTCTGTTCTTCCAATCGGATATTTTCCAATGATACTTTGAATCTGCTATCGTATCATATTGAATTTCGCTGGCCGTCAGATGGTCTACAAGTTTGTTACCATCAAATTTGTCTAACGAGAAACCATATCCGCGTTTATACTTGTCATCATAGCTCTGGATATAGGCTACAGTATTCTTGGCAACCTTTAATTGTACATTTTCGGCAGCTGTATTTATCTTTGAATTAAGATAAAGAGATTTGAAGTTCATACGTATAATGGTGCCGTGTGGTATTACGGAACTGTTTAAATAATAAGTTAAACCAGCTATTAGAATACACGAAATCATATAAGGACGCAGTAAACGGTTGAACGATACGCCAGAAGCAAGCATAGAGATAATTTCAGAATTGCCCGCTAATTTTGATGTGAAGAAAATTACGGCTATGAAAACGAACAGGGGAGAGAAAAGATTGGAATAGTATGGAATGAAGTTCGCATAATAATCGAATATGATAGCATGCCACGGAGCCTTATATTCGGTAAGTTTCGATAAATTCTCGTTAAAGTCGAATATGATGGCTATGGAAATAATGAGAATTATTGAAAAAACATAAGTACCTATGAATTTCTTTATGATGTACCAATCCAATAAACCAACAAGATGTTTTGGGTGAAGAGCAGGTAAATAGTCCTCTAACCATTTAAGGGCCTTAATTAAAACCTTTATAAGTTGAAGATGTCTTGCAGCCTCCAACTTATTGGTTAAAATTTTTATTATCCTGTTGAATGGATTTCTCATCTAATGTTGTTATAAACGTCGTCCTAACTTATCTATAATAGAAGACTTCCATTGTGTAAAGTCTCCTTTTTCTATATGTGTTCGGGCATCGGTAACTAAGCGAAGATAAAAAGCGAGATTGTGTATGCTTGCAATTTGCATGGCGAGTAACTCGCCGGCTTTAAATAAGTGGTGTAAATAAGCCTTTGAAGTTACAATATCTATATCACACCCATTGCTATCTACAGGTGAGAAATCAGTTTCCCATTTTTTGTTGCGCATATTCATAGTTCCCTCGTAGGTAAATAGCATTGCATTGCGTCCATTTCTTGTAGGCATGACGCAGTCGAACATATCTATGCCACGTTCAATGCCTTCGAGAATATTCTGTGGAGTGCCAACTCCCATTAAATAGCGAGGCTTATCCTTGGGCAAAATTTCATTGACAATCTCTATCATTTCGTACATCACTTCCGTAGGTTCACCTACGGCAAGTCCACCTATAGCATTACCATCTGCCCCTTTGTCGGCAACAAATTTTGCAGCTTCTGTTCTCAAATCCTTATAAGTACAACCCTGAACAATAGGAAAAAGACTTTGCTTGTAGCCATATAAAGGTTCCGTTTCGTTAAAACGTCTGATACAGCGGTCCAGCCATCGTTGCGTTAATCCCAGACTTTTTTTAGAATATGCGTAATCGCTATTGCCAGGAGGACATTCATCAAAAGCCATTATGATATCTGCACCAATAATTCGCTGTGTATCCATTACGCTTTCGGGCGTAAATATATGTTTAGAGCCATCAATATGACTTCTGAATTGGCAGCCTTCTTCTGAAAGTTTGCGAATGCCTGTCAATGAAAATACCTGAAAACCACCAGAGTCTGTTAATATCGGACGGTTCCAGCCATTGAATTTATGCAATCCGCCAGCAGCTTTCAGTACTTCCAAACCTGGACGTAAATATAAATGATAGGTATTGCCAAGTATGATTTGTGCCTTTACTTGTTCTACAAGTTCAGAAAAATGAACCCCCTTTACTGTACCAGCAGTACCAACGGGCATAAAAATGGGTGTCTTTATTTGTCCGTGATCGGTTGTTATCAAGCCTGTCCGTGCTTCACTTGCTCTGTCGGTACATTGAAGTTCAAACGTCATTCCGCGTTATTTTTATTGTTTTCTTCTTTAATTGTAAAGTCAATCGGATTTGCCACCAACTCGTCTGTCAGTGCGAAATCCCATACTTGTTGCACATTTTCTACATAGTGAAATTCAACACCGGTGCGATATTTCTCAGGGATTTCCTCTATGTCCTTGCGATTTTCCTTACACATGATAATATCGGTAATTCCTGCACGTTTTGCTGCAAGTATTTTCTCTTTGATACCACCGACGGGAAGCACTTTCCCACGAAGCGTTATCTCTCCGGTCATGGCAGTATTCTTTCTAATTTTGCGTTGTGTCAGTGCAGAAGCAATACTTGTTGCTATTGTTATACCGGCAGAAGGCCCATCTTTAGGAGTTGCTCCCTCTGGAACGTGGATATGGATATTCCATTGTTCAAAGATACGATAATCTACTTTCAATGATTCTATATGTGCTTTGACGTATTCAAGAGCTATAATTGCAGACTCTTTCATCACATCGCCAAGATTGCCTGTCAATGTCAGTTTTCCAGCTTTTCCTTTTGACAAAGAAGTCTCAATGAAGAGTATTTCTCCTCCGACACTTGTCCAAGCCAGCCCTGTAACAACACCTGCATAATCATTACCTTGATATATATCTCGGTAAAATGGTGGTTTCCCAAGTAAATCTTCTAAATCTGCAGGTGTAATTCTGTCACATGGCAAGGCATAGTCCACAGCTTGTTTATATGCTAACTTACGAAATGCCTTGTTAATTTGCTTTTCCAATTGTCGTACTCCACTTTCGCGTGTATAGCTTTCAATTATTTTCTCCAAAGCAGGTTTAGTAAACTTTAATCCTTGGTTGTGTATGTTCAGACCTGTATTCAAAAGTTCTTTTGGAACCAAATGGCGTCTTGCAATTTCTATCTTTTCTTCTGTTATGTAGCCCGAAACTTCAATGATTTCCATACGGTCGAGCAACGGTTTAGGTATGGAATTAATATCGTTTGCAGTTGCCAGGAACAGAACCTTTGAAAGGTCGTAATCTACATCAAGATAATTATCGTGAAATGCGTTGTTCTGTTCCGGGTCAAGAACTTCCAATAACGCTGATGCAGGGTCGCCATTGATTGTATTTTGCGTAACTTTGTCAATCTCATCAAGAATGAATACAGGATTGGACGAACCTGCCTTTTGTATATTTTTTATGATACGTCCTGGCATAGCTCCGATATATGTACGACGATGGCCCCGAATTTCCGATTCATCGTGCAGACCTCCAAGAGACATTCGGACGTATTTACGTTTCATGGATTCAGCTATACTCTTTCCGAGACTTGTCTTACCCACTCCCGGAGGACCATACAGGCAAAGGATAGGCGATTTTAAATTACCTTTCAGTTTGAGCACAGCCATATATTCGAGAATACGTTCCTTAACTTTCTCCATTCCATAGTGGTCTCGGTTGAGTACTCTCTGTGCGCGTCTAAGATCTAAATCGTCTTTGGTAAATTCATTCCACGGAAGATTTACCATTGTCTGCAAATAATTTATCTGGACACTATAATCGGGGCTTTGCGGATTTAAAGTGTTCAGTTTGTCGAGTTCCTTTTCGAAGATTTTCTCAATATCATCCGACCATTTCTTTTCTGCAGCCTTTCTTATAAGTTCTTTTTTCTCGGGCGTACCATCACTGTCGCCCAACTCTTCCTGGATATTCTTTATTTGTTGGTGCAAGAAGTATTCGCGTTGTTGTTCATCAAGATCTTCCCGTGTTTTGGAGCGTATATTTTGTCGCAGATGCTGAAATTGAATTTCTCTGTTCAAAATCTTCATCAATCGGAACAGACGATCTTTTACAGAATCTTCTTTCAACAATTGTATCTTTTCCGACACACTGAAAGGCATGTTGGCACAAATATAATTGACAGAGACAACTGGATGTGAGATATTGTCGAGTGCGAATTGCGAATCATCAGGAATATCGTCACTACCCTGAATATATTCTTTCGCAGTAATCTTCATGTCGTTCACAGCCGTAATAAACTCCTTGTCGTTCTTGTCTATCTTTTCTTCAAGCAGAGAATGTGTCTTTCCTACTGTATATGGTTTTTCTGATGTGATTTCGTCGAGCTGACAGCGCCCCAATCCTTGAATAATTGCGGTTCTGTTCTCGCCGTTTGGAGAACCTGGTATGTCGAAAACTCGTACAAGTTTTGCGTAGATACCCATGCGATGCAAATCTTTTTCCTTTGGCTCGTCTACATTACCGTCTTTCTGACTGATGACGGCAAACACAGTGTCGGGGTGTTTTTCTACATACTTTATTAAATTTAATGTAGTTTTGCGTCCTATCAATACTGGCATCAGAATGCCAGGGAACATAACAAGATTGCGTGTTATGAGAACAGGTGTTTTTCCCTCTATTTTTGTATTGAAGTCGGGCAGTTCTCCCTCGTAGTCAGCAAACATTTGTATCGAATTATTTTGTTTCATCGGAAATTCATTAAATCATTTAGGGTGCAAAAGTACTAAATAAAAATAAGATAGACAATATTTATTATATCTTTAATCTTAATAATGCCTAACTGTTGGAAGTTGCAGGGTCAATAAACTTGTGTAGGAATTTATCGTTTCAGTATGAATTTCCAACTTGTGTCTAACTATCCAACAGGCATAAGAAGAAAGCGTCTGCTAATGTTGCAAGAAAGTGTCTAATCAAATCTGGGGAAATCACTTCACCTTATATATTCAACGTGAGTTAGACGAATTTATCGGTTGTTTCTTCTTGTCTGAAACCGCTTTCACTCTCCATAAGTAGGATACGTTTATACCCCACGAGTGGTATGCATCTACATATCACAAGTGGGGTACAACAACACCAAATTTACAAACAATCTCAATTCGTCGAGCTCACGTTTAGTAACGATACTATTATTTATATTCCAGTGCTGCCTGTGCCGCCGCCAATCTTGCAATTGGTACACGGAACGGAGAACAGCTTACGTAATTTAAGCCTACACGGTGGCAGAACTTGACAGAGGTTGGTTCGCCTCCATGCTCACCACAAATACCGCATTTAAGGTTCTTACGGGTTTTGCGTCCTTTCTCTACAGCTATTTTAATGAGTTGTCCGACGCCTTCTTGGTCGAGAACCTGGAATGGGTCTACGTCCAAAATCTTCTTTTCGAGATAACTTGGCAAGAAACTTGCAATGTCGTCGCGGCTGTAACCGAAAGTCATCTGGGTCAAGTCGTTCGTACCGAAACTGAAATATTCAGCCTTGTTAGCAATTAAATCGGCTGTGAGTGCTGCACGTGGAACCTCAATCATCGTACCCAACTTGAACGAGACTTCAACGCCTTCTGCCTTGAAAATCTTATTAGCAGTCTTGCGAATGATAATCTCCTGATTGTCGAGCTCGTTTACGATACCTACGAGTGGCACCATGATTTCAGGCATCGGATTGAAGCCTTCTTTCTTTAACTGGACTGCTGCACCAAGGATAGCACGTGTCTGCATCGCTGTAATTTCAGGGAAAGTATTGCCAAGACGGCAGCCACGAAGCCCCAGCATAGGGTTGTGTTCCGACAAAGAGTTCACACGATTGCGGATAAACTGGACACTAACGCCCATTTCTTTTGCCATAGCTTCCTGTCCTTCCTCATCGTGTGGCACAAATTCGTGCAATGGAGGGTCGAGCAAACGAATGTTTACTGGCATGCCGTCCATACATTTCAAGATACCATAGAAGTCCTGTTTTTGGTATGGCAATAATTTCTCGAGCGCTTTTTCCCTACCTTCTACAGAATCAGCAAGAATCATTTCTCGCATAGCCTTAATCTTCAAGTCCTCGAAGAACATGTGTTCTGTACGGCAAAGACCAATTCCGACAGCACCAAATGTACGAGCAACTTCAGCATCGCGTGGTGTGTCTGCATTTGTACGGACACGCAATTTAGTATATTTGTTGCAAAGTTCCATAAGTTGGGCAAAGTCGCCCGTAACTTCAGCTGCTTTTGTTTTCACCTCACCATAATACACTTCACCTGTAGTACCGTTCAAAGAGAGATAGTCGCCTTCGTGCAATACTGTTCCGTCAATCTTGACAGTACGTTTCTTGTAATCTACAATAATGCCACCAGCTCCACTGACGCAGCATTTCCCCATACCACGGGCAACAACTGCAGCGTGAGAAGTCATACCGCCACGAGTAGTAAGAATACCCTCGGCAGCCGACATTCCTGCCAAATCTTCAGGGGAAGTTTCTATACGGACCATAATAACTCTGTGTCCGTCTGCGTGCCATTTTGCAGCGTCGTCGGCAAAGAATACTATTTGTCCTGTTGCAGCACCAGGCGATGCAGGTAGTCCGCGTGTAAGAACTTTAGCTTGTGCTAATGCTTCTTTATCGAATACAGGGTGAAGGAGTTCGTCGAGTTTGTTTGGTTCGCAGCGCAGAATAGCTGTTTTTTCGTCGATTTCGCCTTCTTTGAGCAAGTCCATTGCAATCTTGACCATTGCCGTACCCGTGCGCTTGCCGTTACGAGTCTGCAAGAACCAAAGTTTACCATCTTGTACAGTGAACTCCATATCCTGCATATCGTGGTAATGTTTCTCCAATTTGTCTTGAATGGCATTAAGCTGGGCATAAATCTCAGGCATAGCTTCTTCCATTGAAGGGAACTTTGTACGACGGATATCCTCATCGACTCCTTGTTGCTCTGCCCATTTCCGTGAACCTTTTAATGTAATTTGCTGTGGTGTACGTATTCCTGCAACTACATCTTCACCTTGTGCATTTACCAAATATTCGCCGTTGAAAGCATTTTCTCCATTACCAGCATCGCGAGAGAAGCATACACCCGTTGCAGAAGTATCGCCCATGTTGCCGAATACCATTGCCTGAACGGTAACGGCTGTACCCCATTCTTGTGGAATGCCCTCCATCTTACGATAAAGTATAGCACGTTCGTTCATCCATGATGTAAACACGGCACAAATAGCTCCCCAAAGTTGTTCCATCGGATTAGAGGGGAAATCCTTTCCTGTCTGGTTTTTGATGGCTTTCTTGAATTCAGCAACGAGTTCCTTCAGGTCGTCAACATTCATTTCGTTGTCCAACTTAATATTGCGTTTCGCCTTTACTTTCTGAATAATAGCCTCGAAAGGATCAATATCTTCCTTGTTTTCGGGCTTCATTCCTAAAACCACATCTCCATACATCTGTACAAAGCGACGATAACTATCGTAGGCAAAACGTTCGTTGCCAGTTTTCTTTGCAAGACCTTCTACAACTTCATCGTTCAAACCAAGATTCAAAATAGTATCCATCATGCCTGGCATTGATGCACGTGCCCCTGAACGCACACTTACCAATAGTGGATTTGATGAATCGCCAAATTTTGAATTCATTAAATCCTCAATGTGCTTAACGCTTTTTGTTACCTCTGAAGTTAAGGTTTTGACAACTGCTTCTTTACCTTTTTCAAAATATTCATTACAAACATCGGTAGTAATTGTAAATCCTGGAGGAACAGGAACACCGATTAAATTCATTTCTGCGAGATTGGCACCCTTGCCACCTAACAAGTTCCTCATGTCAGCTTTGCCCTCAGCTTTTCCGTTGCCGAAGGTATAAACTCTTTTCTCTGTCATAATAATAATTAACTATTTAAATCTTTTTTCGTCAGTGCAAATGTAACAATAATTTAGCAAAGAAACAAACTTTTAGAAAGGAAAATATATAATAAACTTGCCATTTGCTATTAATTCCTTGTTTTACTAAGTTTTATAGATTATTTAATGACAATATTATTTATTTGCAAATGACGACTACCAACGTTTCTATAAGTAGGTATTCAAAATTAAACACATATATGTTTTGTTCTTATTTTCTTTCTGCTTTACCAATATCTTAAGTCTCTTTTTATCATTCCACCATATCTCATCAGGTGTGTAGCCCGCTACACTCCTTCTTTGAGATAGGCAAACTGACTGAAAAAAATAGACTTAAATATATCAATAACTAATTATGAATACCTACTTATAAAAGCAGAAATGCTACCTTTTAGAGATAATAGAAGTTCAATGGACAACGGCTTACTTTTGCAAATGAAAGGAAGAAAAGCTGTAAACATTTTTCGTGGGTGCAACTATTGCTTAACTATCTATTTATCAGCGTATTGCAAAATCTGTTGTTTTACGATACGAGATATTTCCTAAAATGTATCTAATTGAAAATAAAGAAGTTACCTCGTTGTGTAAACAAAATAGGTAACGATTTGGAAACGAGCGAATTACTTTTGGTCGCAAGTTTCTGCATTAACAAAGAACGCTTGTTATTCTATTTGCAAAGGTAATAATTTGCTTTGAATAACAAGCGTTTTTGATGAAGATTTCTCTCTTTTGCTTTATTTATTGTCCGAATGGCAAAGAATAGAAATCCTGTACACGACCATGAATATTCTCTCTTTCAACGTGACCGGTAAGATAGCAATAAATGCCTCGGCTTTCTTTATTTTTCTTTTCATTTCATCAACAACTTCAAGCCTATCACCGGCAAAATCAATATGAGACCTCTGCAAAAATCTTTTTACACCCAATTGCCACTAATGATAATCAGCGAGTTATCTCTATAGTTTCTCTGTCCGAGTATTTTTATAGAGGTCTCGGAGTAAGTCGGAGTAAGAGTGTTATCGAAATAGACATTCAACTTTATACGAAATACGGTCTGTCAGACGATAAAATATCCTCCATAGAATCAATGATAAACTTATGTAAAAATAAACGAGGGCAAATATTATACCCTTGCCCTCGTTAAAAACTTACTTTCTTTAGTTACGCCCTTAAAAGGTGTACCATTCTGTTTGACATCAATAAAGCGCCCTGTATCTTTATCCCGTTTTACCCATTGTCCTGTTTTGGGATTAAAAACCTGCGAACGTTTTCTCACTGCGCCATTGCGATGTCCGTCTCCTAACGGTGGATTTGTAGCCATGTCTAACCTCCTATATTTTGTCCTTGAATTATATAGCCAAGAACACACTATTATACTTGTTCGTTTAAATTTGATTGTTTGTCATTTCAAGGTAAGTACAATGTTTTTATATGCTCACGATAACACCCCATCTGCTATATGGTTGCATTTTACGGGGTATAATTCGATGCACCCTATTTTCTGTCAGCCAATAGCTTCGTGAGGGATCTTTATTGAATTCTTATTCTATTTCTGGATTTATATAGTTTCTGTTACTTGCAGAATATTGTCGCATACCATTGATATATACAATCTCAGGTATATACTCACCTTTATTTTCCATATCCTTTTGCACTTCTTCAATTTTCCGTTTAATCTCATCAATATTATTCTTTTCCATGATTACCATGAATATGCCTGATTGTGCTCTTTCTGCTTTCATATAGGCAGGCAACTGAGTGCGATATCCATGAATGAGATTTTCGTTAGTAGAACGTTTTATCTCTATAACTGAATTTGCCCTTGAACCTTTGGTTATATGGAAATCAATCTCACCAACACCAGGATTATCCTCTCGTGTTATAGCTATGTCTAAATTACCTGCTATTTTATACGTATCAGCTACAGTATATAGCAGAAGCTCCAATCTGTTTCGTCCGGAATCCGATTGTTTCGATAGAACAACTCCGAAATCCTATTGTGCTCAACTAAATGTTTGAATTGATGACACATTGCCAATGTGAACTTATAAGCCTCATCCTCTTCGTTCTCATACTCAGTTGGCTTTTGGAATGGAATCTCGTCCAATAGCTCTTGAAGCAATATTACTTGATATTGGTTCTTATTGTCAGCTGTGAAATCATACGGTATCGCATTGAGATTCTTATAAAAACTAATTGCTGCTTTATAACAATCCTTATTGCTAACGATAAGATTCTTCCAATCTTTCTTTTTGTAGTCCTTATACTCGGCCCAATTAACACCAATCAATTCTGCAATCTTTCTTTTGAGCCGATTATTATAATTACACACATTGTCTATCTCTTCAAAATCATGTGCAACGGGAAGATTTGCTAAAAATGATTCTGGAATAAAATGAATAGGTTTGTCTTTGTAGAAAGGGATTTGGAACATGACCCCATACTCGAATGTACAAGAATGAGTTGTTAGTCCCATTTCCAGAGCTATTCTTTGTGTATACTCAAGAAAGTGTCTTTGAAGGATGGCAATGGCCATGTCACTGATTCTATCAGCTGCCATATTATCCTCTATTAGTTGCATTAAACCAAAGATTTCAGGATCTTCAATACCCGCCTTTATGATGGTGTATGCACTATGGGCAAGTTGTATGGAAATAGTGCCACTGATACCCCTTCCTCTTGTATTACCTTTTGAAAATCCCAATCCTGTATTTGGAATTTCCTTGAAAGTAAATCTTTTTACCATTTGCTTAAAGAAACGGTCTTGAAGATTGTCAGCTTTTGAAGCTTTTACTAAAGGTATAAACAATCTAAAATAGTTAAAGAATTCAGTATATGCATTCTTAAACTCGGGTATCTTACTTCCTTTCAGAAGAAGCGGATCTATATGAAACAAGGAGTCCTGATCCAAAAAGGCATTATATACCCCTTTCTGTCTAAAATCTCTATGCTTTACCTTAAAAAATCTACTGTATGTTAATGCCATGTTTATTGTCAATTATAAGTTTCTAATTTATGGTTAATAGATACTGTCTGTTTTTAACGGAAGCTAAATAACTAATCTTTTTAACAACTATTTTGCAATGAGTGTATTAAGTAATTTAATCACTTTATGTATTTCTGAGTATGCTTTCAAGTCCTCCGGCGATTCTTGACAAAGTTGGCATAATTTTTCGGAGTTTAAGATTGCCCGTTCCAAATCACCATTCTCTGTCAAGTATTTATAGAGGTTGGTGCGTCTGAAATATCGTTTTTTCTTTTCATATCCTGGCATATATTTCTGTAGCTCGGGGAGAAGTTGTTCGTAACTCTCGTATCGCCGACAAACCACATTAGGCAAGAAATGAAGCAAGAACCAAAACTCCGTGCAAGGATTTGTTTCTACAAACATAACCTTTCTGGTATATTTCTTCTTGCTATACTCTTTCTTTGCTCGTTGATACAGTTGCATTTCGGAAGGATATTGATACAGTCTGTCCATATCAAATAGGCATACGATATAATCATATTGCTTGTTCAAATAGGACTCTACCAATTTCAAAATATGATTGATGTCGCTATGCTGCGGAAAATCCGGTGCAACCTTGAAAGGATAGCGACACGCAATCCTCAGAGAATCGAAATAGAACCATTCTGTTTCTCCCTCACCTATGATGGCGATACTCTTTGTTACTGTTCGCCCCATATCATTAGTCATCTAGGTTAATATACTGGCTACCTAAGAACGGCAACTTTACCAATTTTCCCTGCCTGTATGCATTGTATGGGGAAAGATTCTTATGAAGCCCCAAAGAAGATAGACGCACAATCTTAGTTTCTCCAAGTTCGTCTTTATCAGTGAACCATATCGTATCACGGCGAATGAAATCCTCATTGAGAAGATTGATGTCATGGGTTGTCAGGAGCATTTGGGATGTTCCGTTACTGTTTGCCAAAAATACTTTTATGAAATAAGCTAACAGCTCATAATGAATACTTGTTTCCACTTCGTCGATAGACACAAAGCGATTGGTCTTTAACAGGAAATTCAGTATCACCGCCATTCCCAAAAACCTCATAGTACCATTTGATTCGTATTCTTCCGATAAATCATATACTTTGTTTCCTGCCTTATGCTTGAAGGTCAGTTCCGTGTTTGTAATTTTACCTTTTTTTAGCATTTCTGCTTTTGCTTCTTTATCAATAGGGGCATTCTGGATTAATTGTTCCAATTCAGGGGTAATCAGTTCTTCCTCTTCATGTAATAACACATTTTCAATGTTGAAATCGGATGCTTTCAGAAAGTTTAGGACGAATTTCTTCAAATCCCCTGTTTTGTCTTTATCTAATCGTGATTTGATATATCCCGAAAGCAGCATACCGGGAGCCAATACTTCTTTTACCTGTTTGGCAAAGTAATCGTACACATCATTCAACTTGGTGCGTTCCACGTTACTTTTGCCAAATGCGGCAAGCACACTGCAATTATTGATAGTATTTCCAGAGATCACATCTTGGCTTTTCTTTATCATTTTCAGATTTACGCCAAAGTCGATGGCCGTGGAATCTGTTGAAGCATCATAACTTCGGTTATACAGCTTGGTGGGGCGAATGGAATCATAAACAATCAATGTCTCGGAATAGATATGTTTGGCATCCAACTCAAAACTAAGGATATACTTCGATTGATTGATATAAAACACCATCGACATCTTCGTTACTTCATTCCTCGAAGTGTCATCCAGCATGAAAGGAACCGTTCCTGTTTTTTCATTCCGGTCTTTAGGCATTCTTAAAACCAGCATCTTGAAGAATTCGATGGCATTTAATATATTTGTTTTTCCAGAAGCATTGGCACCATAAATAATGCCAATTTTCAGTAATCTTACCCCCTCTTTAATTTCATACGAATATTCATCAGACATAAAAGTATCTGCCGATGGCTCAAAACTGATTTTCTGAGCCGATTTAATAGAGAAAAAATTCTCAATGCTGAATTCTGCTATCATAATCGTTGAATTTACCTGTTATACGGTGCAAAGATACAAATAAAATCCAATTTAACAAGATATATTTTGTTTTTCTGTAAAAAAGCTACAGTATATGTAAATAAAAAAGTTTATGGCTATTTGTCTACTATGTATTTTAAATATTTAGAGTGTATCGTTTTGAAGTCAATTGTCTAATATTATTTTCACTATCGCTTAATTTATTTACGATGGAAATAGTGGCGCTAAAATGGCACCTAAATTATAAATACTTCCTTACATGTGTGCTTGCAAAGCGTAAAATATCAGTCTATTATAAATCATATATCGAGACCTCTGCAAAACTCTTTTTTTTAAGAAAAAGCAGTAAGTTATATTCACTTCTTTCTTCTTTTTGTAGACTTTTGTAGAGGTCTCATATCTTGAAACAACCCACTATTGCAGTTGATTAGTTGTAAGTGTCAATTCTGATATGTAATAGATGGAAAAGGAGTTTTCAGATGTTTCCAATAGTTTGTTTCAGATCATTAATTTACTCACCATCATAGTCCTCTTCCTCTTTTCTTCTTTTTCTTGGCTTGGTTTCTGAGCCTGTGCTGCCATGCTGTCTCGGCATAATCATCACCATGTGTCTGTGAGTTGATTAACCCGCCTGCTCCGGAAATGATTTCTTCGGCAGCACTTAAGGCTGTACTTGCCACATTGCCTACGGCTTGTGCAATAGATGAACTTTCATTTGTGTTGGCAGGTGACGTATAGGAGCGGCTGGGAGGAACAAGTTGATAACCTATATCGGATTGAGTTTTGTTCTTTGCCGGCTCATCTGCCAGTGTCGTGGCTTTCTTTGGTTCTGTCTTGTTGCTTATCTCAAAATTCTTCTGCAAGGAACGGTAACCGAATTCCCTGCCGATTTCAGATGCCTTGAACGATTGTCTACTGTATGCGAACTTCAAGCCATATACCTTGCCCTGCTTGTTCTTCATGCGCTCTATGGAAATGCCGTTCTTGTTCAACTCGTAAAGGAACATGGAATGCCCAGTAATATCCATACCTTTGTACTTGTCAAGCAGGGCATAGCAGATTTGTTGTACTTGCTGTTTTGTCTGCTCTCTTATTGGACTGGCTTTTGGCTCCTGATGCTGCTTTTTCGCCTTGACCTCCTTTGCGATGGTCAAGTGTTTCTCCCTGCTGATTTCTTCCGCCACCCTTGCTGCCCTATTGCTCACAAAAGTAGTATCATAGACCTCTCCGTACAAACTGATGCGGTTGGCAATGATGTGAATGTGTCTGTTGTCGGTATCCTTGTGCGTTACCGCCACCCATTGGTGGTTGTCAAGTCCCATTTGCTTGGCAAATAAATGGGTTATCCACATGAGTTCGGACACTGACAGCTTTTTCTCGTCCTGCGGTGCGATGCCTATTTCGATACGGAGAAACTTGTTCCTGCAACGACTGTTGTAATCGCTGACCACTTTCATTTCCTCATAGATAGCCTTTGGCTCCCTGCTGCAAAGATTGTGGAAGGCAAGTCGATAGCCAAGCTTGCCCTCTCTGAAGATATAGTCTAAAGCCGTGCTGCCGTGCGCTATCGCCTTACATTTTCCTATCATTTCTTGTTAGATTTAAGACCTTATATACCTCATCTTCCACACGAAAATGAGGGTCGTAAAACCGCTTAAATGCTTCTTTTGCACATAGTGATAGGTTCTTTGTGATGAGTACCCACCTTTCGTCCTTGACCTTGATGAGATTGGATACCTGTCCATAGAACTTTCCTGTATGATGGAGAATGGCAATGGCTTCCCTCTCATTGTCTGTCATCTTGGGAACGGCTGTTA
>ERZ772955.1208-NODE-1208-length-17014-cov-5.905596_pt1 | contig 17014 bp, 11 predicted proteins | sample MGYA00511133_ERZ772955 | MGnify/ENA primary metagenome ERZ772955 (study PRJEB29015, sample SAMEA2737914) | human oral metagenome | biome: human oral; feature: human-associated habitat; material: dental | place: China | collected 2149 ... | reverse complement strand
TCTTGGAACCTACTCCTGCGTTTTATGAAAAGAAGATGGACGAAGAACCTAAAGAAGAACGCTCGTTTAATATGCAAGTGTAGTGCAAACAGAAAATTTATGAAAACTGCAGAGATAAAGAAAGTTGAAAAGATATCCAATCCTCTCATTAGCGATGATCACTTTCTACAAATTAAGGTGATAAGCATCTATGCTAATTATAAAGTTGAGTACTTTTTAATGTTAAGGAACATTGTTTTTATGCAAAAAAATTTGCGTACTGTCTTTGTTCTTCATATATTTGTAGCGAATTACTAACTTTAAAACAAAGACAAATGAAAACAACAGAAATTACTCTACTAAAAAAGGTGTAAACTGAAGAGTGCAATAATTGCAATGTATTTCCCATCTGTGGGGGCGGTTGTCCCATTGATAGAAATAGAAATTGGGGAAAAAATAAAAAATACTGTTCAATGTATAAAAAGAATTTATCAGAACTTCTTCCTGAATTCTATACATATAAATATTCTAATTTATGAAAAAGATAATAACATTAATCATTTTTTGTGTACATATTTCCTTTTGTTTCTGTCAAAACGAAATAAAAGATAGTTCCAATGTGGCAATCATTGAATTGGACAATGTTGTGGTAAAAGGAAAGATACCACGTGTGCAAACCAAAGGAAGCATTTCAAAAATTCAAGTTGCCAATACAGTTTTAGCAAAGATGGGGACCGCTATGAGAATGTTATATCATACACCAGGATTACATTCAGTCAATGATAACGTTGAAGTCAATGGAATGGGTGAACCTATCTATGTTTTAGACGGACGGGTCCTATCGAATGCAAACATATTATCTACTTTGCAAGCAGACAATATCAAAAGTATTGAGATAGACAGGGCACCCTCTGCAAAGTATAGTCCAAACGGACAACCTGTTATTTCTATATCCACCATAAAGCATATTAATGACTTTATGTTTCTTAGTGTTAGCAACTATTTGAAACAGACAAGAATGTTTTCTGATGCAGGAATCTTCAATATGATGGGACAATATAAGAAGTTCTCCGCAAGCCTGTCCTATATGGGTGGAAAAGAAGGTAATAAAAATAAGGAGACATATTTTCGCAATGTTTATGGTAATGATGTATTTGCTGTCAAACAAAAGCGAGAAACTCCGATAACGACCTTAGCACATAAAGTAAACTTTTCTGCCGATTACCAGTTGAATACAAAAAGTAGACTGGGATTTTATTATTTCTACCAATTCAGTGACGAAGACGATAAGGCGCACGGTACAAATTTGATAAGTTGGAAAAAACAAGAGCAATGGAGAAACATTGACAGACAAGGTAGGAATTTAGAGAATATACACAGTGGAACGTTACAGTACGTTTATGCAAACAATAACTACAGCTTAGACATTTCACAAGAAATAGCCTCGACAAATATAAACCATAATACACAAACATTGGAGAGCGGTGCAGGCATATTGTCATTAGTTAAAAGCCATGGAAATCGTAGATATACTGTCTATACCACAAACATTGACAACAGTTTCAGGCTTCCATGGAAAATTAATGCAATGGCAGGAATATTGTATAACTATGTAGATTCAAAATCTAAAACAAATTCAGAAATACCTTACCTGGACTCGCAGAACTATATAAACAACATCAATGTTAAAGAGTCGAATCCACAAGCATATTTATCTTTCTCGAGAACTTTTGGCAAATGGACAATAATGCCTGCTGCACGCTACCAATATGTACACAGAACCATCGGAAGTGTTTCCGGCACAAACACCAGAGAAAACCTATTTAAACAAAACTTTTCTACGCTCTGTCCTGTAGTTACTATAAAATATCGACCGAACGACAATTGGTTCTTCCAGTTGAACTACAGAAAGAATCTTACCCAACCAAACTTTGCCCAGTTAAATTCTGGACTTGTTTACCAAGACTCACTTTTGTATAGTACAGGAAATACAAGTCTTGAAAACGAAATAATGGATCGCTACACGCTTAGTTCTACATGGAAAGACTTAACCTTGTCATTGCGTTATACCTACCGAAAGAATCCCCTTGTTAGCGTACTCGGGCAGATTGATGCAACGAGCAATATCCTGTATTCTTATTCGATGAATATGAAGAACGCCAGTGATTTCAGAGCAATATTGAATTACTCTAAAGCTCTTGGCAATCTTGAGATTTCATGCGAAGGAGAAGTTGTTTTCCCTAATAGTGAATATGTATTTAAAGGAAAAACATATAAAAATAACAGAATAGCTTTCAATGGGCAAGTAAATATAAACTATGCTTTCACTCCAAATATTTATCTGTTTACCGATTACACCTATCAAGGCAGAAATAAATACTTATTGTACAATCAAAACAGCATTCACAGCTGGAATATGGGCGTTGCAGCTTCGTTGTTGAAGAATAGATTAAACATCAACCTTGCGGTAAATGATATCTTGGGTAAAGCTAACTACAACAATATTTTGTATCACTTTAACAACGTAGATTGGGGAACACGAGGTAAGAATGATATGCGAGGAGTAGAACTTACTATATCTTACACTATCTTCAATAAAGAAGTGAATGTTAAAGCTAATAGAAAGAATGAAGATATTATACAGCGCACTATGTAATGAACAAGATACATCATGTGAGGCAACATGACTCAATGGAGTGTGGTATTTCTTGTTTATCAATGGTGTGTAAGATTTTTGATAGAGAATACAACACTTCTGAACTCTACAAGATTTGCAAGGCTACTAAAGAAGGTGTCTCACTAAAAGCCATCACAGAAACAGCTCAAACAATCGGGCTTGAATCTGTTTCGGTACGAATCTCTGTAAAAGAGTTAATGACCCATAAGTTATGTTCTATCCTCCATTGGAATCAAAACCACTTTGTAGTACTGTACAAGGTCAAGAAGGGAAAGACATTCTACATTGCTGCCCCCGCAAAGGGACTTGTAAAATACAATCTCGAGGAATTCAAGAAGCACTGGGTAAGCACACAATCGGGCGGTGAGGAAAAGGGTATCGCTATGTTCTTGGAACCTACTCCTGCGTTTTATGAAAAGAAGATGGACGAAGAACCTAAAGAGGAACGCTCGTTTAAGTTCCTCTTTGGTTACATTAAGCAATATCGCAAGTACTTCGGTCAGATCGTATTGGGCTGCTCGTGGGAAGTCTTCTGCAACTCATTCTTTGAGGTAGGCAGACCGACTGAAAGATGGACTTAAATATATTGATAATTAATTGTGAACACCTACTTAATGCAAAATAATTGTATTGATTGTTTATGTACTGACATTATATGAACTGCAAACTCGTATCGTTATGTATGGTGTGACAAAATATGACGTCATATTTGTTCGTTTGAGATATCTCAGACGAGAGTTTCTTATATCTCAGGCGAAGGTTTATGATATCTAAAATGCGACTGACAGACAATTGCTTTTCTGAAACCTTATTTTTATCTCTGTAACTTGTTGTATTACATAATCTTGTAACATTTCCTTTTCAGCTTATTCTAATTCGCTTTCCGAAGCTGTATAATGTCTTTATTTCATTAGAAGTATACTCCAAAGTATAACCGACATAAATTACGTTTTCTTGTTTCTTTTTTTTGTTCTTGAAAGTGCTGTTCTTATAGCACCCTCACTAATTCCTAATATTTTAGCTATCATAGCTTTAGAGTGCCCTAAATGGTGTAGAATGAAAATGAACTCATTTTTATAAGTAAGACTATTGTATTCTTCTTCGAGTTCATTGAGATAATTGGCATCAATAATTTTATAGTATTCTATAAAGGCTTGAAAATCATATTTTTTCCAGGTAACAGTTGTCTTTCCGTTTAAAATACTGTCGTAACATTGATGCCCAACTGCAAGGAAACCATTATGCCGTTCTTCAATTTTGGTTACTTCTTGTTCCAGTCTTTCTATCTTAAGTTTCTGTTTATCACGTGAAAATTCTGTATTGGCGAGAGATTGTTTTGCTTCAACAATCTGTTTATTTAAAGTAGCAATCTTTAATCTGTCATCTGCAAGAATAGATCTCATTTTCTGTACTCTATATCTTAAATAAATAAGCAAGATAGCTACACTTAAGATGAGCGCTATGATTGCTAATAGAATATAAGCATATACACGTTGTTGCCTTTGTTCTCTCAATTGTTGTTCAAAGTTGTTCTGCGCAGTTTCCAAGTCTTTTCTATTATCGGCTTCGGACATACTATCTTCCAAGTGCAATAACTGCATAGATAGTTGATTTGCTGATTTATAATCTTTATCTTGTAATTTCATATCACGCTTACCCTCTATGAGTGCATAGCAATGTTTCCCATTACATTGTTTCTCCGCCTTGTCAAGAAGCAGATAGGCTTCTTCTTTCTTCCCTTGATTATATCTGCGGGCAGCCATATATAAATAAGGTGTTATATTGCTCTGATTGCTCATAGCTTTGTGCATAAGCTGTTCCATCAATTCTGGATTCCGCAATTGATAATATTGACCAAGAATGTCTAAGATATCCATTTGTCCTTTCTCGCTCATTTTAGGCAAAAGTTTTAAAAGGCGTTGTATAGTTAGCTGAGCCTCCTTCGTTTTCCCTAACCCATTAAAACTTAAGGTAAGCAAATAATACTCGTATCCTACCCAGTCAGGTTTATGTAGTTGATTGGCTATTCGTAATGCCTTTTGTGCATATTGTATGGCTATTCCCAATGCTTCACTACACATATTTTGAAATGCAATACTTTCATAGATGTGATGCTGAGTAATGAGGTCATCTTTTGCAACAAGTTGTTCCGCCCTTTTGTAAAAAATAATCCCTTTTTCTACTTGTCCTTTATCACACAATAGTTCTCCCTTCATGTAATAGCAGCGAGCCAAAAGGGCATCATTACCATTTTGCTCTAAATAAGAAATGCTTTTGTCCAAGTCTGTTTCATTCTTTATAGGTTGAGACAGCCTCCATGTTGTCAGAATAGAAAGCACATTGTATTTAGCAAGTTCACTTTCACTCATATCTTTTTCGCTTATTTGGCGCAAGGTAAACTCTGCCTCGTTTAAGTTATCAGCAGCCAGAAGAGTATCAACAGTAGACAATTTCTTCTCTATGGAATAGTTTTTACACCCTAAAAGAATGAAAGAACTCCATAATATAAGGCAGAGATATCGATCTTTGTTTATCTTATTCATACCTGCAAAAATAAGAAAAAATAGGCACATCATCAAAGCCTTTGTTACATTTTAAGGGTAAAATCACGAACTAAAAACAGATAAATATTTATTAATAAGATAGTTATCTGTTTTTGGAATGTAACACCTCTAAAAAACTTTTTCTCAAAATATTTGATATTGTTTACAGGAACTCCTACTTTTGCAAACAGAAAAATTAATTCTGATAGTATGGATAGACAATTAAAACGTAAAGAATTAAAATGTATCCTTATGTTGATATGGATTATGTTGATTGGGAGTGTATTTAACATGAATGCTTCGACTTTCAATGTTGATGGAGATGTTGTAATTATACATACAGATAAACCGAAGTCATCAACAACAACTTCTAATTCTAAACCACGACATGCCCCGATGCATAGGAAAACTAAAATGGTTCGATTAGAATTTTTGCAAGACATGAACGATGTAATTATTCTGTTAAAAGAGTCTGGGTAGATAACGGAAACATATAATATAGGAAAAATTTTGTCTGGTAATGAAATTCCTATTAGTATATCGGCTAATTCTGGCGAAAGTTGTATAGAGATCTATTCAGAAGGAGAAATCATTAAGTTCTTTTTATTCTAATTAGTCAGCATTATAAAAATAAATCGAAATAAATATATAATCTAGATTATAAAGCAGACCAAACTGTTAAAAAGGAGCAATGCCGGAAGCTAAAAGAAGGCAATAAAATCATTTTAATATGAATAATGAAATTTTTAAAGTTCTCCATAAAGGAGAAATTATAGATGTAAATTCCTTGGAAATGCTAAAAGGTGGTATGGTTATGGCAGGCTGCCCTAATCTAACATCATGTGGTTGTTATAAAGCTGTAAATAGATCATGTGGTAATAGGAATGAGAGAAAACCCATTCCTGATCCCAATCCATCGAACGATTCTACTGGTACGACAATTTTAAAGCCTTAAAGCGTAGATAAAGTAATTTAACATCGTATAGTGAGCTTAATAACACAGAATTAAGCTTTAGAGGATAGAGAATAATTTTAAAGTATTAAGTTCACTACCTTAAATTATCAATTATGGAATTATCATTGTATACTCTTTTATTTGAAAAAGATAATAAATATTATTTATACAATTCAGAAACGGAGTTTCTATCTTTAGTACCTGAAGATATCTATGAAAAGTTGCATGATGGAGCTTATGATGATATTGAGAAAGATGTTATAGATATGCTACAAGCAAAAAAAATTATAGTTGAAAATGAAAATCTATATGATTATTATGATTCATGTAAACTGAATTATCTTTCCAATATCGGTGTCACTGATACTCTAAGTTTGGTAATTGCCCCTACAACAGGCTGCAACTTCGCCTGTCCATATTGCTTTGAAGGTGAAAAGAAGGCAATAGTAATAACAGATGAAGTGGTAGATAGTATTATCCACTTTATTAATGGGTACACCTCTGTAAGAAAACTTGATTTAACATGGTATGGAGGTGAGCCTCTTGTTGCCTTTAATAAAATCAAGCAGATTATACATAAAATACATACACAGTGTCATGTTGAAATCAGTTCTCAATCAATTATTACAAATGCTTATCTTTTATCTAATAATGTAATAAGAGATATGATAGAACTCGGATTTACGCAAATTCAAATATCTTTTGATGGTGATGAGGATAATCACAATAAAACTCGCTTCTTAAAAGGAAGTAAGGGGAAAACTTTTGCAAAAATCATTAAAAACCTTGATGCCCTTGTTAGTTTAACATCAGACAATTTCAAAATTGATCTGCGTATTAATGTGAATAAGACGAATGAGAAGGATTTTGCAATTTTATATAAAAAATTTATACAGAGATATGGGGCAAAAAGAATAAATCCATATCCAGGATTTATTCGCGAAACAAGCAAAGATGGCTGTAGAATGTGCTATAAATCATTATTCAATTCTAAGCGTTATCAATTCTATAAGAAAATTCAAAACGAAGGGGTTCCAGTAGACTTTTTTCCACATGTAGATTTACAAAAAGGCTGTATGGTTAATCGAAATAACTGTTTTATCATAGGTCCAAGTGGTGAAATGTATAAGTGCTGGAATGATTTCAATTCACCAGAAAAGATAATTGGTTATATTCAAGATAAAAAGTTAAGGAATCCATCATTAGTCTGTCATTATTTGTATGACACTTCTATTTATAATACTCCAAAGTGTAAAAATTGCACTTTATTCCCTGTATGTGATGGAGGATGCCAATGGTTCAAGCATCAAAATATATTTGAGAATAAAAAATATAATACGTGTTGTTTCTTAAATGAACAACACATATTAGAAGAGTGTCTTTTAGCCAATGTAGAGAAACCTATAGAGGCTATTCATAAAATAACAGCTATTTAATTATTATGAAAAGGTACATTTTATTTTTATCTGCAGCGTTAGTATGCTCTGTATACTCAAAGGGTCAAAGTATCAGTGGCAGGGTGATGGAGAACGACAGTACTTCAATCTCTTTTGCCACGGTGTCTCTACTTCAAGCGAACGATTCTACCTATATTTTAGGAGACATGAGCAACGAAGATGGAAGTTTTTCTTTCAATGCCTCTCCTGCGAACAAGCTGGTCAGAATATCCTATATAGGATATAAGACAATAGTGCTGCCTGCAAAGGAATGTATGACAGTATTGCTGGAACCTTCCGAACAGAGCATGAAGGAAGTAGTTGTAACGGCAACTCGCCCTACTTTCAAGTTAGATAAAGGAATGTTCGTCTCCAACATTCAGGGAACAGTATACAGCAAGCTTGGCAAAGCTATAGACGTGTTGCAGCAACTGCCAATGATGGGCAGCAATGGTGTAAGTGTGCTGGGAAGAGGAACCCCACTCGTTTATATCAACAATAAGCTAATGCGTAGTTGGAACGAACTGGAACGTATCCCGAGCAACATGATTAAGGAGATTAAGATTGACATGAATCCTGGTTCCAAATATAGTTCCAACGTGCGCGCAATGCTTTTCATTACAACCTTAAAGCCTGTTGGCGAGGGATTGGGAGGAACTTTAACAATGAAAGAAAGTGTATCAAGCTGCTGGGAAACAGATGGCTGGCTCGACCTTAATTACCGCACGAAAGGATTGGACGTCTTTCTGAGTTCCTCGTTTGGCACTTTTGCAAATTCGCATTACAAGCGTCAGGATACCTATGACTTTCAGCATGCGGGTAAAAACATTAATGCCAGGTATGTAGGCGATGGATACAACTCTTCGAAGAGTGGCTTTGTAAGCATTGGTTTCAACAACCAGTTCACCAACAATCAATCGCTCGGTGCCACCTATACCTTCAACAGGTTGTTTGCAAGTAATTCCAACCAGAATTTCCATAATTATATGCAAAAGGACAATGTCCTCACGGAATTTGGAACAAGCGCCCATCAGTTTTTACAAAATGGAAACCATAATGTAAGCCTCTACTATGAAAATAAATTCAGCAATAGGCTGACGCTCAATATAGATGGTACCTATGCACACAATAACAGCAATGGGAAGCAAACAGTTGTAGACGTGCAAAACAGCCACAGCTCTACACTTGTTCCCGTTACAGAAACCAATTCGGATATGGCGGCTCTGAAAACTGTTTTTACATCGTCTGTTGGCAATGCTAAATTGGAGTATGGCTTTGAAACTACTTATACACACTTCCATCAAAAGTATAATGTGGAGAACAACAACTATACAGGTGTACTGACTGCAAACGACAATAGTTCGGAACAAAAGGCAGCCAATGTTTTCGCCAATTACAGCAGGAGCTTTGGAAAACTCTACACCCAGTTAGGGGTAAAGTATGAATATGCCGATTATGATTACTTTGACAATGGAAAATTGCTAAGCTCAAGCAGCCGCACCTATCATCGCATTTTACCTTCTGTCTATTTTTCTTATCCCATAAACAGACTGTCGTTAATGCTAAGCTACAATATATATGCCCAATGTCCCTCTTACAGTCAATTGGACGAGGGAATGCAATATATCAGCGATTTTCGTTACAATAAAGGAAATTCATTGCTGCGTCCCACTTACGAACACGAAATATCATTTAATGCATCGTATGGAGATTTCCAATTCATCACCAATTATTCCTACCAGAAAGATGCCATCATCACATGGTTCGAGGTAATGCAACAAATTCCAGCCATATTATCTTCAGACGTCAATCATTCTTATTCGTCTCTATACGCCAGCCTTTCGTATGCTCCTACATTATTCAGAATATGGAAACCATCGTGGAACATTTGGGGCAACAAACAATGGCTTACCTACGATGGGTTACGCTATAATCGTCCACAGATTGGTTTGCAATGGAAAAACCTTTTCATACTTCCAAAGAGCTGGTTTATTGTGCTAAATACAAATGGAAATCGTAGGGGAAATGTAGATACCTATATGGCACAGCCAACTATCAGAATGGATTTCGCTATACAGAAGAATATGAAAAATTGGTGGATAAAGCTAAGTGCCTTGAACATATTCAATGCTAAGGAGAAAGGATACTCTCGGTACGCAAAGATATATACATCGCACTATGTGGATAATCGCCAACCTACCATTTGTTTGACAGTATCCTATTCATTCAATCCTGCCAAATCGAAATATAAAGGACAGACAGCTGGACAAAGCGAACTAAACCGCTTGTCATCAGGTCCTCGTTATTAAAAGTAAGAATAAGAAATGATATTCCTTATGAGGTATGTCAGTATGACGATCAAGGCATGCAAGCTTTTCTCGAAGAATTTACATTAAATAATACAAGGCTATGAATAGAATAATCTTTCTTTTAGTACTAAGCTTTTCATCACTTCAACTCACTGCGCAAAATATCAAGGGACAAGTGATTGATGAACAGCAACAGCCTTTACTTTGTGCAAATGTATTATTGCTCACTGTAAAAGATTCAACATTGATAAAGGGGACTGTTACTAATGAACAAGGGCATTTTGAGCTGGCAGCCCCTGACGTTCCCTATATTATTAAAATATCCTTTATTGGTTATGAACCTTGCTATTTAAACAATAGGCAAGGAAACATTGGAGCTATACAGCTAAAGACTAATTCTACAGACCTTAATGCGGTTGTTGTAAAGGGAAGACGCCCGACTGTTAAGGTAGGCTTGAACAAAATAGAGGTAAATGTGTCAAATTCCTATTTAAAATATATGGGAAAGGCTACTACTGTTCTTGGGAAAATACCGGGTTTGACAAAAGATTTGCAATTGCTTGAAGGAGGAAGTCCAACATTTGTTCTTAATGGCAGACCCGTCGATGTCAAAGAGCTCTCAACAATACCATCTTCTGAAATTAAGAAAATTATAGTTGATTCAAATCCGAATGTAGAATATAGTGCAACATGTAAAGGTGTTGTATATATAACAACTATCAAGGCATTAGAGAATACCTTATCTACAGAAATATCCAATGGCTCATTGTTTGCACGGCATTATATGAATGTTGCAGATTTCACATTAAATGAAAAATTTAAAAATATGAGTAATTTACTTTCCATAGGTTTCTCATATCTGAATACAACTCAGATAGACAACACTACTGAGAGCGTGTTTTTACCAACAAGTATCATTTATAGCACCAAAGAACGCCACACGCATGGGCAAGGGCGTGCTCTAACCTGGTTCTATGCAATGAATTGGGCACTTTCCAGCAAACAGTCGTGGGGGATTCAGTATTCTGGCAATATAGGAAATACTCATACAACAGAGCCTACATTACAAAAAATGAATGCACAATCCATGGATTACACTCAAGGTAAACGTGGAGTATCATATATCCACAACATAGGAATAAACTATAAATATTCATTTAATAAAATGAGTTCTCTTAGGTTTATTGCAGACTACGCTCATTACAAATCAGAGAATACAGGATTTGCCAATGCGATTCCTGAGGTAAAGACAAGTAGCTCAGGAATGTACAATATAGCAGGTGCTAAACTAACATACAGCACAAAAGCAAAATGGGGAAATTTCAGTACAGGCGCATTTACGTCTACTATGAGGAATAATGGAGGGTATTCATACAACAAGGAAGAAGAAAGTTATAAGACACGGGAGACCCTGTATGGTGCTTTTACTTCATACTCCAAACGTATAAAAAAGTTTCTTGTCCAGCTGGGGTTGCGAGTAGAAGCTGACAAGCGAAGGTTAGAATCACGCGAGAAAGGTATGTTTGTAGATTCTACAGAATGGAAAGTGTTCCCCAATTTAGTCGTAAATAGAGAATTGACAAAAAAATCATCTATTGGCTTGTCAATTGGTCAAAATATAGGAAGACCTTCATATGGTAATTTAAATCCATCTATAGACTATTACGATGCCATTTCGTATAAAGTAGGCAACCCACAATTACGACCTTGCATCTCCAACAACATTAAACTAAGTTATAATGCTGGCAACTTAATGACATCTGTAGCTTATAACTATAGTAGAAATACAATCATAGAGTTGCCTTCTTGGAAAGACAAAGGTATCGATAATAAAAATATTGAATGGCGACCTGTGAATTTTGTCAAATCATCATCTATAGTTGCTACTGCTATTTATTCTTATGGCTTTGGACCAATACAGGGAGATATTAGCTTTTATTACTCTAAACCTTTTATGAAAGCTACTTTTTTAGATGAGGAGCGAACATGGAACAAACCCAGCTACAATGTGAATTTGTCAGCCCAATGCCCAATAAGCAAGACTTCGATTTTAGCTTTCGACGGTTCTTTTGACAGTGCATATTCTGGAATGGTAACCAACCATCGTAGTTCCTGGACATTAAATCTTACCTATATGCAACAATTGTGGAAGGAAAGGCTGACACTGCTTGTTGTCGCAAATGATATTTTTCATACAGATAGAAGTAATACTTGGGATATGGAATATAATAATATTCGCACAACGATGGATAGTAATTTCGACACTCAATATCTGATGGTTAAACTAAATTACAACTTTGGGAAATTAAAATTGGATAAAACAAAGAAGTCGGCATCTAAAGATATTATAGACAGGTTATGATTATAAAATAAAAAATGGGAAAAAATTTTCTTTGATTTTACAACGTGACTCTATGCAATGCGGGGCATCATGCTTGGCAATGATTTGCTCTTACTTTGAAAAGAATGAATGTATAGAGTATCTGTCGGAACAATGCTTTGCGACCACAGAAGGAGTTTCGTTACCCTACTGGGCAAGGAGGTGTGTGAGCGGCTGCATATCAGCCCACGACCTTGCAGGACTACCGCGACAAAAGGATTATCTCCTATACGTATACGCAGTTTGCAGGGAAGGCACTCTATAAGGCGTCTGACTTATAAAAATTGTTGGAAAGGAACTATTCCAACGGACACTGATTAACACTGCTCTATATTGATTGAATATAGAAGTCTTTTAATCTATTCTATTGATAGTTATTAGATAAATTCAAAAAAACACTTGATTATTTTGTAATGTATTACTTTTTTTATATATTTGCAAATGTAGTCAAATGATAATTATGTTAACATATCGATGACTAATCATTCATGAAAGTCATGAATGTGTATTTTTTCAACTAATTATTTAATTTTTATGGCAAATTTCGATTTTTTAGAAGGAGCAATCCTTACTGATGAAGAAATGGTCGTTGTACATGGTGGTATTTCTGTTGCAATGACTGGTGGAAGTCATTGTGGTTCTGGTTGTGATGGTGGAGGTGGAAACCATTGTGGAAAGGACTGTCGTCCTGCACATCAAGATGGTTCTACTACATTGAAGCCATAAGTTACATTTTCCGTATGGTGCATTATTGTGTCCGAATTGATAATGCACCATTTTACACAAATGTCTTAATCATGAAAAAAAGTAGTTATAATATAATTATACGAAGTGAAAAAGCTTCGTTGATATTCAATTCATTTACAAACTCATATGTAGCTTTATCCAATAGTATTTGTAATGCTTTTGAGTCTTTACAGATTGATGAATTTAAAAATAAATATAAAGTTGCATACCAAAATTTATGTGAACTTGGAGTAATCATTCCTGACACAAGAGATGAATTGGCTATTATCAGATATAAAAATAAAATAGCAACTTTTGGTTCACGTGAGTTAAGAATAGTTGTCTATCCAACTCAAGATTGTAATTTAAAATGTTGGTATTGCTATGAAAATCACATTCCCAATACCCACATGAATGAGGAAACTGCATCTAAAATCATAAAATATATTAATAAAGAAATTGGGAAAAACTCCTTTGATAGTTTCTTTATTACGTTATTTGGCGGTGAACCCTTTACTGACTTTAACTCAATAACCTATCCACTTCTATCAAAAATAAAAACGCTAGTAGAGAATGCTGGAAAATATTTTTCTTGTTTCTTTGTAACTAATGCATCTCTTATAGATGAGGAAATTATTAGTAAACTGAAGTATTTAAATCCACATCTACAGATAACTCTTGATGGCGATAAAGAACATCATGATAAAGTAAGGATTTGGAAAAAAGGGAACAAACCGACATACGACCATATTCTTTGGGTAATACACAAATTGACAGAAGAGATACAAGGAGAAAAGTTTTTTGTTACATTAAGGATAAACTATGATAATACAACATTACATGGTATTCCAGAAATCTTAGACAAAATAAAGGACATAGATAGAAAAAAGATTTTTGTTCATTTTGAAAGAGTTTGGCAAACTGAAAAAGAATCAACAGAAGTGCATAAAAAGCTTTTAAGAGAATTTCTTAAAAAATTTATAGAAGAAGGTTTTTGTGTAAACCAAGGTACTTTCAGAGGCTTTCCTTATTCATGTCCATCAGATACAAAAAACTCTATTGTTATAAACTACGATGGGACAATTCATAAATGTAATGGACGTACACTCTCCAAGAATACTCAATACGGGATATTAAAGGCTGATGGAACTATTGACATAGATGAGGATCTGATAGCTCAAAGGTTAGCTATAGCTACATTTGAAAATAAAGAATGTCTTAATTGTAAAATGCTACCTGTATGTATGGGACCATGTAGTCAAAAGCTATTGGAACATAATGGGAAATGGTCAAAAGATATTTGTTCCTTAAAAAGTATTGATACATCTTTAAGTGATTATTTAATAACAGATTTTTGGGTAAAATCAATGATAGAAAGATACAATGAGTAAATGGATTCTATTTTTCATAGTTTTTATAAATACACAGGCTATTTGTGGTCAGAATATTAAATTGTCTGGTAAAATCACAGATACACAAGGGAAAGCCATTAGTATGGCTACTCTTGTAGTAAAAGATAGTTTGGAAACTACAATTACGAGGGCATATAGTGACTCTACTGGTAATTTTTCAATTGAGGTTATGCCATATAAAGCCCTATCGTTTAGTGTTTCATGTCTTGGCTACACAGACTATACTCATAAATTTAATGGAGATGATAAAGATATTTCTATTAATGTTATATTGGATTCAGCTGCCACAGATTTAGCTGAGGTTGTAGTAACATCTAAAACGCCTCTTACACATCGGAAGATAGATCGCATAGTATTCGATGCCCAAAAGCTTAATGCTGTAGCATCAAACTTTATGGATATACTGAAACAAACTCCAGGGATAATAGTACAAGATGATGTTATTAGCATGATCAGTAAGGGAAAGATAATATTTCTGCTGAACGGACGTGAACTCAAAATGGACATGAAAGGGTTGGTTGCGTTTCTCAGTTCACAACCTTCTGGCAATTTGCACCAAATCGAAGTGATGACAACACCCCCAGCCAAATATTCAGCGGAAGGCAATGCTGGTATTATCAATTTTGTAACAAAAAAGATACAGAATAATTATTTCGGAGGTTACTTAACAAATCAATTATCCATCAAAGAGCGTTTGTATGATGGAATTAATTGTAGTATGCAGTATAAAAAAAATCAGCTTGAGGCATACATAAGTGTAGGAAAAGGTTTAGGTACAATGCAGACCGACAGTAAAACGTATATATATTACCCTCTTGAAACATGGAGTACAACTAACAACAAACTTAAATCTAATAATTATTTCCTTCTTACAGCTGGAGTAGATTATGGATTGACTAAAAACTCTGCGTTAGGGGCTATTATTACTTATAACAATATGTATCCTGATGCTGATAAAAAAACAGCTACCTCGATTTCTTCCAGGACTGGTGATAATTCTAAATATTTTGAGACGCTTACAGATTTTGATAGCAAGTATCACCGTACTAGTGCAAATTTACATTATCTTGGCAACAATATTATCAATAAAGATGGTTCTATAAATGTAAATCTAGATTATTTGAATTATTCAATCAATGACCATATTAAACTTCAGACCACATACGATGAAAGTTTAGGTTACTTAAATCGTCCTAAGACAGATATCAATGTTTATCAGGGCAAAGTCGATTTAGAATTGCCTATAGGGAATGTTACTCTATCTGGTGGTGCTGCTTATTCACAATCCAAGACAGATAATAGAACAAATTATGATTATATAACTAATGATTATGATTTGAACGACCATTTTGTGTATCGTGAACAGATTTTTGCTACTTATGCCGATATAAGGTATAAGCTGTCTGATAAACTAGAAACCAAAATTGGTTTACGCGGAGAGTATGGGGTATTAGATGGAAACTCTTTAAAGTTAAATTCTCACACTCGAAATAATCAATTTGACTTTTTCCCTACAGTTTTTCTGAATTATAGTTGGAATGATAATAATTCCCTGTCTATGAGTGTTTCGAGTAGAATTAATCGTCCCAGCTACGTAGATATAAATCCATTTACAACCTATGTTGATTCTCATACTATTCAAACAGGTAATCCTAAATTATTACCAGAAAAGGCATATTCAGTAGAATTAGGCTATACTTGGAGAGATTTTTCATTGTCAGCTAGTGCAATGTGGAAAAATCGTGTCATTGCTTCTCATACTTTTATTGATAATAGCAAGAAGTTGACAACAATAACAATAGATAATATAATGAAGAAACAGATGTATAGCTTAGATGTTTCTTACTATTTTGATAAGGTCGTATGGTTTGATAGTTCTATAAGTGGTAGTGTCTATACGCTCATCTCCAAACCTATGGATGGGTACAATTTTGAAAACATAAGTCAGACATCTGTTTTCCTATATATAAATAATAATATCTATTTTAATCGGCAAAAGACTTTGATGGCTAACCTATGGGGGCAGTATCAGGCAAAAGAGAGAGATATCGTAGGAGAAAGTCCTTCAAGATATAGAATAGACTTTGGATTAAAATATTTCCTCTTTGGCAAGAAACTATCAGTTGGTATAGAATATCAAAATATGTTGGCATCACACACGAAGTCTATCATAAAATCTAACGACATAACTTATATATATGACTATAAGCCATATCGAGTATTAAAAATATCAATATCTTACCAGTTTGGAAAAAAACTCAATGTGCGTCCTAAAAAATTCGGCATAAATACAAATCGATTATAATATTCATATGAGTAGCTTTAGGGCATATAAACAAAAGGACTCCATGCAATGTGGTATTGCTTGTATTCAAATGGTATGCTGCTATTTTGGAAGAAAATACTCTACAGAATTCATATCTCAATACTGTCATTCTACGACGGAGGGAGTTTCGCTATTGAGCATTTCTGAAACTGTAAAAGAGATTGGGATAAAAACGATTAGCGGGAGAGTAGAAACAAATCAATTGGTAAGAGTAATATTACCCTTGTATTCTTCATTGGAATCAAAATCATTTTGTGGTACTGTACAAAAT
>ERZ772955.1205-NODE-1205-length-17026-cov-3.622650_pt1 | contig 17026 bp, 15 predicted proteins | sample MGYA00511133_ERZ772955 | MGnify/ENA primary metagenome ERZ772955 (study PRJEB29015, sample SAMEA2737914) | human oral metagenome | biome: human oral; feature: human-associated habitat; material: dental | place: China | collected 2149 ... | reverse complement strand
GGTGCTTATGCAACGGGTATTACGCAGAATGTTGATGACCTTTTACAGAGCCATACCGCAAGAACAATGCTTGCAAACAGCGAATTTTTGATTATGCTCAATTAGGCTTCTACCGACCGTTTGGAACTTGCAAAGCTGCTTAATATCTCCGACCGTCAGCTTTCGTATATCATGAATGTTGACGCAGGACACGGACTTATTAAAGTAGGCAGTTCGCTTGTGCCGTTTGCAAATAAGTTCCCGAAGAATACGAAACTCTACAAGTTAATGACAACCAAACCGGGCGAGGGTGCATAATTTTTTCAAAAAACTATTGACTCTTACGCTGCGTAATAGTTTATGGTATAATTACCACGAGGAGATGATAGAGATGATGACTGTTAATAAGGTTAGCAAACTTACCGGCGTCAGTATCCGAACCTTGCAGTATTATGACAAGATTGGATTGCTGCATCCGGCGGAACACACAGAAGCTGGTTACCGACTGTATGACGATACAGCTTTGGAACGCTTGCAACAAATTCTACTGTTTCGAGAACTTGAATTTTCGCTCAAGGAGATTCAAGCAATTCTGCAAAGTCCGGACTTTGATAGAGATAAGGCATTGGAACAGCAAATTGAGTTGCTATCCTTGAAAAAAGAACATTTAGAGAACCTTATCACCTTCGCTCGTGGATTAAAACAAGTTGGAGGAACAAATATGGATTTCAGCGCATTTAACACAAAAAAGATGGAAGAATATGCCACAAAAGCAAAGGAACAATGGCAGCACACCGACGCCTATCAGGAATTTTCAGGAAATAGCAAAGGACGTTCTAAAGAAGCGGAGGAAGCACTTGCCCGTGGTATGATGACGATTTTTGCGGATTTTGGCAAGCATAAGAATAATGACCCCGCTTCTGAAGAAGTACAAGCTTTAGTTAAGCGCCTGCAAGCATATATCTCGGAAAATTATTATCACTGCACTTCCGAAATTCTGAATGCTTTGGGTGCGATGTACGGTGCCGGTGGCGAGTTCACTGAGAATATTGATAAAGCCGGTGGCAAAGGAACTGCTGAGTTTGCCGAGCGTGCAATCTCCATCTACTGCAAATAAACAATAACGGTAATTAACTTATAATCAATACCAAACTGGGCGAGGGTGCATAACCCTTGCCCCATTTTTTATGGCTCTATGTCAAATGTTGGGGCGGGATCCTTCGAGAGCCCGCCCCAACACTGTGTTTGGGCGGATTTAGGTGTTCCATGGTATGTCAGCATCTTTTATGGCATAACAAATAAACCCCTGAGCGCCAAGCTTGTTTTCAGTTACTAATTCATTGCCATCAGGATGCGAGTCCGAAGCCTTTCGAAGCGATGGATTCCATAGGAGGTTCGTTTTAAGACCTTAATTCGGTTGTTGAACCCCTCTGTTGTTCCGTTTGTAATGTCTGTGTGTTTAAAGGCAGCACAAATCTCTCTGGCCCAGTTCTGGTAGCATTTTGCCACTTTATGAAACTCAGCGACACGACAAGATTCTGCTTCCTGAATCCAAAGACGGAACTGTCTTCTTTGTTCAGAGTACTTCTTGTTCTGACAGATACTGTAGAACCACTCCTTTAAGTGATGCGCCTTGCGTAGATCTTCGTTGTAAAAGATCATGCGTGAGCAGGCGATTTGCTGCTCAAGCGATAGCTTCTTAAACCAAGAAAGAAGTAAGGTACGACTGCGCTTGTAGTACTTGCGCTGACTTGGATGCATGCCTTTCTGAAGTCGCTTTCTTGTATTCTCAAGAGCCCATCCGGTCTGTCGTATGAAGTGATACTTATCGACAATGATCGTTGCATTTGGGAAGTATTGTCTGGCCACCCGGATGTATGGAGCGTACATGTCACTGATGAAGAACTTCACCTTCTGACGTTCAAAACGAGAGAACCTCTGAAGATAAAGTCGGAGAGTTACTTCCTTCCTGTCGGGGAGAATATCAAGTACACGATGCTTCTTGGGATCGGTGATAATGATCTGATATTTTTCTCCATTTGCATCCCCTTTGAATTCGTCAATCGAAAAGACACGAGGGAGTGTCGATGGTTTTGGGAACAGAATCGTATCTAAGATTCTGCCCACTGTGGTTTCAGAGACATTTGAAGCCTTTGTAATATCTTTCATGTTCCTGTTCTCATGAAAGGAATCAGCGATAAAAGCGGTAAGTCTTGCCGTTCGTCTCAGGTATCTGGGAGCGAAGTCATAGTGTTCATAAAACCTTTTGCCGCAAGAATTACAGCGATATCGGCGCTTTCTAAGAACAATAGAACACGGTTTTTGTTGAAAGGGGAGATCTTTGATTTCCTGAATTCGATCGTCGTGAATTCGAGCTGTCGTCTTGCCGCAGGATGGACAAACCTGCTGAGAAGCATCTTTTTCTATGAAGAGCTTTATATAATGATCTGTATTCACCACCTTTCTAATCTTAACGTCTTTTAAACCTAATAGAGATGCAGTAGAATGACTATGCATGGTTCCTCCGAGTGTTTGGTTTGTTGCTTGGCGCTCGGGGGATCTTTTTATCCAATCATACACTTAGGGGCGAATGGAAACATCTATTCGCCCCAACATTTATTGTAGAACCAGATTTTTCAAAAGAAGTGTAGCTAGGAGATCCCCTGCGGGGCCACCTAGCTACACTTCTTTTTTGTCAGTACGCGAGCGGTCAAAGGCGAGGAAACGGATCCCCTGGCAGGATCCGGGGTTTTAGCGGCAGCCTTCTGAGAGAGAAGCCTCTGAAATCTGAATCCTCGTACTGATCCGCACCCGGCTGTCAGCAAGCGTATAACGGTGTATCCAGGGTGCCTGCCGATATCACTGGCAGCCTCCCCGATAATGATAACGCCTTATGCAGACTTTTTCAGCGTACGCTGGTTGTTACGCTTACGGATTACCATTATCTTCTGCCTATTGTCGTAGGCATCATTGTGTCAAAATATAAACATTCTTTCTTACGTAGGAGCCATGAAACAAAATGATACTAATTATTGAAGAAGGGCGACCTTTTGACATTGTGGAATAAAAAGGAATAATCCATCATTGAATTGTTGGAGTTGCACGAATCCGGGCTTATTTGGTTGAGAATAACTGAACAAATGACAGGGGATAGCAATGCACAAGTCTATCTGTGTGAAAAATCCGGGAATGCCTGGATCGCGGCAATGCTGGGTAAGGCTCATTCCTCTGCACTATGTCGACGGTATTCCAATGGGGTGAGACTATACTCACGCTGAAACACTTTGTAGAATTGTGTTCTGTTCTCATAGCCCAGCGAAGCTGCGATTTGGCAGACCGGCAACTGTGTGGTTCTCAGAAGCCGCGCCGCCTCGCTCATCTGTATCTTTTGACAGTACGCCTTAAGTGTGTATCCGGTGTTCGTCTTAATGATGCGGGATATATGTTCGCAGGAATAGTTGAGTTCCGCTGCCAGATTGGTCCGGTGGATAGCACCGTGGTGGGCTTCAATGAGCTTCTTGACCTGTTCCACCGCCAGTGCCTCTTGACTGTGACTGAGCGAAATGTGTGTTGCTTTGTATATATCCGGATTTTCCAAGGCGGCAAACAGCCGGAGCAGAGAAGAATAAACGTCAAACTGATATCCGATCCGCTTGACCGAAAACGCGCGAATCAATTCTTGGGTGAGCTGCGGAATCGCATCTTCTCCTAAAAGGGTGAAGTCTAGGTAATCTTTTTTATAGATGGCGCGTTCCGACAGATTGTCGCTGAAAAACTGATTGAGAATGCTTTTATTCTGAAAGGGCGGCGGAAATGATTTAGGCCACTGTGTCAGCAGAGAGGCATTGATACCGATGTAAACGATATCCGCATTTGACATATCTGTTTCGCGATGCATGGTGTTTCGATTGAGGAGGCATAGGTTTCCTTGCGTATAGGTGGTCTCTGCCCCCTCGATCATCACCCGGACATAGCCCCGTTGCACATACATCAACTCAAAAAAATTATGTTTGTGCATATAGGTCTCATGAAAGAATTCGTGTTTGTTTGGGGTGTGAACACAAAAGGACCATGCATCCATATAGTTTGAGAACAGATATTCATGAGGCTTCTGGATGCTGGTTACGATCGACAACGGAGAAAAGTAGTCCCGTTCGGCCGTATGGTTGCGAAGATAGTTCGGCCAATGGTTGCCGATCTGGTTCCGCATTTCATCAATGCTGTTAAAAAACAGGTGTTCCACGCGAGCATCCCCCTTTCATAGCAGTATAGCATAAATTGGGGATTTTAATTTAAGGAGGAAGTATCTATGAAGCGGCAATGCTATAATCCCTATCTCCCCAGTTGGGAATACATCCCAGACGCTGAACCGAAAGTGTTCGGCCAACGGCTGTACATTTATGGGAGCCATGATCTGTTTGGCGCCAAGGAATACTGTGAGGGCGATTACGTATGCTGGTCGACCCCGACAGATGACCTTTCCGACTGGCGGTATGAAGGCGTAATCTACAAAAAACAGGATACGCCGTGGAATAAAAAGAAACTGTCCTACTATGCACCGGATGTGGTGCGCGGTACAGACGGACGGTATTACCTTTATTATTCTGTAGCCAATACGTCGATTACCTCTGTCGCCGTGTGCGATACGCCGGCGGGAAAATATCAGTATTTGGGCGATGTTCACTTCCCGGACGGGCGCGTATACGGATCAAAGCCGGAGGATTGGTTTATGTTCGACCCTGCTGTTCTAGTGGATAATGACGGCCGGGTTTACCTCTATGTGGGAAGCGGGCAGAAATCCAACGGACAATTTGGACACGAGATCAAAGGGTTGTTTGTGATGGAACTCAGCCAGGATATGCTGACCATTATCGGCGAACCGACCATCATTATGCCGGCGGATTTTAATCCCAAAAAGCCGAATTACTGGGAAGGACCCTCTATCCGTCACATTGGTGACTGGTATTATCTGGTCTATCCGGCCACGGACATCACCGGTCTTAATTACGCTATGAGCCTATTCCCTGATAAGGGATTTATCCACAAGGGACCGATCCATTCTTCAAGCGATATCGGTCTGAATGGGAGAAAACTCATGAACGCGGCGTATCCGATGGGAAACAGCCACGGCGGTATGGTATGTGTCCATGGGCAATGGTATATATTTGACCATCGAACGACCAATGGCGCCAAACGAAACCGGCAGGCAGTGGCTGAGCCCATAGAGATTCGTTCGGATGGGACCATCCGCATGGTGGAGTCCACAAGCTGCGGTTTGAACGGCGGACCGCTGAAGGGAACTGGGACCTATCCGGCTTACATCGCCTGCGTTTTGCATCATGCGGGGGTGTTTGGCCTGCGCAACCCAATGGGCGGACCCGAAATTACCCAGGACGGCCCGGACTATGAGCCGCCGGAGGCTGAGGGGCGCGAAGTGAACATAGAAACCGAGCGGATGGCGCCGAAAGCTTATATTTCCAAAATGAAGAATGGCAGCATTGCTGGTTTTCGATATTTCGATCTGACAGCAAGCACCCACATCGCTGTAACGGTTCGCGGTGCAGGCGGCGTGCTGGAACTTTTGCCCGGAGAGAAGGGACCTGTTATTGCTTCCATCCCCCTTACCGGGACAGCCGACTGGACAACGGCCGGGACAGCATTCAACGCCAGCCGTCTGGCACTGGAGAGCAGCCGACCGATGGATTCCTGCCCACTGTATTTCAGGTATAAGGGCAAAGGCATGCTTGATATCTTGAACATTATTCTGGCATAAGGAGGATCACAATGGACTGGACACCAATCTGGCATCAGGCTGCGGCCCCTGCGTTCGCGATGGGCTTTTTGGCGGGCAAGAAAAAAACGGTGGTGTATTCTGTGACATCCCAGGCTTCCGGTAAAAAGATTCGCGTTCGCTTCTCCAACCACTACGGCAAGAAACCTTACACCATCGGGGGATTGACCGTGTGGGCACATGGAGAGATGCATGCCGTCACGCGTGGAGGAAACCGTGTTTTCACGGTCCCTGTCGGGGAAAGCTGCTATTCGGACGAGCTGTCGCTCCCGGTGACGATGGGAGAAGAACTGGAAATCAGACTCTACTATGCGACCAAGGTCATGGACAGCAATATGATCGAGGAAAATGCAGTGAGCTACAAGGGGAATCATACGGCGGACACTGCCTCCGCCCCGTCGGAAAAGCTATATGGAACAGTACAATCTCTATGAAGTGATTCCCGGGATGGACCAGATCGAGGTGTTCACCAGCCGCCCTTCCAAAATCATTGTGGCGTTCGGGGACAGTATAACGGCGATGAACCGCTGGGTAAAGCCTTTACAAAAGCGTCTCTTCGATACGTATGGCGGCGGTTACGCGCTGATGAACTCCGGAATCGGCGGGAATTGTCTGCTATATGATATTCCGGGGCTGATGGGAGTCTCCTACGGGGAGAAGGGGGTATCACGCTTTGAACGGGATGTGCTCTGTTTCCCGGAACTTTGCGGGGTGATTTTTGCGCTGGGGGTCAATGACGTGGCCTATTATTCCAAAAAGACAGCTGCAACCATCTCACTGGAAAAATATAGCTCGGCCGTAACTGATATTGTGGACCGGCTTCATAAGGCAGGCGTCCGGGTGATCGCCCAGACGCTCCCGCCTCGAACTGGCTTTGCGAAAAAGGGATATACCCAGCAGATGGAAGAGCTGAGAGTTCGCATCAATGGTTGGATCAGGGACAACGTGATGTTCGATTGTGTGCTGGATGCGGATGCCCTGTTGCGCGATCAGAAGAATCCTTCGGTTACCGACGATCGTTACCACCAGGGGGATCACCTGCACCCGAATCAGGCTGGTGGCATGCTGCTGGCGCAGGCTTATGATTTGCAAAAACTGACGGGGGAGACGTAAGCATGGGGAAAAAGTATTTTACGCTCAGCTTTGACGATGGTCTGGAACAGGACAAACGGGTGATCTATCTCATGAAGCAATACGGACTCAAAGGTACCTTCAACCTCAACGCAGGTCTGTTTGGAACCCGCGGGGAGGTGAAGGGACTAGGAACCTTTTCATTCCAGGACTGTCCTGAAGGCGTCAGGCACAGGTGGCCGTTTTCCTATGTGCCGCACAACCGAATCCCACAGGACGAGGTATGTCAGGTCTATGAGGGAATGGAGATTGCCACCCATGGCTTCCGGCATGAACCGCTGGGGGCTGTCAGCGAGGATGAAATGCGCGCATCGGTGGATGCGGACAAGAGCGCGCTGGAAAAAATCTTTGGCACCACGGTCGTAGGACACGCCTATGCGCAGGGTTCAACTTCGCCGGCTGTCCAGGCGTATCTGAAGGCGCGAGGGTATCGATATGCCAGAGTGATTTTTCCATCCGGCGGTTTTGCCTTCCCGGATAATCCGATGAACTTTCGACCTAGCTCCTCGCTTATTATGAAAAATGCCTTGAAGCTGGTGGAGCGCTTCAAACGTGAGGAACCCGGAGAAAAGGATCTGCTGTTGTTCCTATGGGCACACAGTTATGAAATGGACTACGAAAAGGGAAGCGCCAGTTGGTATTCCTTAGAAAGGCTTTTTGAATCTATCGCAGGCCAAAGCGATATCGTGTATTGCACAAACAGCGAAGCTTTTGCACATATTTAAGGAGAGCAGGAAAGTGAAAAAGAAAGATTTTAACCGAGGGTGGCTATTTGGCGCTGTGGGAAAGGAACAGTCTATGCAACCGGTCACGCTTCCACACGATGCCATGCTGTACGAGAAACGCGCGAAGGATGCGCCAACAGCAGGAGCGTGCGGATACTTTCCTGGCGGGTCCTATGTCTATGTCAAACGGATTCTTGTGCCTGAAGCGTGGCGGACGCAGTCCGCTATATTGGAATTTGAGGCGGTATATCAAAATGCGCAGGTATTCGTGAACGATACACTTGTAGCTGAACAACGGTACGGATATACTAACTTTTTTGTGGTGTTGGATCCTTACCTGAAGTATGGCGAGGAAAATGAGATCAAAGTAATTGCGGACAACTCGTCAGTACCAAATTCCCGTTGGTATTCCGGCAGCGGAATTTATCGCAACGTAAACCTCTTCTTAGGCGAAAAGAGTCATATCCGCCCGGATGGATTGCTCGTCTCCACCTCCGGGAACAATGTGGCGCATGTGAAAGTGTCGGTCACCGGTGGTGATACGCTCAGGCTCTCTATTTTGGATGGGGAAAAGACAGCAGCGCAGGCCAGGGCTGCAGTCAAGGGAGATGCTGCGTCGGCGGACATTCCCGTTTTCCAGCCGCGGCTTTGGGACGCGGAACATCCCGTACTGTACAAATGCAGAGCGGAACTGTTGAAAAATGGTGAGGTGGTGGATGAGGCGGAGGCCTGTTTTGGATTCCGCACCCTCAGCTGGAGCACCAGAGGATTTTTCGTAAACGGCAAGAAAACGTTGCTTCGCGGAGCCTGCGTCCACCACGACAATGGTATTCTGGGTGCATGTTCTTTTGAGGATGCTGAGTTCCGCCGTGTTCGTCTTCTCAAGGAGGCAGGTTTCAATGCGATACGTTCCGCCCACAACCCTGCCTCCAAGGAGCTGTTGGATGCCTGTGACCGGCTGGGTCTGTATGTCATGGATGAATTCTGCGACGGCTGGCTGGTACATAAAACCCCTTATGACTATGCGGACAAGGATTTTCGCGCATGGTGGAAGCAGGATTTCACAGCTATGGTCATCAAAAACTACAACCATCCCTGTGTGGTCATGAACTCTATTGGGAATGAGATCTCCGAACTGGCTATGCCCGAAGGGCAGGAGTACTGTAAAAAATTGGCAGTCCTGGCACGAAAGCTGGACCCGGGCAAAGCAGTGACGATGGGGGTCAACCTGATGCTGTGCAGTATGTTGGCCAAGGGAGGCGGCATATACGGCAATAAAAAAAATGGGAAAGAGAACAAAAACGGCAGTCAGACGATGGACAACGTTCCAACCAGTGCCTTCTTCAACATGCTGATGAACCTGGCTGGGGGTGTGATTGAAAAAATGGCCGCCAAACCCGCCGCGGACGAGGCCACAAAGGTGAGTTTCTCCTATCTGGATATTGGCGGTTATAACTACGCCGCGTCCCGGTACGAGAAGGACGGTACGCTCCATCCTGACCGCGTCATTGTTGGGTCCGAGACCCTGCCCAGGAACCTGTATCATAACTGGCAACTGGTGAAAAGACTCCCCTATGTCATCGGGGATTTTATGTGGACGGGCTGGGATTATCTGGGAGAGGCGGGCATCGGTACCGTCCGTTACAGAAGCTTCAAAAACCCCGGTCAGGATGCGCCCATTATCTCCGCCGGCTGCGGCGTGATCGATATTTGCGGACAGCTCCGCCCCGAGGTGCAGTGGAACCGGCTGATCTGGGGGCTGGATCATACCCCTGGTATCGGCGTTGAACCGTACACCCATGCAGGGGAGACTGGCTCCGTAACCATGTGGCGTGACACAGACGCAGTGGCAAGCTGGTCCTGGGCCGGCTTTGAAGGTAAAAAAACGAAGGTCACGGTTTATTCTGACGGCGAAGCAGCGGAACTCATTGTCAATGGGCGCTCCTATGGCAGAAAAAAGACGAAGGAATACAAGGCTGTCTTTAAACGCATTGTCTATGAACCCGGTACCATCACCGCAATCAGCTATGATGGCGAGGGAAAGGAACTGAGCCGGACTTGCATGAAGACAGCTGTTGGGGCTACCGAACTTCGTGTGGCGGCTGACCGGAGCATCTTGCGGGCAAAAACGCAGGATTTAGCCTATGTCAGCATTGATCTGACGGGAGCGGACGGAATCACAAAATCTTCTGAGGATACTGCGGTTATTGTGGAGGTTGACGGTGCCGGGACGCTGCTGGCCCTTGGCTCTGCAAGGCCCAATATGGGGGAAAACTTTTTCTCCGATACCCACACGACCTACTATGGAAAGGCATTGGCTGTGGTCCGCGGCGGCGATATGCCCGGAAAGATTACGGTCACAGTGAAAGCAAAAGGCCTGCTTTCCAAAACGCTTGAATTGGAGGTGATCTGAGGAAAGGGCATAGGCCAAACGGCAGCTCCCGATGTCTAACCCAAAAGGCTGCAGTAAACAACCGCTCCGATTCGGATCGCAAGATTCTCGCTAACAGGATCATGGATCGGCTGAACCCTGAGAAGGCGTTCACATCTTCGATGAAGATCGTTCCCCGGATGGAATGTCCGGTCTGCCATACCAGTTCACATGCTGTTAGAAATGGTCACAAGCATGGCGAGCAGGCATTTCCGTACCGGGCATGCGGAAAGTCATTTGTTACAACAAGTAACACACTTCTGTCTGGCTCACATTACAGCAGTGATGTCTGGAAAACCGTCCTTGCTGATACACTGATGGGCGTATCCCTCGATGACACCAGGGATAGACTTGATCTGCAGCACATTCGGAACAGCCATACCAGCCTCTTCTTTATGAGGGGAATTTCACATTCACAAGCCCAGGACCGATGCCGGCATCCGCACGATTCCGCTTCTGGATTCCGTCCGGGATGCGCTGGATATCCTTCGGGAAGAGGAAAAATCGAACGGAAGCAATGAGCAGGAGGTGGATGGATACTCCGGTTTCATTTTTCAGAACCGCTTCGGTACCCTGCCGAATCCCGCCAGCGTAAACCGCACGATTAAGCGGATTGTGAACAGCTATAACGCCGATGAGCGTCTCAATGCTGCACGGGAAGGACGCGAGCCTGTGCTGCTTCCGGAATTTTCCTGCCATCATCTCCGGCATACCTTTGCGACCCGGCTCTGCGAGGTGGAGAGCAATCTCAAGGTGATCCAGTCCATCATGGGGAACAAGAACATCGAGACCACAATGGACATATATGCGGAAGCGACGGATCGGAAGAAGGAAGAAACCTTTGAAAACCTCGCGGCGAAGCTGGATGAGTTGTTTTGAGATAAACATGTCGCATGAAATGAAGCTGTTATTTCTGAAATTTATCTTTGACAATTGGTTTGTCATCGAAGAAATTATAACCAGTCGAAAAAGCAGTAGTTTTTGTAAGGGCTCTATCGAAAGATCGGGTCCTATTTTTCTGCGGTAATATCGTGCACACCGCTATACCGTGGCATCGCTGGAATTTCCTTTTATCAGCATGTCCGCAATTTTTCTTTCCATTCAAGAAAGCTTACGTTATCAATCATAAGCATTGCGTAATTAGACAGGTACAATTAGAGATTTTCTGCGAAGATCACTTATACTGCGGGTATAATGACAATGCCATGATCTGAATTTAAAATAATAAGGGATTCTTCTGCGCGAAGATCCGAAAGGAACGTGATAAATATGGTTTATTTTACGGCAGATATGCACTTTGGCCACAGAGCCATTATAAATATGCAGAGCCGCCCATTTGAATCTGTAGAAGAGATGAACCGGGTTTTGCTGCAGAATTTCAATTCCGTAGTTCATAAAAATGATACGGTTTATATCCTTGGAGATATCTGTCATCATATGAAGATTGAGGATGCGGATGAACTTATCAGAAAGATGAATGGAAAGAAGTATCTGATAATTGGCAACCATGATAAGAAATATGATCCAAGGCTGTTTGAAGACATTAGGGATTTTATGAAGGTTTCCGTAGACAGATGCAACTTTGCACTAATGCATTATCCTATGTTGTCCTGGCCCAAGAAAAGTAGTGGGGGATATCAGCTGCATGGTCACATACATGCCCGTATGGGATACAACGAAGCGAATCGTGCAGAGGGTATCAGGCGATATGATGTAGGTGTCGATGCCAATAATTTTTTCCCGGTGTCAGTAAAACAGATAAAAGATTTCTTTGGGGCGCAGATGAGTGTAGATGATAACAACTTTATATGAGCCGTTTGGGTATTGGAAAGACGAAGGAAGCAGTTTCGTGTTGTCTGATCTGCACTTTTCGGCCTGTACTTTTCAGGACAGGAAAGCAAATTGACAAAATGAGATATATCTCATATAATAATATAGACAAATGAGGATCACTTATGGCATTTGAAATTGAGTTTTATAAAATGAAGGACGGCAAGGAGCCGGTTGTGGATTTTTTGGATTCTTTAGATGATAAAAGGGCTGCCAAACTTGTTGGTCTCATGGAAGTGCTGGAGGAAAAAGGTACAGAACTCCGGATGCCATATTCAGAGTATCTGGATGATGGCATTTTTGAACTGCGTTGCAAGCAGGGAAGTAATATAACAAGAGTGCTGTATTTTTTCTACATAGGGAAAAAGATTATTGCTACAAATGGATTTGTGAAGAAAACACAGAAGACACCACCAAAGGAACTAAAACTAGCAAAGGAAAGACGGGCTGATTGGCTGGAACGCCACAAGGAGGTTCGAGATGACACTTAAGGAATATAAGAATAACAGGATGAAGGATCCCGGGTTTGCTAAAGCATATGAGGAGATGCAGCCGGAAATGAATGTCATTCGCGCCATCATAGATGCGCGTATATCACAGAATATGACGCAGAAGGAACTGGCAGAAAAAACAGGGATTGCGCAAACAGAGATCAGCAGACTTGAGAATGGAACCAGAAATCCATCCATCAAGCTTCTTCAAAGGCTTGCGGATGGAATGGATATGGTTTTGAACATTTCGTTCACGCCCAAAGCGAAGACTCATAGATGATCTATGAAAATCTGAATGTCAGAAATTCTGACACGAAAGTATTCGCCATTTCCCGTCCGGCCTCCTATAATCAGAAATGAAGGAGAGCAAATCGTCATAAGGCACAATACGAAATAGGAATGTGTCCTTGGCAGAACGCCGCGCTTGAACGATTCCGCCAGATGATTTGCCTGCAGACGCGGTGATTGATTCTGGCAGGAGGCAGAACTGGGGAGTACAACACTCTGTAACAAGTGACTCGATGTACAACAATTTGACAACGTCTTTTGACGCATTCATGGCACTTTGCACAATATTGCAGTTAGGCCCCATTGCTCGCTCTGATCCAACGGTGAATTATAATTACTTGCCCATTAACTCTCCCTTTGGTAAGATACGGGAAAGTTAATGGGTAAGTTAAAAGCGGAACACTCTGATCAAATCAGGAGGGAATGATGGCAATTCCGATCAATATAGAAGAACTGCTTCGTCAGCAGGTGATAGAAAGTACACGTATAGAATACAAGGCAGATTAGAATCCAGAACCGATTTTGCATTCTATTACAGCTTTCGCCAACGACTTTGACAACCTTGGCGGTGGCTATATCGTAATAGGCGTTGAAGAACAGAATGGATATCCGAGATTTCCGGTAAAAGGCTTGGATAAAAATATATTGGATGATATTCAGAAAGATATCCTTAATAAGTGTAACTTTATAGAACCACGATATATACCAATCATAGAACCGGCGCTGATCGACGAACGAGATATTCTTGTTTTATGGGTTCCTGGAGGAGATGACAGACTCTATAAATGTCCGGTCAAAATATACACGGAGAAAGGAGCGAAAAAGAGCGAAAAGGCATATTATATCCGAAAAGGCTCCAATACCATTCGTACAAATGCACTGGAAGAACGGGAACTGATCGGTCTGGCGAGAAATATTCCGTTTGACGATAGAGCAAACCCTCACGCTCAAATCGCAGATATGCGTTCCAGCTTGCTTTCGGAGTATCTTCATGCAGTCGACAGCGAATTATACGAAGGTTCCCTTTCCCGTACGGTTGAAGATGTGGCGAGAGATATGAGACTGATCGGAGGCCCTCCGGAAGCAAGAAAGCCCATCAATATAGGATTGATGTTTTTCAATGAGAGACCGGATCATTTCTTCCCATATAGCCAGATTGAGGTAGTGGACAAGCCTGATCCGACTGGAATCGGGATGAGAGAAAGAATTTTTATCGGTCCGCTTGATTGACAGCTACGGGATGCGTTGTCATATATCAAAAATTATGTCATAGCGGAATACGTCACGAAAGTTCCTGATCAGGCAGAGGCGATCCGTGTGTACAATTGGCCTTACAGGGCTGTTGAGGAAGCCCTTAGTAATGCCGTTTACCATCGCTCCTATCAGATTCATGAGCCGATTACCGTAACGATAACGCCAGAACGAATGGAGATCCTGAGTTTGCCGGGACCTGACCGATCAATAACGGATCATGATCTGGAAAACAGAGTTTTGGTTTCAAGCCGATACCGTAACAGACGTATCGGTGATTTTCTTAAAGAATTAAAAATGGTTGAGGGAAGGAATACCGGGATTCCACTAATCGTGAATGAGATGAAAAACAATGGCTCTGATCTGCCAGTTTTCAAAACAGATGAGGACAGAAGCTATTTCAGAGTGATCCTCCCTGTTCATCCGGCATTTCTTGAGAACAAAGATGATGAGAAAGAGCCCAAAATGGGGAACCGCTCCAGACGCAGGAACAGAGAAGAACTTAGGCAGCTTGTTTTTGAAGCATTAAAACAAAAAGGTGATCTTTCAATGAGTGAGTTGGCTGTGGAGCTCGGATATAAGAGCTTGAACGACACACTCCGAGCTGTTGTGAAAGAGATGCTGGAAGTCGGAGAAGTTACATATCTTTATCCGGACAAACCGAATAGCAGGAATCAAAAAGTTTCTCTAAAATCCTCCAAGAATAGTCGTTAATAAATTGCAAATGGAAAAGATGTTTGCAACTGCATACGGAGAGTGTATTGCATTCAGTATTGAAAATGGAGAACAAAGTATGGAAGCAGAAGTGATAGATTTATTTTGTGGTGTAGGCGGATTGACAAGGGGCTTAAGCAATGCAGGACTTAATGTTATTGCTGGATTTGATAGTGATCATCATTTAAGATATCGGAGCGCCAAGCGTTGATGAAATAATGGAAAGATGAGAATTAACGTATGTTGAAGTCCCTAATAAAAGAACATCCATTCCGCTTTAGTGTTTTATGCTCAATAGTTGTCGGATGCATAATTTTTCTGGTGATTATGGTATTAGGTAAAGTCCGGGTAGATGAGATTGTGTTAGCCTTCCTATTTTCGCTGGTTGTAAGTGCATGTATTTTTTATCCCTTTCTGATCCTTGTAATGGAAGTCACGTACCTGATCCTGGCTGCCATGGACAAAGAGAGCCCGTGTGCATGGCAGGTTGATCAGGTGGCTCTATGGTATGTAATGCTTCTAGAATATATATATGTGAGACTTATTGGTGCGACCGGGTCGGACTGGATAATCCAGCTTACCAATGAGGAGAAGCATACGCCGGTATATACTGGGTCCTGGCCGATTATTTTCTTGATTGCTGTTCTGGCGATTGTCGGATACTACTACCTGAGTTTCAGGCCAATGAAAAAAATGCCGCCGCTGATGGCGGTCATATCTATCTCTGCCATGTATCTTGGTATTGTTGAACTGATTGTATTTTCGGTTCAGGTCATTGGAGTACAAGGTGATGATCTGGCTTTTATGCTTCTGATCTGGCCTGCCAGTCTGGTGCTGATGTGTGCAAGAACGATTCTTGCAAGGGTCCGTGAGTGGGAAGTGTTCCCCATGGAAAAGAGGAAAATTCACCAGAACCGAATTTTAAATACAATGGACGGGTTATTGTCGAAAGCATCATTCTGGCCATTATGGGGGCTGATTCTGGTACTGCCTCTTCTTGGAATCCTCATCGCAATTCTTATGCTGTTCGGACAGGCTCCGGATTCAGTCATCAAGGCGTGGACGGAGACTGCAGATTGGAGACTTTCCACAAAGCAGGCGCCGCAGAATATCTTCCACGATGAACATTACCTGTGCACGGTGGCTGCAGGTGGTCATCAGAAGATTGTGAAACCGATCCGGATGGGCGTTCGACATGGGCATCCGGTGATCGTAAACCGGCAGCTATGCGTTGCAAATGCCTTCGAGCAGGTGTTGGAAGAGAAGACGCCACATTTTCATAAAGCGGTAAGAGCTTTTTATGATTGCTATGGATTTCCAATTGCGAAAATGATCCGGAAGAGCTGGGTTGCGGATCTGGTCTATATTTTGATGAAGCCTCTGGAATGGGTATTCCTCATCATATTATATCTGACTGATGTTCACCCAGAAAACAGGATAGCGGTTCAGTATATGGGAAAGGAGCCGCCGATTCAAGAAATCCGTCATCTCGGAATACGAGAATGATAAGCGGGCAGTGACGTTGGCAATGCTGCCCATTCTGACAGAAGCTCTTGGTTCGACCATGATTATCTGGTAACTGGACAAGCGGCTGAAGAAGATCCTGATGTGGCGCTAGCGATTCAGATGCTGAAGGACCTGAAGACGAAGAAGGGAAGAAAAGCAGCGATCGAGCATATCAAGATCATAGCAACGCTGGAACAGTAAGCAGTATATATGATGAGTCAGAATCGGCAAGAGGAGAAAGATCGGCAGCGGGCAGAGAATGATTACTACGTCAATCTGAAGACAGAGCTGATTGTCGGTGATCTCCATCGAAAGATTGATGACATCATCGACCGTCAAGAGAAACTTCAGAGAAGCCTGGAAGAATTGGAGAAGAAAGAGAATCGTTGACGTGTCAAAACCGACAGGGAAAATATTAAGACAAAAGAAGGAGCTTTTGAGTAGATTGAGAGTATGAAAGTTTTTCTGTAAAAAAGAATTAAGCGATTCTTTCAGGGTCTCCTGCATGATAGTTCGCATATTTTTGCGGCGTATGGATCCTGATACAGCGTCGGGAATTGCTCTGCGCACAGTTTCCGCCCATAGAGCGGCACAATCAGGGTCTCCTCTACACTGCCTTTTCTGATCTGGATTTTGTCCGCCATAAAGCGCCTCACTGACTCCGCTTTTGCATTACGCGCTTTACATGTGTCGGATTCTTCTATAGCCATGAACGCAGTTTTTTCGCCTTCTCCGACTGTAAATTCTCTATTATCGGCTTGGATAAAAGCAAAACCGTATAGGAATAGTAGTAAAAGCTGTAGAACAGATCGTTTGGAAAGAGCTTGTCTTCCTCGTATCTTTCTGCATCCGCTTCCTCGTCATATTCCTCCGACCACAGATACTCCTC
>ERZ772955.1203-NODE-1203-length-17032-cov-8.569300_pt1 | contig 17032 bp, 10 predicted proteins | sample MGYA00511133_ERZ772955 | MGnify/ENA primary metagenome ERZ772955 (study PRJEB29015, sample SAMEA2737914) | human oral metagenome | biome: human oral; feature: human-associated habitat; material: dental | place: China | collected 2149 ... | reverse complement strand
TATCGGTTTGCGTCCCCATGGCATCGATGCTCACCACGGCTCCCGTGAGATCAATGCTGTCAAGCACATCGGGGATGGCGGTGATTTCATTGCTCTTCTCTTCCACCGCTTTACCCGCAATGCTGATGGTGTGTTCATCGACCCATGCTGATGAGTATGTGGGTGTATGAGTCAGAAGATTTTGATCCGCGGATCCGTTTGCCATCTATAGAGACAAGTTTGCCTTTCAAGTCATCGACAAGTGTGCTGCCAAAGACCGACAGGCACTCCGCAAAAGCCGTAGGATCAATTCGAGAAATCACCCTTTCTGGTTGTGTCCACACTCGGACAGCCATTGGGTAGTTCTACCAACGGCTTCAGCGATTCACCTCGATGTTTACAAAACTCATACATAGATGCGTAATCGTCTCCGCCACAGAGATAAGTGGCTATAGCGATGATTAATATGTCGCTCAACTTGTGCTTGCAACGTCTCTTTACACGAGGATCCGGTACTGTAGAGAAATAGTCGATCTTTTCCATATCTCAAAGGAAATGACATTTTGATGCGGTTGCCCTGTTAACCCTTATCCTCGTTCTTTGGAAATAGACACCAATTCGGGAGAGCATTAATGAGCATGACGGCACGCAAAAATATTTACATCTAGCCTATGCGTGCGCTTTATTATCAATCATATTACATATTAAAAGACATGGTTCCACCGACAGTAAATAACATAAAACACCGCTCTCAAATGAAATCAACAGCAAACATTGATCAGGAACAATAGTAACCTTCCGGCATAGAATGCATGTTTTAACTTATGCTGAATTGCGACAACAGAATCAAGGCTTTCCGCAAATAATTTCACATACTACTACACACAAAAATTAGGATCTATAAACTTCCTGATTTTTTCTCGTATTGATTCAACAGTCTCCCATTTGATATTATTATCCGAACTGTAATGAAAGCCAGTAGGCATAAACATTGCGCCATGATGTGCTATATATTCTTCTTTCATATAGCCATATGAGATAGTAGGAAGAATTGCGTAATAATTCCCTATATCTAGGGTGTTCTCCGCATCCGTAACAGTAATCATTTCCTCATGTAATTTCTCCCCTGGCCTTATTCCAATCTCTTTTATAGGCATTTCCGGGGCTATTGCTCGAGCTATATCAATGATCCTATATGACGGTATTTTAGGAACAAAAATCTCCCCTCCTATATGATGTTTTATCGCATACATAACCAATGCAACTCCTTCTTCTAAGGAAATATTGAATCTTGTCATTCTTCTATCTGTGATGGGAAGATAATCAGCTCTGTCCCTCTTCTTTTCGAGAAAAAACGGGATAACAGACCCTCTAGAACCCATAACATTACCGTATCGAACAACAGAAAATCTTACATCACGAGATCCTCTTATATTATTTGCCGCAATAAACAATTTATCAGAAGTGAGCTTTGTGGCTCCATACAAATTAATCGGTGCGCAAGCCTTATCTGTCGAAAGAGCTACGACATGCTTAACACCACAATACAGGGCAGCATGAATAACATTTTGAGCCCCCCCAACATTTGTTTTTATACATTCTTCGGGATTATATTCAGCCGTATCAACTTGTTTCATCGCAGCGGCATGAATAATAATATCAATACCCTCACATGCCTGTTTAATGCGTTCAGCATCCCTAACATCACCAATAAAATACCGCATTTGTCGATATATCGATTGGGGGTATACCTGCTGCATATTATACTGCTTTAACTCTCCTCTCGAATATACCACAATCCTCTTCACATCTGGATAATCTCTAAGTATCGTTTTAACAAATGCATTACCAAAGGAACCAGTTCCTCCTGTTATCAAAACAGATTTTCCATTCAACATAAATAGATAGTTGTAATTATGTTAATATTCAACAACGCCCGCCATCAAACTAAAGGCAATTTCTATTTGCTATTCTTTGTACAGGCCGCGTCTGAATATATACTTATTTATAAGCGCTGAAAACTCTTCCGAGACTTGCAACCAATATAATCCTCCCACGGTAACCGTACCAATAATCAAGGTCCTATAGAATCCATCTACAATAGGATTATAACTCCAATCTGGCAGAATTCCATTTAGTAAGAATAGCAGAAAAACTAAAATTATCTGTTTGATAAACCCTGCTGTAAATGGATTTGCTTTTATTTTAAACAGAACAACCCCCTGCTGAACCACGTACGATAACAGACAAGTAATCAGCGTTGCAACGGCAGCACCAGTAATTCCCAATCGCGGAATAAGAAGAAGGTTGGCTCCTATACCTATACAGGATAAGAAAAGTGAAAAAAATAGGTTCCAATAATAGAATCGTGAAAAAGAAATCAATATTGCACCAAAAGCAAGAGTTGTAGATATTATTCTAGCTAATGCTAGAAAAAAGACAACCCACTTACCTTGTGCATATATTACCCCATTTGGTATAATTGAAAATAAATTATTGATATTAATCCAAAGAAAAACAAAAATGCAACTTCCTACAACAAATTGGTTTAATGCGACCTTCTGGTAAAGACTGTTTGCTACCTCCATATTCTCATCCTGAAGTGCCTTTGCAGCAATCGGCGAAGAAATTGAGGATATGGAACGATATGGAATATCTATAACGACAGATATATAAAAAGCAATGCGATAAATCCCGGCAGAACTAAGTCCAATCCGTGAACTTATCATAAATAGGTCTAATTGATTCAGCAAACTTCCGCTTAATGACCCCAATACTAAAAAGACGGTATAATTAAGGATTTGTTTCCTTAATGACTTATTAATGAAAGAGCGATTATGATCTAATGATATAGAAGTAATTAGGCAGATGTATGCAAATGTAAATAGCATTGCCATTCCATACACAATGATAACACCACCAACGAGTCCTCTTACATTTAATATATCAAGCGAAAAAAAAACATAGACAAATAGAAGCATTATACGAACGCCTACTTCACGAATAAATTTCGGAATGACAATGCGCATTTGCAAAGTTGAATATGTCTCAAATACCACCCAATACGTACAGAAAACAATTAAAGGAATAATCCAATAGTAATAATCGATTATTAATACAGCATTCTGTGACCATAAACTTACAATGAGACTTCTTGAGAGTAGGAAAATCGGAATAAAAATCAACAATCCCACTGAAGGGAGCAATAGCAAATAAAAAAAGAATCCGTTATCTCCATTCTTAGGATCCTTAAAAGATGGAAAGAACCTTAAGGCCGATGAAGATATGCCTAATTGAGCAAACGACGAGACTAATGCAGCAACCTCATACAATATGACAGTTAACCCAAAAATCTCCGGAGTAAGACACTTCGTTACAACAAACATAGTTATCAGGAAACCAACTCCTGAGCCTACGTAACTAACAATTGCCCCCTTTATACTTTGGCGAATTATGAGTCCCATCCTTTTATATTTCCTTGTCGAATCCATAAAAACAAGGGATATATACATAATTCCGAAATAAGCGACATCTGTACACATCTCTTCTTCATGGAAAGGGAGTATACTCCCACATAGATACCTTTTAGTTGTTACATAGCTGTAGTTATGTTGAATCAACCTTCTTCAAAATCAGAAGGTTTAATATATCGCACGTGAGCGCAACTTCGGATATCCGTTTTTACGTTGATCTTGTGCTTTTTTCTTATACAGGGGACGTGCCAAATAAATCACGTCGAGTATTACTATAGTTCAAAGACGCAGAGTAGTTTAACAAAGGGAGCACGCAATTAGAAAATGGGAGAGTAACTCAAAACGCACGTTCTTGCGGCTGAATCTACAACTTCTATTTACCTTCTTCTCTAATACGTTTCAACCTCGATTCGTATTGGTGACCTTCTTTTTAGAGAGACGTCCATAGCCGATCTCAATCAAGTTCAAATCTAGAAAATAGAGAGTAGACGATCTTTCGATTTTCGTGCATTTCGTCCTCTTCCAAAACTTTTTATTATAGCAATAGTAGATTCAATAATTCTATACCTTGAGGATATCCTTCCAAAGTGGCCTTATAAAGAGCGATGGTGAAATCGTTATGGTTGTAACGTGCACCATATGTGTATATTAAGCGGTCCGTTAATATTGATGCTATTTATCCTCCCTTCCCTCACTGTAAACATTTGTCTAATACCTATCCATGTATAAGTAGAGCATCCGTTGTGAGTATCATCGACGTAATATGTCGCCCCGACTGCTTCACAAAGTAGGCTAATCTGCACACTATCGGACCCTCCAATGATTCTTACAGGAGTCTTCTGAAAAATTGTTGTTTTTTGGAGTGGATGTGTTCCTGTGCCGATAGGCTGTAGCAATCTTCTAAGCCTTAGAAGATGTTTTGAATTTATTGGATGAAGGCCTGAGAGATTCTCTCACTAAGAGAGAAAAGGGAGTGGGAAAAAAATCGGATCTATATCGGTCTGCCGATCGGAAAATTCTTTCTAACTCTATGGTTGGCAATATCAAAGTGATGAGAGAATACCCAACCAACCTGACCGATAAACAGTGGAAAAGTATGAAAAATCTATTTGAACCACGGGAAAGACACCGAAAAAAATCCTCTCCGAGGGATTTTGTATACCCTACTGTACATAACAAAAACGGGGTGCCAATGGCGAATGCTCCCCAGAGATTTCACTCCGTGGCAAACAGCCTACTTTTATTTTCGAAATTAGAAATAAGAAGAAGTCTTTGAAGAGCTGATGTATTGGCTAAGAGATTCGGTTCGAAAATCCTATTGGCAGAAAATCTTCGAGTCTTGGTATCATAGACTCAGAGAAGCGTACGAACCTCTCACCAAAACGGTAAGGAATGCGGAATTGATGGAGGTAAGAAGATCAAAGGAAGGAAAGAACATATCGTTGTAGATATACGCTTGGACTTCCTATGGCAACGGTGATTCATCCAGCAAATATCCATGATTCTAAAGGCACAGTACCTGTTATAAAGCGACTTGCAGGTAGATTTTCCGAGCTTAAAATGCTCCTTGCTGATGGTGGATATCGAGATCCGTTGGCAGAGTTTGTCAAAGGGACTTGGATGGGATCTTGAAGTTGTAGTTTGCTCCCAAGAACCTGCTCGCAAGTCTGTGGCATTTCCCCTCAGATAGATCATAGAAAGGACATTCTTTTGGATAGAAAACTACAGGAGAATGACTATCGATTACGAGCGAAGCAGTGAATCCGCAGAAGCCATGTTGTACCCCTCTTTCTGCCAAATCCTCCTTGAAAAAAACTTACCGATAGATTCAAAACAGCTTGTAGAATTACAAGAGACGTAGCCTATACGTCCGCTGACTTTTGTACTAAAGTCTACACAGCCCCCTTATTTCTTGCTCCAGTAGTTTGAACTGGCCATAAAAATGTTTGTGTTTTGTCATTTTTTTTTGGCCTCCTCCCATTTGACTGTATAAACACGCATTTGACGAATACAAAGAGGTTAATCTGATGATAGATTGAATTTATTTCAGGTCGTCGTCTCTCTTTGGGTGCATTTTTATTACAATCAAAACAAGTATTTGCTGTCAAATCAAGGTAAACCCACCATAGCTGGCACTACTACCTATCCTTAAAACATAAGAAAAATAGCTTTCTGTCAGAGAGTGATGGTAGACTACTATCAGCACGTGTATTCAATCTAAGCAACAGGCAAAAAGGGATGTATAAATCTTCTTAGCTATATTTGCAATAAGAGGCCTATCAAAGAATATGTAAGGAACACGTGGCCGAATGAGCTGAATTGACAAAAGGATACATCATTACTATAGGACATTGCTTGGGAAAGCAGTCTTCATATGTGTTTAGATAAAGAAGTGGAAATAGATAATGTCTATTTTAATGGAAAAGCACACGCTGTGCCTCCTAACAATTTCACATTGCCCCATCCACCCATTCAGGAGGTAATACACCTTTTACATCAAAAAGAACTATGGGCTGGTTTCTTGTAAACGAGAAATCAATCTGAGTAAATTTATCATGCCCTACGGCCAGTATGATTCCGCTATATTGTCGAAAATCAGGTTCACATTGCATTAGACTGATGCCATATTCAACCTCCGTCTTATCACGACACGCATAGGGATCATATACATCAACAGATATATTATACTCAAGTAATTCACGCACAACATCAATAACTTTCGTATTGCGAATATCTGAACAATTCTCCTTGAACGTAAAACCTAAAATAAGGACTTTGCTCCCAATTACTTGGATCTTTTTGCAAATCATGAGTTTGATCACTTTTTGAGCGATAAAACTTCCCATTTTGTCATTGACATTCCGCCCAGAGAGAATAACCTGAGGATTATACCCTAAGCTCTGAGATTTGTGCAATAAATAATACGGATCAACACCAATGCAATGTCCACCGACTAATCCCGGAGTGAATTTTAAAAAGTTCCACTTGGTAGATGCCGCATCTAAGACCTCACGCGTATCAATTCCCATCTTATCAAAGATCAGTGCCAACTCATTTACGAACGAGATGTTAACATCTCGCTGAGCGTTTTCTATTGCTTTAGCGGCCTCCGCAACTTTAATCGATGATGCCCTATGTGTCCCAGCTTTAACTATTGATCCGTATAATTCTTCCAACTCATCCAGCGTCGTTGGAGTGGAGGCAGAAATCACCTTCTTAATCGTAGTCAGCGTATGCTTTTTGTCCCCAGGATTAATTCGTTCTGGAGAATATCCACAGAAGAAATCTTGGTTGTACTTCAAACCAGATTCTGCCTCCAATAGAGGTACACATTCTTCCTCTGTACAGCCCGGATAAACCGTAGATTCATAGACAATTATGTCTCCTTTTTTTAGGATCTGAGCGATTGATTTTGTTGCATCCAACAAGAAAGAAAGATCGGGTGTTTTAAGTTTAGAAATTGGTGTCGGAACAGTGATAATATAAATTTGACAGAGACGTATACCCTCAAGATTCGACGTCAAGGATAATCCCTCTTCAAAAATACGATCAGAAGAGAGACGTTCTTTCAGTAAAGAAGATTCCACCTCAGCGGTCCGATCTATACCGGCAGAAAGCTCGGCAAGGCGTTGTTCATTAATATCGTATCCAACGACTTTATACTTACGGCTAAATTCAATGGCTAGTGGCAAGCCAACGTAACCTAATCCAACTATCGCAATCGTTTTCTTCCTCATTCAGACTTTTTATCTTCTTGCTTTTTCTTTGCATACATCCGCCCAATAATGTCCACGACTTTCATTCCTTCGAAAACGTTTGTCGTGATCGTATCAGTTGCATTCTCTGAAAGGACATTAACAACGTTACGGATAACATAGTGATGATTCTGAGCCGAACCCTTGTAGGTTCCATAATCATTGCCGGGATTAGTGGGTGGAAGATCTGGCATCGTATAGTCTTTGACGTGGCAGTATTCGACTTTATCCATGTACTGACCGCCGATCTTGACGCTGCCGTTTTCAGCAATGATCGTCAGGCTGCTTTCTTGGTTCTTATCCCATACCGACGTCGAATAGTTGAGCGAACCGAGGCCTCCATTTGTAAACCGAAAACTGACAACACCTGAATCCTCAAAGTCCGTAAGGTGCTCGTGATTGAAGTCTGCGAAACGCGCTTGTATATCGGTGATGTCGCCAAAAAGCCAATAAAGGATGTCGATGAAGTGGGAGAACTGGGTGAAGAGTGTTCCTCCGTCTAAATCAGCTGTGCCATGCCAACCACCGGAACGGTAATAACGCGCGTCACGATTCCAATAGCAATTGAGCTGCACCATATACACACGCCCCAGCCGACCTGACTCCATCAGATCCTTGATCCAAACAGAAGGTGGCGAGTAGCGATTTTGCATCACGCAGAAGATCTGCTTCTGATACTTCAGACCAGCATAGACCACCTTTTCTGCGTCAGCTGTTGTGAGCGCCATCGGCTTCTCTATTACGACGTGATGACCAGTTTCGATTGCCTGAATTGCCATGCGGGCATGCAGCCCATTCGGCGTACAAATGTTTACTACATCGAAGGAGAGATCACTGCCAAGCAGATCGTCCAGGTTGCTGAAGAAGGGCACGTTGGCATAGGCCTCAATGGCTAATTCCGACTTCGGACGAATGTCGCATAAAGCCACCAATTCTGCACCGTCTTCACGGCAGATCATCTCTGCGTGACGCTTTCCGATGTGGCCGCAACCGACGACGGCAAAACGAATTGGCTTCATTGTTTTTGCTTGCTCCATGATACGCCAAAGGCTCGTCACTCCCAGATGGAGCAACCTCAAAAAGCGCGGCAAATATACGAAAGTTCCGTACCAGTGTTTTTTGCGTGAAAAGCTATTCGCACCGGGTCAAAAGCCACCTTTTAACGAGGTCACTCCTCTCGAGGCTTTACGTAGTTTTGCCCGCCGATCTGGGATCGGAACTTCCTCGGCATCTAACGCCTGAATATCTACTTTATTACCCTATGATACGATACGCATTCCTACTGATTATGGCCGTGAACTGCCTCACCGGGTACGGCCAAACGATTGACGCCGTGCACGACGCTGGCGTCTCACGCGAACTGGCCCAACTGCGCAAGCAGAAGGTCAAAGACTTACGTTACGACCTACACTTCTCGATTCCCCGAGACAAACACACACCCGTCACGGGCGAGGGGCGGATCCGCTTCCGACTCGATGCACCCACCGAGATCGTCATCGACTTCCGCGAAGCGGCGGACAAGATCGCCGAGGTGAGAGTGAACGGAAAGACGGCCGCATACACCTTCCGCAACGAGCACATCATCCTGCCTGCTGCACTGACTCAGGCGGGCGAAAACGCGATCAGCGTACGATTCACCGCGGGCGACCAGTCGCTCAACCGCAACGACGACTACCTCTACTCCCTCTCCGTGCCCGACCGTGCGCGGACGATCTTCCCGTGCTTCGACCAACCTAACCTGAAGGCCGTCTTTGCGCTTACGCTCGAACTGCCCGCCGAATGGGTCGGTGTGTCGAACACGCGTGTCACGAAAGAGGAAAAACACGCCGACAGAAAGACGCTCCACTTCGCACCAACACGGCCCCTGAGCACGTACCTCTTCGCCTTCGCTGCGGGACGTTTCGAGCAACGAACTTACCGCAACGAGGGGCGCACACTGACGGCCTATTACCGCGAAACAGACCCGCAGAAGGTCGCCCAGCTGGACACCATCTTCCGACAGAGTGCCGCCGCACTCGACTGGCTCGAGGCCTACACCGGCATGCCCTGCCCCTTCGACAAGCAAGACTTCATCATCCTGCCCGGATTCCAATTCGGCGGCATGGAGCACGTCGGCGCTACCTTATATAATGACACGCAACTCTTCCTCGGCCCCAACCCCACGCCCGACGAGGAGCTGCGACGCATCCAACTCATCGCGCACGAGACGGCCCACGCGTGGTTCGGCAACCTCGTCACGATGGATTGGTTCGACGACGTGTGGACGAAGGAGGTCTTCGCCAACCACTTCTCTGCCTGGATCACCGAGCCACTCTTCCCCAGTGTCAACCATAAGCTGCAACGCCTGCGCACCTTCTTCGCCTCCGCCCTTTCTGAGGACCGCACCCCGGGCACGAACGCCATCCACCAAGAGCTGGACAACCTCCGCAACGCCGGACTCATCTACGGGCAAATCATCTACAACAAAGCCCCCGTGGTGATGGGCAAAATCATCGAGCTTATGGGCGAAGACGCCTTCCGCGAGGGCATCCGCGAATACCTCCGCACGTATGCCTACAGCAACGCCACGTGGGACGACCTGATCCACATCCTTGACCGCCACACGCCCGAGGATCTCATCGCCTTCAACGACGCCTGGGTGAACCGTAAAGGCATGCCCATCATCCGCTTCACGCCGCGCGGAAACACGCTCGAGATCCGTCAAAAAGATCGCTACGCACCCGGCATCGTCCGCCCGCAACGCTTCGCCGTCACCCTTGCCGCCAGGGGGCAAACGGACACCACCCTCGAGGTCAATCTGCGCGACAGCCTCGTACGCCTCACCCTGCCCTTCGCCCCCGAGCGCGTCCTGCCCAACACCGACGGCCGCGCCTACGGCCTGCTCATCCCCGACACCGCCAGCCGCGACTGGCTCCTCGCCCATTGGCACGAAACCACCGACGAGACCACGCGCCTGGCCCGCCTCATGCTTCTGCACGAGAATTATCAGGCCTGCCTCATCCCCGACGCCCTTTGGCTCGACGCCCTCATGAACGGCCTCCGCGCGGAGACGAACCCTCTCCTCTTCTCCACCATCACGTCGTACATCTCCACGCCCCTCCGCGCCCTCCCGAGCGCCCTCCGCGAAGGCCCTGAAGAGGGTTTGCTGCGCCTCAGCGCCAGCCATCCGCAGCGATCCTCCCGGCAGCGCCTCCTCCGCATGCTGATCCACAGCGCCGCCGCGCCCGCCACCCTCGCTCGCCTCTACGCCATCTGGCGCGACCGCTCCGAGCCGCTCCTCAACGAGACGGATTACACCGACCTCGCCTACTCGCTCGCCGTGCGCCTGCCCGACCGCAGCGACTCGATCGTCCGCACCCAGCGCACCCGCCTGACGGACCCCGATCGCATCCGCCGCTTCGACTTCATCTCCCGCGCCATGACGCCCGACACGGCCGCCCTCGACACCCTCTTCCGCTCCCTGCTCATCCCCGAGAATCGCCGCATCGAGCCTTGGACCTCCGCGCTGCTCGGCTGGCTCAACCATCCCACCCGCGAGCGCCACGCCGTCCGTTACATCCGTCCCGCCCTCGACGCCCTCCGCGACGTCCAGCGCACCGGCGACATCTTCTTCCCCCGCGATTGGGTCGGCGCCCTCCTGCGCAACCACCGCAGCCCCGAGGCCTACCGCGCCCTGCTCGACTTCATCGACGCCAATCCCGGCTATCCGCCCCTGCTCCTCAACAAAGTCTGGCAAGCCGCCTACCCCCTCTATCGGGCCAACGGGGAAGTAGACCGGGTACATGAATGAGCAGATCGGGTACCCAGCCTTCGTTTTTAGCTTTTCGTTGTTCCGTTTCCATCATCTACCCCGGCTAACTTGGCCGGCGTCCCTGACGCCTTGATCTTCTTTTGCTCCTTTTCTTCCATCAAGGGAAGAAAAGGAGGTCTCAAGACAAGAAAAGGAGATCCGGAGACACCCGAATCAATCCGCGATAACACCAAACCCATCCCCGCGAGACCATAATCAATCAGCAATGGCCTCGCGGGGATTTTTTTCATGTCTTCGTGCACGCACATGCATATAAACAGCATCGATTTACCTTCTTCATGCATGCAGGCTAATAGCTTCCATATCTATCATAGATTTTTTCATCCATACATTTATTCGTGGATAATGAGCAGATATAATTCATGTATGCACTAGAATATATAGGGATTATTATACACAATCACCAGTACGCATATTCTCGCGAAAATCATATATTCTAATCTAAACGCAAGCAGGTATATATAAAAACGAGTATGTACATTATCCCCTCCAAGCAGATTTATATAAAACAGATTCCTCCATCTTATACTGCATACATATACACAGGAAAACAGATCAAACCAATCTTCCTACCATCATATAAATACATAAACACATCTACACCACTCTTTGTGCACACACAAAAGCCAGAACAACACCCCCGTGAACGATTCGCAGGAAAAAGTAGCGTCTCCACAAACGAAACGGAGCCTTCGAGGGCCGCCGCAAGCGTCTCCGAAAGCTCCGTTGCCCCTTTGCGACCGCGAAACAGGCCTACGCCATGCGCCGCGAAGGGTTCGCTGTATGATTTTGATGCCGCCGCGTGCCGGTTCAGACCTTCGCCAGCACGCAAACCATCGCCACGATGGCGGGCAAGGCCTGCGCGAAGAAGATCTTCTTCGACGCCGTCAGCGCGCCATACGTCCCGGCCACAGCCACGCAACCGAGGAAAAACAGGCGGACGTTCGCGCTCCACATCGGGTCTCCGATGAAAAAGCTCCACGCCAGTCCCGCCGCAAGGAAGCCGTTGTACAGCCCCTGATTGGCAGCCATCGAGCGGGTGGGCGTGAATAGATCCGGGGGTAGCGAGCGGAAGAAGCGTTTGCCACGCGTCTCCCAGGCAAACATCTCCATGTACATCATATAGAGGTGCTCCAGGGCGACAATGAGGGTAAGTATCGTTGCAATCATCGTGTGCGAGGTGAGGATAAAACGTGTGTGAGGTGGGGATAAAAAAAGATCCGCAACCGATCATCATTCACTGATAAAACCGATTGCGGAGTTCTTTGCTTGAGCCTCTTGTCGGATTCGAACCAACGACCCCGAGATTACAAATCACGTGCTCTGGCCAACTGAGCTAAAGAGGCAAAGTGGGAAAGCTAAACTGCATCGCACCGCTACAACCAAGTACCCTTGCTGCGGTCAAGCCCTGGGGGAATTCCGAGGGAGCTGGTCGTGCAGGACTTTCCCGCCGCAAATATACGCCAATCCCGAAATTCCCAAACTGCCGGGGTTTATTTCCATAGAGATGGTTTTTCGCGTACTTTTGCGTTATAGATAGTAAAACGAAGCACAGATACATGACGATCACCGACCGATTTCTCCGTTACGCCGCGTCCGACACGCAGTCGGACGAACACGCACGGTCCATGCCCTCTACCCCCGGACAGATGCGCTTCGCAGAATCCCTCACAGAAGAATTGAAAGCCCTCGGGCTGCACGACGTCTCGCTCGACGAGAACGGCTACGTCATGGCTACACTGCCGGCCAACACAAGCCGCACGGATGTGCCCGTCATCGGCTTTATCGCGCATATGGACACCAGTCCTGATATGTCTGGACGGGACGTGAAGCCGCGTATCGTCGCCTACGCTGGGGGCGATATCGTGCTCAATGAGTCGTTGGGCGTTGTGCTCTCGCCGGACGTATTCCCCGAGCTGAACCATTACGTGGGGCAGGAGCTGATCGTCACCGATGGGACAACGCTGCTCGGGGCCGACGATAAGGCGGGCGTGGCGGCCATCGTATCGGCGATGGAGTATCTTCTGGCACACCCCGAGGTGGAGCATGGCACGGTGCGCATCGCCTTCACGCCGGACGAGGAGATCGGGCGTGGCGCCGACCGTTTCGACGTCGAGCGCTTCGGTTGCTTCGGAGCGTACACCGTGGACGGGGGCGAGATCGGCGAGCTGGAGTATGAGAATTTCAATGCCGCACAGGCCATCGTCACCCTGCGGGGGCGCAATATCCACCCCGGCAGTGCGAAGGGGCGCATGATCAACGCTTCGCTCTTGGCCATGCAACTCAACGACATGCTGCCGCCTGCTGAGCGTCCGGAAACGACCGAGGGGCGTGAGGGGTTCTTCCATCTAACGGAGATGACGGGCACGGTGGAAGAGGCACGGCTGACGTACATCATCCGCGATCATGACCGGGCCTTGTTCGAAAAGAAGAAAGAGACACTGCGCGAGGCTGTGCGACGCATCCATGCGATGTATCCCGAAAGCTGCACGCTGGACATGCGTGACCAATACTACAACATGCGCGAGGTCATCGACCAGCGCCCCGAACTGATCCAGTGGGCGCGGCGGGCGATGGCCGAGGTGGGCGTGACGCCTATCGAACGACCTATCCGCGGGGGCACGGACGGCGCCCGACTGTCGTTCATGGGGCTGCCCTGCCCGAACCTCTTCGCCGGCGGCATGAACTTCCACGGCCGCTACGAATACCTGCCCGTCCCGTCGCTCCAGAAGAGCATGGAGACGATCATCCATTTATGTCACATCATCACCAAATAATAGAACAAGAGATGAAAACAACACCGTTTACCGACGTGCACATCGCCCTGGGCGCCAAGATGCACGAGTTTGCCGGCTATAACATGCCGATAGAGTATGAAGGAATCATCGAGGAACACCTGACCGTATGCAACGGCGTGGGTGTCTTCGACGTGTCGCACATGGGCGAGATTTGGATCAAGGGTCCGAAAGCGCTCGAACTGGTGCAGAAAATCACCTCCAACGACGCCTCCGCCATCGGCGTGGGTAAGGCCCAATACAGCTGCTTCCCGAACGAGACGGGCGGCATCGTGGACGACATCATCGTCTACCACTACGAGGACGACAAGTACCTCTTAGTGGTCAACGCCGCCAACCTGGAGAAAGACTGGGCATGGTGCCAGAAGCACAACGAGGGCATCGGCGCCGAACTGGAGAACGCATCGGACAACATGGCCCAGCTGGCTGTGCAGGGCCCGAAGGCCAAGGAGGTGCTGCAACGCCTGACGAAGGTCAACCTCGACGCCATCCCCTACTACTGCTTCGAGACGGGCGAGTTCGCAGGCTGCCCCGACGTGATCATTTCCAACACGGGCTACACCGGAGCCGGCGGCTTCGAGCTGTATTTCTACCCGCAGTATGGCCTCAAGATCTGGGAGGCACTCTTCGAGGCGGGCAAGCCCGAGGGTATCAAGCCGATCGGCCTCGGCGCACGCGACACGCTGCGTCTGGAGATGGGATTCTGCCTCTACGGCAACGACATCGACGAGACGACGTCGCCCATCGAAGCCGGCCTGGGCTGGATCACGAAGTTTGTCGACGGCAAGAACTTCATCAACCGCGCCGCCCTGGAGAAGCAGAAGAAAGAGGGTGTGGAGCGCAAACTCTGCGCCTTCGAGTTGCAGGATAAGGGAATCCCCCGCCACGGCTACGACATTGTTTGCTCGAAGGGCGAGGTGATCGGCCACGTGACCTCCGGCACCATGTCGCCCACGCGCAAGATCGGCATCGGCTTGGGCTACATCCGCACGGATCACTCCAAGATCGGCACCGAGATCGCCATCCGCGTCCGCAACCGCGACCTGAAGGCGACGATCGTCAAGCCGCCGTTCCGCAAATGATATAGTTGCTTGATTTTGTCAGTGAATCCCCGTCGGAAGATCGTTCGCGATCTCTTTGGCGGGGATTCTTTTTGGCGGAAACGAGCCCTCAATCCCGAAAAACGCCGCATTTCTTCTGAAGAAACACGCCTAAATCGAGAATTCCGCCGCGTTTCTTCCAAGAAACACGCCTAAATCGAGAAATCCGCCGAGTTTCTTCCAAGAAACACGCCTAAATCGAGAATTCCGCCGAGTTTCTTCCGAGAAACACGCCCAAATCGAGAATTCCACCGCGTTTCTTTTTAGCAACGGGCCTAAATCCGGAAAAACACCGTGTTTCTTTTTAGCAACACGCTGTAATCCGGAAAAACGGGGCATTTCTTTGGGGGGAACAGACTCAAATCGGGAAAAAAAGGCCTGCCGCGTCACCGCAACAGGCCGTTTTTCGTGGAGCGAGGTCGTTAGACGAATAGAAACAGCGCCTTCCCCCACCCCGTTACGTGCATTCGCCGCTTCACCTTCACGTCTTAGCCCCTCCCGCCATCCTTTTCGCGGATCTCGACGCGGCGGATTTTGCCGCTGATGGTCTTGGGCAAGGCGTCGACGAACTCCACGATGCGGGGGTATTTGTAGGGCGCCGTGACACGCTTGACGTGATCCTGAATCTCGTGGATGAGATCGGCGCCGGCACGGTCACGATACTCGCGGGCGAGGACGATGGTGGCCTTCACCACCTGCCCGCGGATCTCGTCCGGGACGCCCGTGATGGCGCATTCCACCACCGCGGGGTGCGTCATCAGCGCGCTCTCCACCTCGAAGGGGCCGATGCGATAACCGGAGCTCTTGATCACGTCGTCGGCGCGGCCCACGTACCAGTAGTAGCCGTCCTCGTCGCGCCAAGCAATGTCGCCCGTGTAATAGACGCCGTCGTGCCAGGCCTCACGCGTGCGCTCCGGGTCGCGGTAATACTCCTGAAAGAGGCCGATCGGGCGACGCTTGTCTGTGCGGACCACGATCTGCCCCTGCTCCCCGTCCTCGGCCGGCGTGCCGTCGGGGCGCAGCAGATCGATGTCGTACTGCGGGTTGGCCAGGCCCATCGACCCGGGCTTGGGCGTGGTCCAGGGGAAGGTGCAGATGGTGAGCGTCGTCTCCGTCTGGCCGTAGCCCTCCATGAGGCGGATGCCGGTGAGGCGGAGGAAGGTCTCGTAGACCGCCGGGTTCAGCGCCTCGCCAGCGATGGTGCAATACTGAAGCGAGGAGAGGTCGTAGCGCGTGAGGTCTTCGCGGATCAGGAAGCGGAAGATGGTGGGCGGAGCGCAGAGCGAGGTGATGCGGTAATCGTGGATCATGCGCAGGATGTCTGCGGGCGCGAACTTATCGTGGTCGTAGACGAAGACCGTAGCGCCGGCGATCCACTGCCCGTAGAGCTTGCCCCAGACGGCTTTCCCCCAGCCCGTGTCGGCGATGGTGAGGTGCAGGCTGTCCGGATGCAGGTTGTGCCAGAAGCTGCCGGTGGTGATATGGCCCAGGGGGTAGAGGAAATCGTGGATCACCATCTTCGGTTCGCCCGACGTTCCGGAGGTGAAGTACATGAGCGAGGTGTCGTCGTTCGTGTTCACGAAGGCGGGGCGGACAAAGGGCGCAGCGTGCTCGATGCCCTGCTGGAAATCGTCGAATCCGGGCGCCATCTCTGGCCCTACACTGACCAGCGTCTGGAGCGTGGGTGAATCGGGCAGGGCGTCCGTGACGTGGCGAAGGATCTCCGGTTCACCGGCGCAGATGACCGCCTTTATGTCGGCCGCATTGGCGCGATAGACGATGTCCTTCTTCGTCAACAGATGGGTGGCAGGGATAGCCACGGCGCCGAGCTTATGCAGCGCAATGATGGCGTACCAGAACTCGTAGCGCCGCTTGAGGATCAGCATCACTTTGTCGCCGCGGCCTATGCCGAGCGACTGGAAATAGGAGGCGGTACGATCCGTTCGCTCCTTGATTTGTGCAAAAGTGAAGTCGATGTGTTCGCCGTGATCGTTCGTCCAACAGAGGGCGCGTCGCGTAGGCTCCTCTTCGGCCCAAGCATCGACGATGTCGTATCCGTAGTTGAAGTTCTCGGGTACGCGGATATGGAAATTGTGTTTGAAATCTTCTTGCGACGCGA
>ERZ772955.1202-NODE-1202-length-17046-cov-22.101053_pt1 | contig 17046 bp, 16 predicted proteins | sample MGYA00511133_ERZ772955 | MGnify/ENA primary metagenome ERZ772955 (study PRJEB29015, sample SAMEA2737914) | human oral metagenome | biome: human oral; feature: human-associated habitat; material: dental | place: China | collected 2149 ... | reverse complement strand
GCTTCGCCCGGGAGGGTCTCTATCTTCAGCGCACCGCGCACATCGAAGTAAACAGAGGCTTCCACCGCCGCAGCCTCAGCGCTCATGCCGCCGCATATTCTGGAGCAGGATCCCGCCCATGATGAGCACAAGAGCGAGGAGCGCGGCGCTGCTCAGCTCTTCCCCGAGGGTAACGGCGGAGACGACGAGCGAGAGGAGCGGCACGAAGTAAGCGAGGTTTGCAACGGCAGCAGAGTTCTTTGCACGCTGGAGCGCCATCGCCCACCAGAGGTAGCCCACGGCATCAATGAATATCCCGAGCCAAAGCAGACCGCCCCACTGCGTCCACGAGAGTTCCGTCCACTCCTCCATGATGAGTGTCACGGGCAGGGAGCACAGTGCCGTCACCCCCCACGCCATCACCATCATCACAGTCTGATCCATGTTCTGCCTCTTGTTCAGTACGCAAAAGAGCCCGTAACAGAGCGCCGCCGTCACACAGGCCGCCGTGCCGAGCAGGGCATCCCCCTCGGCATGTCCCTCCCCGCCGAGCGTCAGCACGACGACGCCGGAGAATGAGAGGAGGAGTGCGGCGGCCGTGCGCACGGTAACCTTTTCACCCAAGAGGAGCGCCGAAAAGAGGACGATCATCATGGGCCAGAGGTAGTTGAGGATGCACGCCTCCTGTGAGGTGAGCTGCGAAAGCCCGTAGTAGTAGAGCCCCGAGTAGAGGAATATCCCGAGAAAGCCCAACCCCGCCATCGCTGCATAGCCGCACACATCATAGGCGCGGAACACACGCCCGCCGCCGCGAACAAGCTGCATGATGATAAGAAAGAGGCAGCCCGCGAGGCTGCTCACAAAGAGAGCCTCATACGTCGGGATCGCCGTGAGGAGACTCTTCACCAATGCCGCCGTCGTCGACCAGATCACAACCGCGCCGACCGCATAGAAATAGACACTCCCCTGCATCGCAAAGCTCCTCTCATATGATAAAAAGGCTTCCGATCTCTCGGAAGCCTTCGCTGTTCAAATGGAGCTGATTATAGGACTTGAACCTACGACCTGCTCATTACGAATGAGCTGCTCTACCAACTGAGCTAAATCAGCACTACCGCCCCATCGGCGATAGTGGAATTATAACCGAGGGCGACGGTCCTGTCAACCCTGGCAGAAAATTTTTCTGCGCTTTTCGGGCGACGAACATTATGAGGGACTAATCCTTATTTCACGCATCTTTAAGGAAGTTTTGGAACAATACGAAATAAAATACGAATGTATCTCTATGGGGGATCCTCGCAAGAGCCCCCAGTGATCAGGGAGTGAAATGAATGATACAACACATGCTGCGCGCCGCTATGCTGTGCGCGCTGTTCTTTCTCACCGCGGCCCCAGATGCCGCTGCCGCGCCGCAGACCATCGAGGCGGAGGGCATCTACGTCATGGGCGACAACGACTCGCCGAAGATCGCCCGTGACGCCGCACGACAGGAGGCAATGCGCTCGGCAACCGAGCAGGCGGGCGTCTACGTTGAGACATACACCGAGACGCAGAACCTCACGCTGACCAAGGACGAGGTGCGCATGGTTGCAGGCACGGTGCTGCGCGTCATCCGGGAACAGACGACGCCCGAACTCATCGGTGACTCGTGGCGTTACCGCGTGCACCTCGTCTGCGAGGTGGATACGTCAAAGGTTGATCTCGCGGCGCTCGGACAGAACAAAGCGGAGCTCGCACGTCTGCAGAAAGAACGCGACGATCTGAAGCGCCAGAACGATGCGCTCCTCGCCCGCTATGAGCGTGCGCAGGGCGCGGAAAAGGCCGAGATCGGCGCACAGCTCGAGCAGAGTTACAGCCTCGGGCGCATCTTTGACGATGCGGCAGCGATGATCCAACGCGGCGAGGAGAAACATGCCATCGCCGACCTCTCCCTGCTCATCGACGACCCGAGCGTCACGGGCAGCGCGCGCTCCTACGCCTACTATCTGCGCGGACGCGCCTACTATGAGCTGCGCAGCGACAAGCTCGCGCTCGCGGACTTTGCCGCGGCAGAACGCACGCCGCACACGAACGAACTCTATCCCATCTGGCGCCTGCATCAGTATCGCGGTCAGATCTACTACGACGCAGGACGCTACGAGGAGGCCGCAGACGAGCTGCAGAGCGCATGGGACGCCTCGGACAAGAGCGACGACGAACTCTGGATGAGACTGCGCCGCGCCGAGCGCAAAGCGGAGCAGGCACGCCGGGACGGAAACACGCGCGGCATCAACTGGACGCAGATCATCACGGAGATCATCCGCGGCTCGATGCAACAGGCAGCCTGAGCCATACACTGATCGGTGCCGCAGATTGCGGGCTCTCTCAACGGAATCACGCAGACGGCAGCGGCTTTTTCTCCGGTTTGACACAAATATGCTGCTGCGCTATACTAGCAGCAGTACTAATGTAGTTTAAATGCGCAGTCCTGCGCTCTCAGCCTGCTGCAAACAAAGGAGGATTTTCATGTCTCAGAATCCGATGTGCCGCGCCCTCTCCGTTCTCATGGTGGGCGGTCTCCTGCTCGCACCCGCTGCACTCCTCACGGGCTGCTTCGGCAGCGATGACAAGGGAGAATCCGCCGCATCCGGCATCAACGGGCTCCTCGCGGGCAATACGACCGAGGACAAAGTAGACGCCATCGCCCCCTATCTCGACGCAACCAACAAATACAATCATATCATCGTCACCTTCGATTTCGCCATCGCCCCCTCGCTCGAGAAGCTGCGCAGCGGCGAACGCCAGACCAGCATCGCGCTCCCGCATTTCTCCGATCTGAAGAAAGATCTCGAAGAGGCGCGTGCGAATCCGCAGACCGCAGGCGTCTTCAAGGACATCGACGCGGAGGCGGATACCGTGCTCGCGATCCTAAACGACCTCGCCCCGCTCGCGGACAAGATGGACAGCTACTACTCATCCAAGGGCTACCTGGCGGACGACTACGCGGAGGCTACGAAGATGACGGCGCAGTTCCTCCCTCTCTATGACAAGTTCGAACCGGCGTATGACAAGTTCGACGCCGTCGTCACGGAACGGTTCAAGGAAGTGCGCCTCGCCCAGCTCGAGGACATGCGCAAGGAGGGCCGCACGAACGCCGCCAACTTCATCGAGCTGAGCATCAAGACGCGCGATCTCGCGGATATGATGGACAGTGATGCCGTCGACAAGGCCGCCGCCGAGGCAAAGATCGCAGAGATCAACGACCTTGCGGCCAAAGTGCCGGATGTGCCGGCGCTCGGCTCTTACAAGTCCAACCTCAACCGCTTCATTGGCACGTTCCGCAGCTATGTCGCAGGCACAGAGAATGCCAATGAGGTCATCGACGACTTCAACGATCTCGTGCGTTCCTCACAGAACCTCGACCTCGGCGATTTGGACAAGAAGAAATAACAAGCCGGCATTACCGCAGCAGAATGCCGGTGAGCGGCTCTCACGGCTGCGTCACTGAGCAGAATACAATCAAAAAACCCCCGAGGACTTCCTCGGGGGTTTTGATTGCCGCGATTTATTTACGTTCCGATAAAGCCTAGATCCGTAAGCCACCTCTATACAAAGTTCTTTTGGTAGAAAAACTTTCCCGCCTCTGTGAAACTCCCTAGACGCACCACCGCCTGGAAGTATCACATCTGCTTGATCAAGCTGTTTCCCTCATTTCCTTTTGCAAAGGATCATGCCCACTCTGCCGCCGCCTTCGCCCAGCGCGTCACGGACGCTTCCGACGACGCCGCCTCCGAGCCTTTGATCGCGAGGCCCTTTACAGCCTCGGCGCCCGCACATACCGCGCGCACGTCCTTCTCGCTTCTGCCGAGCCCGCTGCCCTCGTGCGTGCAGAACGGAGCAACGCGCTTGCCCGTGAAGTCATAACGCTCCAAGAAGGCGAACACAGGCATCGGCATCGTCCCCCACCAGTTCGGATAGCCGAAGTCGATGCTGTCGAGATACTTCACCAGCGCGGGGCGCGCCTTCTCCTGGGCCTCCCTATGCGCCTCCCGCGTGCAGACGTCATAGTTCTCCGGGTATGGCTCTGTACGCTCCACCTCAAAGAGATCGCCGCCCACCGCCGCCGCGATCATCTCCGCGACGGTCTCCGTATTTCCCTTCACGAGCTCCTTGATGCTCCCGTTCCAGTAGTTCTGTCCCTTGCGCGAAAAATATACAACCAGACTCTTAGCCATAACGTTTCCCCCTATTCTCTGTTTCTCAACTCTGTGCTCATTCTATACCCGATCGGAGCGGGAAGCAATTTGAAAATAGATGCCGTTTCATAAGAAAAGCTTATATAAGACCTTTTCGCCCAAAACATCCTAAAAGTCTGCTATTATACAGCGTATTCAACAGTTCCCTCTCCATATATATGAACCTTACTCTAACTTTATTCCATAAGAAAGCCCGCCATAAGGGCGGGCTTGAAAATCAAGTTTTCCTGCGGATAAGAGCCTCTACTTTTTTATCTGATAGTAGCGAAGCACCTCACGCACCTGTTCACTCTCCACCTGTGCCACAATTTCCTCCGAGAAGTTGTTTGCAGCGATAAGGGCACGTGCCTCCGCGCGCGCCCCCCCCTCGAGTGCAAGAAACGCTGCGCGCCACTCCTTTGTCAGATTCTCCTTGTACCTCATGCGCTCGATGATGAATGTCTCCGGCATCCAGAGAATGTCAAAGAAACCTTCGATATCGTGTCCGAATGCCTCCTCGAAGAACGAGCGTCCGCGCCCGATCTTTCCCTTGGTTGCATTAAGAACCGCCTGCACCGCGCGGATAAACTTTCGGTTCCAATGCACGCCGATAAAATCCCGGTTACGGAAATACTTCGGGTCGCGAATCGGATGATACTTCATCGGGAACGAATAGATCGCCACGTCCAGTTCGTCGCAGAGGTCTACATTGATGCGCATCCGCAGATACAGCTCCTCGGGCTGATCCTCATAATTGTAAAGCAGATAGTTCGACAGATGGTCGATGCCCGATGCCGCTGCCATCCGAATCGCACGGACATAGACATCCTTCGCCTCGTAATGATCAAATGCGATGCGCAGGGGATTGATTGCCGTTTCTGCAAGTCTCGCCATCTTCTCAGACGTTACAAGCCGTGCGTCAAGCCCTTGGTTGAAATCCAGCGCACGCTTTCGCTTCGTCCGCTTGAAATATTTCTCGTAGAGCGGACGCGCCACCACGTCAAAGGCAAGCGCATTCTCCCGCTCTGCCGAGGGGAGATAAAGCAGACCTGCGCGCTCGCGTGCGAGGTAGAACGCCCCCGCCTCCTCATCCTTGAGCTTCCCCGCAATCGCCTCATAGAGTGCGAGCATTTTTTTGAGATAGCCGCGCACATTGTGCCCGCGCCGCAGGTTGGAAATGGCAACCTCGTACGGGCTGGACGGTGTGTAGTGCGCCCCCTTTTGAAAGCCCTGCGCCTTGATCTCCTCGATGATGTCAAAAAAACGTGCAGAAGCAAAAACGTTGTTATCCATGAGCAGGAGATCCCGCTGCGCACCGAAATGCTCCTCGATATACCCGAGCTGTCCTGCGATGCCGATATACTCCTTATACTTCGGCTCGAGCGTCTTGACCGCACAAAAGGGACAGTTGCGGATGCAGCCGCGCGTCATATAGCCGAAATAGGCATCGTGCGCGGGATAGGTATAGTCGATTTCCTCCAAAATGGAGTAGTCAAGCGGAAGCGTGTCGATGACCTCCCCGTCCTCATCAATCATGCCGGGTCGGTCGAGCAGACCGACATAGGGATCAACCCCCGTCTCCTCCTTGATATGCGCGGGCAAAATCGTCGCAGCCACGCCGCCGACGAGTAGACGCCCCTCAGGGTGCACAAACGCCTTGGCATCATTGATGGTGTCAATCGTCTTTGCCCAGTAAAACGTAAAGAGCGTCGTCACCGCCACGAGGTCGAACTGCGGATAGTCCCGCCGCTTATAACGCAGGTAGTAGGCGTGTGCCAGCTCCTGTGCCGCGAGATCCTCCGAGAGCTCGCGCACATCCTCCAAAATGGATGCTGTTCCGCGCCGCACATAGCGCTTCAACGCATCAAAGTAGCGGGCAAGATCAGGCTTGTCCAGTGCGCAATAGAGTTCCTCGACGAGCAGCTGCGCGGCAAAATCCCGCAGATCCCCCTTGAAAAAACGCACATCGTCGCCGCGTCTGCGAAAATAGGTCGCGAGCTTCATGAGGGGCATCGGCGGGTATTTGTTCTTGTAGTCAGGCTCGAGTAGGAGTACCTTGCGGCTCACCGCAGTGCGTCCTCGATTGCCGCAATCACACGCTCGGCGACGGTTGGGTCATCGGCGAGCGTTTTCTCAACAACACGGTATATTTTATCGACCATCTTCTTTTCCTTTTTACTCAGTTCAGACAAATTATCAGTACGCCGCACCTTATCATTTTGTACTTTCTGGGGACGCGGTGCCTTTTCCTTCGACGCAGAGGGCTTCGGCTGCTGTTTCAGCTCCTCTTTGTGTATGCTTAGCCGTGCGCCTGCAATTCGCGCAAGACCCGCATCCATGTCGGAGACATCTTCCTGCTTCGCCATCTCCGCGATGGACTTCAGCTTTTGTTCCGCAACCTTCGCCGCTTTTTCCGAAGTCTTGAGACTGTCCGCCGCCTTTTGACGTGCCACAGCATCCAGGAAACGATTTTCTTCGGACTTTTTCTCGAACGCCTCTTTTTCTTTTTCATACTTTCGCATGTCATTCAGATAGGTGTTCATATCAGAGCCGGAACGGCAGAGCTTGCCAATCTCCTTCGCGACCTCGCGAAATGCCTCCTCGAGCGCGATGAGCTGCGGGCTGCTGTTGAAGTAGTCGCGGCGCGCATTGGGGCGCAGTCCCGCCGACGGCAGAACATGAAGCTCTCCCATTACATAGCCGGCAAAACGCGCCTCGGGATAGAAGGGACGCAGGGTATCCTCATCACCAATTTGGATATTCCCGACGCGTACACGGATACCGGCGAGTGCGCGGTCTTTTCCCGCGAGAGCAGCATAGAACCCCGTTCTCGCATACCAGAGCCAGGCAAGGACAGTACCGTCTGCATCTCTTAGTTCCTTGAACGCAAGATCCTGTATAGCGTCATGCTTGCCGTCTTTGTAATGATAGTTCGTCCGATATGCCTTGAAAAGCGGCTCCTGATTCACGATAATGCGATACTCGTCGAGCGGAACCCCATACTTTGCGGCATGCTTCGTAATCATGCCTTTCTGATAAAAACTGATCTCATATGCTGCGGGAGCGACAAAGGAGAGATAACTCCGAATCCGTTCCTTGTCGAGCAGGGCATCCACCTCGCGCTCCACATCATAGAGTTCCACACGAAAGAAATGCGCAGCATCCTTCTTCTTCGCTTCCTCCGCAGAGAAGGAAAACGCTGCGTCAAGCACCTCTGCGGCAGTGTGCCCCTTTTCATCCACCATTGCACGGAACTGTACGGCATCACATTCCAGACGGGAAACAGCCGTCTCCCCCGCCGCCCGTGTCGTAAAGACAAGCCACTTGCAGTAGGCAAGTCCTGCGAGGCGTCCGATTCCGCGAAAGCCCTTGTCCTTGCCCGCTTCCTTATCTGAGTTGGCAATATCCCCGACCGTGCTGCGGAACTTCGCCGCAGGGACGCCCGCACCGTTGTCTTCGATGCACACATAGCGCTTGTCACGGTCAATCAGAAGGTGCACACTCCCCTGTCTCTGCTCTGCGTACAGCCCCTCACGCACCGCCTGATCGATGGCATCGCACGCGTTCTGAATGTACTCCCGATAGATGATGATGGGATCTTGGTACATCCCCGTCGTCAGCGTCTCGAGCATACTCGCACCAAAGACAGTTTGCTGTTCTGCCATCGTTCTCACCCCTTAAATTGTTTATAAATCGGTTTTGGAAATTGGATCTTGAGCAGGGAACGGAACATCGGGTTCTGGATGAGGTAGTCGCCCTGTGCGAGGCGTGTGAGCATATTCTTGTAGACAGGTGGCAGACTCTTGTAGTCCTTCGTCTCCGTCTCAATCGTATTCGTCCGCCCATAGGCGTGCGTCGAGCAGTTGCCCGTCACGCGCGGATGGATATTCGAGCGGAACTGCTCCGCGCTAAAGAGGACAACGCCGAGCGAGCGCCCGCGCTCCGTCACATCGAGGATTTCGCGCAGGATCGCCGAGGACTTCGGCGTGTCCTTCGAGGCATATTTGTTCAGCTCGTCGATGAAGACCACGATGCGCGTGGGCGGCTTGTGTTCATCCAGCTCATCATCATACTCGCCGAGCTTCAGATTGTAGATTGCCCGAATCGCATCGCCGAAGACGAACGCCTGTTTATCCTCCGAGAGCTTTGCAATATCGATGACGTAGACATCGTTTTTCCGAATGCGGCGGATTTCGTCCGTCAGTCGGCATTCGCCCTGCGTATCGACCACGCGGCTCGCAAACATATCATCGTTACGGATTGCCTTGTTGATGATTCTCTTAAATTTTCTCCAGCTAAGAACGGAGATTTCATTGGACTTCTTCTTGTCCTCCTTCGTATTCTTCTGTGACAGATCGTCCACCTTTTCCCGAAAGGCGTTCCAATTGGACAGACCCGAAAAGTCCGGATCCGTCGCATCAATAATCTTATTGATGATCGCGTCCATCGTCTGCTGCGGATCGTCAATGTCGGAAAAGAGCATCTCAATGCTCTCCTTATCGTCCTCATAGGTGTATTTGAACTTTTTGAGGATTCCCTCGTGTTCGTATTCTGACTGCTCCACTTTCCCGAGATAGGTGCTCTGGCGGGGCTTGCCCTGCTGCGTGTAGGGAATGTAATATTTAACCTGCTCAAACGGCTTGCCCGAAAGTCCCATCGCATGATACTCCGTCATCACACGGGTGCGCTCTACGGCAGGGTCATCCGCCTCACTGAAATCATTTTCCTCGTGAATGGCAAGCAGATCCTTCCCCTTCACATTGAAAATGACGTAGGCGACCGACTCCTCCTCTTCCTTCATGTACCGCTCCTGCGCGGCTTTCAGGAGGAACATCGCGTAGGAGGTCTTTGCCGCAAGACCGGAGATGCCCGAGATATTGAGGTGTGCGCCCTCCGGTCCGAGCAGGAATTTCGCATTCAGCGGGACATTGAGCGAGATTTCCGCTACTGTGTCCGCGTACATTCGAACCGCGCCGCAGACGAGCGGATTCTTCACATCATCCAGACCGAGCGCCGTCGTAATCTCGTCTACACTCGCACGACGCACCTTCGCCCCGCTGTGCACGGGCGTATAGATGCCCTTACTGTTGTATGAAACCGCCGCCTCGACATAGTTCATACCGAGCCGCGCCGTATTGCCCTCCACATCCACATCGCCGAAGTCACTCGAGATAAAGCTCGTCAGAAAGCTCTGCGCGTCCGTGATGTGCGAGATGTTCTGAATGACACCATAGGAAAACGAGCCTTCGATGTGCTCCACCTTCACAATGTCGAACGCATGAAGTTTCTCGTTCTCGCTCGTCCAGAAGGTAAATGTGTCCATCGTCGTGGGGCGTTTCTCCGTTGCAATCACGCGCCCGATTAAAGTACCTGCCATTATGCCACCTCAAAACATCTGCAAAAAACTCTCATTTGGAATGTACTGCGCCTTGACGAATTGCTCCGTCAGGTAAATTGGATAGAGATGATTCGCCCAACGCAAATCTGACCCGTAGCAGACGGGATTCCGCTCATTCAGAATCCGTGCACTCAGGTCATCGATGCGCTCCGTGTCCATCCCTTTTTCAGCCTCATCCCCGACCAGTATCTTCTCCACCTTGACAACGCCGTCAAAGATGGAGCGCGTCCGCACCGCCTCGCGCAGACGGAGATACCAGACGGCATAGCGAACTCCGCCCCACTCGTACATCGCGGCGGGCGTACGGCAGCAAAAGGGAAGCTCCGCGATGAAGCCCGGATTCGGCTTGCCGTCTTGATCCTTGCAGACCTCGGGGTTAAAGTTCTTCGATACGCCGAGTACCCATTCATACTGCTCCTGGTGCAGCATCTTGTCCTTCTCACTTGCCGCATCCCCACGCTTCAGCCCTCGGTATTCGAGCGAGCCGTCCTTGATGAGATAGTTCGCCTGATCGAGTGCGTGCTCCTTCACAAGATTCCGCACCATCTCCTGCTCGAGCCAGATCATGCGATCCTGAATCATTGCCGTGCCGCGGCTCTCGTAAAAATTCCGCCCGATCTGCTTCCACTCCTCACTTGGTTTGGAGGTATCATAGAAAAAGATGTGACTGAAATGTACGCCGCGCCGCCCTGCCATCTCCACCGCATTGAGCTTTTCCACAAGCGCACCCGAAAACCCTGCCCGTCCGTCCGCATTGGCGAGGTCGGGCAGGGAAAGAACGCACTCGAAAGAAAATCGGTGCTTCTTCATCACGCGATTGCTGCGCTTACAGCAACCGACCCCGACCTGCCCTGCGAGGACGGGATAGACCGAGATTCGTTTATTTTTCGAAAAGGCAATATCATCGACCTTGTAGACATGACGCGACCCGTCCAGAAAATAAGCAAGGCTGTCTGCCACTTGATACTGTTTGAGCTGATCGCATCGTGCTGCAAGGTCACGATAGCCCTTCAGAGTCTCCGTCTCGCCGGACTGTTCCCATGTCGCGCCATCCCGCCCGTAGTCAATCGTCGGGCGCTCTGTCATATCAAGACTATGCCGCTGTCCCGGGAACATCCGCTTTGCCCCTGTCTCTTTGATGAGAATATCTTTGATCCGCAATGACACAAACTCACCTCGCTCTTTCGATTCTCAGTCTTAATATTCTATTCACTTTATCTTTTTCCTTCTTTAATCTTGCTCCTATAAACGGAAATTTCACTCTTTATTATATCTCTTGCATTTTCGTTGTTCAACAGAAATGGAAATACTACTTTAACAACTTACTCCTCTATACCTATGGAACCCGAGCTCCAAATATGCTATCATGAAGAAAATCTCTTGAAAGGAGGTGTCTCTCATGGCAGGGATCACATTACCAATTCACTCGAATATTATTGACTGGGTGCTGCAAAACATCCAAGAGGAGCATCTCGACCCCGCTGACCTCCACCAATTGGACGCATGGAAGACCGGTGAAAAGCAGCCAACGCTGAGGCAACTGGAAGACATAAGCAAAAAGACTCATATTCCATTTGGTTATTTCCTCCTGCAAACCCCTCCGAAAGAAGTCTTTCCACTTATCGAATATCGGACAGTGGGCAGTACAAAGAAAAAGAGCCCCAGCCGTGAGCTCATTGATGTCCTCGATCAGATGGCGGCGATCCAGGATTGGATGCGAGACGAGCTGCAAGCAGATGGCATGGATAAATTATCCTTTGTTGGAAGTTACGGGCTCCATATGCCTGCCATACAAATTGCACAGAGCATTCGCCATATACTTGAACTAAAAACCATCTGGTATAGTACGGGAAAAACAGCAGGAGATAATTTTAACTTGTTTAGAGAGCGCCTAACAAACTGCGGTGTCCTTGTTTTTACTGGAGGTAAGGTTGGCTCTAATACACACAGGCCCCTAAACATAAACGAATTTCGGGCATTTACACAGGTCGATCCCTATGCACCTCTGATTTTTATCAATACAACAGACGCTCCAAATGGAAGACTCTTCTCCCTCCTGCACGAAACGGCTCATCTTTGGCTCGGGGAAAACAGTTTGTTCAACCATCCCGATTGGTCGAGAGAAAATGTAAACCTGCTCGAGCAGAAATGTAATGCCGTTGCAGCAGAACTTCTTGTTCCTATTGATGATTTTCGATCTACATGGGATTCGTCTGTACCTGTGGAAGAAATGGTCGAAAGGGCTTCGCATTATTTCCGATGCAGTGAGGCTGTCATCCTGCGGCGTGCATATGACAATGGAAAAATCCAGCGAGATTTATATATGAAACTGATGGCAGTCCAAAAACAGCACTGGAAAAATGCAAGGGCCAACAAAGAAAAAAGTTCTGGAGGCGATTTTTACAACACATTATTGTCGAATCTGGATCGTCGCTTTCTATCTGCCCTTGAAAGGAGCGTCCTTCAGGGAACTACACAGGATACGGACGCCTATCGGTTGACAGGTACAAATCGAAAGACATACAGAGCCGCACTAGCAAGGATGGGGGGCATATAAGTTGAGCGAAAAATATCTCATTGATGCCAACAGTCTCATACAACCTGCCCGTGCCTATTATCCTTTTGATTTTGCCCCCTCTTTTTGGCAGCAACTGAGCCCTAGGATTTCATCAGCCAAGATTGTCATTTTGGATAAAGTGCGCGATGAGCTGCTGAAAGGAACTGATGAACTTGCCAAATGGATAAACAATCTCCCGACCGAATATATCCTTTCGACGAGAGATATGCAGATCCTTAATATCTATGGCAATATCCTCACCTTCATTCAGCAAAGCGATCAATACAGCGACGCCGCACTTCGTCATTGGTCTCAACTTGATGTTGCCGACCCGTGGCTGATTGCCGCTGCTAAGGCGTACAACTATACAATCCTTAGCTTCGAACAGTCGGCAGGTCGCATAACGACGCGCTCGAATAATCCAAAACTCCCTGACATAGCCCGCCATTTTCAAGTCCCGTACACATCCTTATTTGACATGATGCGGCAAGAAAACTTTCGTCTATGACAACACCCCTGCACATTATCTGTGCAGGGGTGTTGTGTGTCTCGTATTCTATTTTCCAGCGAGCATCACCTTGTACCGCAGCCATAGGCAGCCGCCCTGCTTTTCCTCAATGCCAAGCAGTCGGAGTGAAAGCGCTTTGTTTTCCGCGAATCCTCCCGCATCCGAAAAGAGGGCGGGCATCTTCGCCGTGCCGCCGGCTGCAGCGGCGATGACAAGGCTGATCTCGTCGCACAGCCCCTCCTGTAGGAATGACCAGTTAAGTATCCCGCCGCCAAGCATAAGCGTGCGGACGCGAAAGATGCGAAAGAGCTTACCCATCGCGAGCGCGCAGTCAAGAGCATCCTCTCCTGCGATGATGTACGAGATGTTCATCCTTCGCAGGAACGCCTTATAGGCGTTCGATGCACGCCCCGTCACACCTCAATGATATGCGCCTCGGTATCGCCGTAGCGCAGGATATTGCTCTTCCACCCGAGCCGCCCGCTGCGATCGAGCGAGATATAATACATAGAGCGCTCCGCCGTGATAACAAAATCCCCCGCCGAGACTTGCAACGCATTTTCATCGAGCTCGAGCTATTCGTAGAATGTGAAGTTATCATCCGTCGTGACCCGCCCCGAGATCCATCCCTCGTGCTGATAAAACGCGTCCTTGCCGAACGCGATGTCATATAACACCTCGCCTGCCGCCGCGCCCTCGGGTGTACCCATAGTAGGAGCCCATGATTTTACCGTCGAGCGAGGTCATCATATGGCAGAAAATATATGGTCGCTTCATCATCCGCCATCCTTTCCTATACGCTCTTTTGCCCGCGCACAAAAGAATGCGTTTATCTCAGCGCCTCCGCAGCATCTCCTCCAGCTGCGCTGCCCGCGCGCCGAGCGGCGATCCCTCCGCCTGTCCGAGTATGCTCCGACAGGACAGGAGCGCCTGATAAGAATAGTAATAGAAGCTGTAAAAGAGATCGTCGGGGAAAACGTCGTCGTCCTCCCAGCGCCGTTCATCCGCGTCCTCATCGTACACCTTCGACCACAGATATTCCTCGCGGAGGAGATCGGAAAAGTACGGCAGCGGATCTGCGTGCGCCATTTCGCTGCCGTCATGGACGCATTCAGCGATCAGCAGGAAGTGCTCCAGCAGCTGCGCCGCAATGTCCCGCGCCGTCGCGTTGCGCTCCTGCTCCTCAAGCGCGCGCCGAAAGATCCGCGTGAGAAAAATCATCGCAAAGGGCGTCGCATGCCAGAGCGTGCTTTGATGCTCCGTGTGGATGGTCAGCTCATACAGGGCCTCATCCGCCGCCGCACGATCACGCATCGTCTCCAGTACGGCAAAGAAGCGCGGGAACTCCGATGCCCTGCCGTAGGGCGTCGTCAGCCTGTGCCACGGCACGTCCCGTACCGCCACGCTCCGCATGTACCGTTCATTTTCATTCATCTCGACACCTCCAAACAGCGAAAAGGACATTGTACAAAACAAATCTTGGTACAAAGGCCCTTTGTTCTGCAATATTTTTCTCTCAAAAACTCGGATACAGGCCGTCCCATACAACGCGGCGGTAGTTCGCGCGGTCCGTGTCGCCCTCGGTGGAGATGCAAAGGATGCGCGAGTCCTTGTTCAGGCCGATGCGGTCACGCAGGTAGTCGAGGCTGCGGTTCTGCATGAGCTCGGCAACGAGCCCCGTGGTGACGGCACCGCTCTCGCCCGAGACAACGCGCGGATCATCGCCCGTCGGGCTGCCGAGGATGCGCATGCCCTTCGCCGCGACCCACTCGGGCACGGAGACAAAGTGATCGGCATAGTCCTTCAAAATATCCCATGCAAGCGGATTCGGCTCGCCGCAGGAGAGCCCCGCCATGATCGAGTTGATCTCGCCCGTCACGATGTGCGGCGCGCCGTCGTTCGCAGCGGCGGTGCGGTAGAGGCAGTCCGCGCGGTTCGGCTCGACGATCGTGATGACAGGACGCTGCGGTCCATAATGCGCCGCAAAATATCCCGTGATCGCGCCCGGCAGAGAGCCGACACCCGCCTGCAGGAAGATGTGCGTCGGCAGCTCTCCGTATTCCTCCGTCGCTTCCGCGGCGAGCGTCGTATATCCCTGCATGATCCAGAGCGGGATCTCCGTGTAGCCGTCGAACGCCGTGTCCTGCATCAGCACCCAGCCCTGCTCCTTTGCCATCGTCGCCGCATGGCGCACCGTATCATCGTAGTTGTATGTCGTGAACGCGGCCTCTGCGCCGAGGCCGCGAATGTTCGCGAGGCGCTCGGGCGAGCCGCCCTTGGGCATAAAGACGTGTGCAAAGAGACCGAACAGCTTCGCCGCCCATGCAACGCCGCGCCCGTGATTGCCGTCCGTCGCCGTGACGAGGATGACATTGCGGAGACGCTCGCGGTACGCCGGCTTCTGCAGGTTCTCATAGGTCATCTCACTCTCGGGCAGACCCAGATACTGCGCGAGATAACGCGCCACGGCATAGCTCGCCCCGAGGGCCTTGAACGCATTGAGGCCAAAGCGCTTGCTCTCATCCTTTACCGCAAGCCGCCCGATGCCAAGCGCTGCCGAAAGCCGCACGAGATCTGCGAGCGGGGTCGGCTCATACCCCGGAATTCCCCGATGGAACTCTGCCGCACGCGCGGCGGTCTCCTTGCCGAATGCAGAGACATCGGATAACGCGGTCTCGGGATGCAGCTTCTCTACTGCTTTGATCGATTCATTCATGATGCTTTCCTCCCGATCAATTCAATCCGAAAATTCTTTTCTCCATTATAGCACAGAGCCCCTTCTTTTGTAAGAAGCACAAATATATTCCGACGCGCTCATTAATTTTTCTATTTTCGGAAGTTTCTGCTTGACAATGATTTTTACTTATATATAATGATGATACATTCATTATTAACGCAGGGAGCGGATGTGTGCTCGTACACCGCGGACACAATGCTGCATTGGAAACAGAGGCGGACGGGACATGTCCATTCCTGCAGATTTCAAAAGGAGGGGCTTCCCCATGAAGAAAACTCTCGTATCTGCGCTCGCGGCGGCATTCGTCATCGGAGCTGCAGGAACGACGTTCGCTGCGGCAAATCCGTTCAGCGACGTGCCGCGCGATCACTGGGCATACGACGCTGTAACCCAGCTCGCCTCGGACGGTGTGATTGAGGGCTACGGCGACGGCACGTTCCGCGGCGACCGCAACATCACGCGCTACGAGATGGCGCAGATGGTCGCAAAGGCGATGGCAAAGGGCAATATGTCGGCCTCGGACCGCGCGCTTGTCGATCGTCTGGCTGCTGAGTTCGCGGATGAGCTCAACAACCTCGGCGTGCGCGTCTCGAACCTCGAGCGCAACGCGGACATGGTAAAGTGGAACGGCAAACTCGAGTACACCTACACGAGCGAGCGCGCAGATTTCAGCCGCAATGCTGACGGCAGGACAAAGAAAAACGACAACAACCTGCTCTTCCGTCTTGAGCCGAGCGCAGAGGTGAACAGCCACTGGCACGTCAATGCGCGTCTCGATGCTGAGACCAAGATGAAGTCTGATGCCGGCAATGACGGCAGCGACAAGGTCTCGCTCAAGCGTGCATGGGCACAGGGCGACTACGACAACTTCCAGGTCAAGCTCGGCAAGATGGAGCTCCTCTCGGCAGAGGCCTACGCAAAGCCGGGCGCGCTCATCTTTGACCGCGAGTTCTCGGGCGCCGAGGTCTCCTTCGGCAAGGATCTGCGCGTCAAGCTGCAAGCAGGCCGCATCAGCGATAAGGACCTCCCCAACGATCCGGCGAACTATCAGGGTGCAGAGCTTATGTACAACGGCCGCTTTACCATCGGCGGCGGCTACTATCGCCTGAGTTCGGATGATTTGAGGATCTTCACCGGCGGCAAGGACAAGATGAACATCTGGGGCGTGAACGCAGGATACAGCTTCGACAAGAACAACTTCCTCTCAGCAGCGTACGCAAACAACAAGGATCTGAACATGGCAAGCAAGTACAAGAAATCCTATCAGATCAGTTACGACTACAAGGGCGCAAAGCCCGAGGACAAGGGTTCGTGGGGCGCATACGTCTCTTATCGCTACCTCGGCGGTGCATCCGCTGCAGCGACAACAGACGGCGCAATGGAGTTCACAAAGGGCATCGAAATCGGGACGGACTATACTCTGTTCCCGAATGTCGTCCTCTCGGCGAAGTACTTCAACGGCAAGGATCTGAACCCCCTAAATACAACCAACGACGACAAGGTCTCGAAACTCTTCGGCCGCGTCGAATTCTTCTTCTGATCTTTACGGCATCGGAACGGCAAAATCCCCCTGCATCCATATTTGGGATGCAGGGGGATTTCTCAATGCGTCAGTATTCCGCCTTCCAGACCATTTCCTCGACAGCGGCCTTT
>ERZ772955.1201-NODE-1201-length-17050-cov-4.724036_pt1 | contig 17050 bp, 10 predicted proteins | sample MGYA00511133_ERZ772955 | MGnify/ENA primary metagenome ERZ772955 (study PRJEB29015, sample SAMEA2737914) | human oral metagenome | biome: human oral; feature: human-associated habitat; material: dental | place: China | collected 2149 ... | reverse complement strand
TGTGCCAATGGCTGGCGTACCTTAATGTTCACCTTACGACGCAGGGCGAGAACCATAGATGTAATACGTTGTGCCATATCCATACGTGCTTCAAGGTCAGTATCAATAACAGATTCGTCTGCTACTGGCCAGCGATCCAAGTGGATGCTTTCCGAGTTACCACCCAAGTCTGAATAGAGTTGGTCAGCATAGAATGGAGCAAATGGAGCCAAGAGACGTGCAACGGTCATCAAACAAGTGTACAATGTGTCGTATGCACTCTTCTTGTCAGCACTCATTTCCTTACCCCAGAAACGTTTACGGTTCAGACGAACGTACCAGTTACTAAGGTCGTTATTCACAAATGCGTCGATAAGGCGACCTGCACGTGTTGGATCAAAGTCCTCTAATTCTACAGTTACACTCTTGATGAGTGAGTTGAGTTTAGAGATAATCCAACGGTCAATCTCTGGTGCATCAGCCTTTACAGTCTCACATGTTGTGGCATCATAGCCATCAACATTAGCATAAAGAGCAAAGAAACTATACGTATTATATAAGGTACCGAAGAACTTACGGCGACACTCGTCAACACCTTCTGGGTCGAACTTCAAGTTATCCCATGGTTCGCTGTTCGTCATCATATAGAAACGTACAGGGTCGGCACCATACTTATCCATCATCTCGAATGGGTTGGTAACGTTACCCACGTGCTTACTCATCTTGTTACCCTTTGCATCGAGCACAAGACCAGTTGAAATCACGTTCTTAAAGGCAACAGAGTCAAACACCATTGTTGCTATTGCATGGAGTGTGAAGAACCAACCACGAGTCTGGTCAACACCCTCGTTAATAAAGTCTGCAGGGAAGAATGCTGGTGGAACAGCTATACCCTCATAGCATGAGTGTACCAACTGGTCACGATATTCAGCCTCAGTCTTACCCGTAGCCTTCAAACCTTCTGCATTAATCTCACCCTCAAATGGATAGTGAAGCTGCGCATATGGCATAGAACCACTATCGAACCAAACGTCAATGAGGTCTGATTCGCGATGCATTGGCTTTCCTTCATCATTTACGAGGACGATATCGTCAACGTATGGACGGTGAAGATCAATCTTGTCATAGTTCTCTTGGCTGAAATCACCAACAACGAAGCCCGCCTCTTTCAGTGGATTCTTCTCCATGATACCCGCAGCAACAGACTTTTCAATCTCGTTGTAAAGTTCCTCTACAGAACCAATACACTTCTCGCCACGATTCTCATCACGCCAGATAGGCAATGGAGTTCCCCAAAAACGTGAACGACTGAGGTTCCAGTCATTTAAGTTCTCAAGCCAGTTACCGAAGCGACCAGTACCAGTTGATTCTGGTTGCCAACGGATAGTCTTGTTCAACTCAACCATACGTTCCTTCTTAGCAGTGTCCTTGATGAACCAGCTATCAAGAGGGTAGTAGAGGATAGGTTTGTCTGTGCGCCAGCAGTGAGGATAGTTGTGTACGTGCTTCTGAATATTGAAAGCTGTACCTTCCTGCTTCATCTCCATGCAGAGAATGATGTTCAGGTCTTCTTCCTTCTCAGAAGCCTTCTTATCCCATACGCCATCAGGGTTGAAGCGTGGATCGTAAGAGTTCTTTACATAGTCGCCAGCGTGGTGACCATATGCTTTCTCATCAACACAAGCCTTAACGAAGTTCTGATCTAACTCATCAATCGTATAGTACTTACCCTGAAGGTCAACCATAGGACGAGTCTGACCCCTCTTTGAAATCAAATAAAGTGCAGGGATGTTAGCATCCTTTGCCACCTTAGCATCGTCCGCACCGAAGGTAGGAGCAATGTGTACGATACCTGTACCATCTTCTGTTGTCACATAGTCACCAAGGATGATACGGAAAGCCTCACTCTCCATCTCAACAAACTTATCACGACCATCTTCGCTTGCAAACACCTTCTCTGGGTGAGCTGCAGCATAGTCGTTCACAAACTTTGGTGCAAAGTCACCTGTCTGCTCAACAGGCTTTACCCAAGGCATCAACTGCTGATAGTGTAATCCCTCAAGTTCTGTACCCATCACACGACCTACGATACGATAAGGAACATACTTGTCTCCACGATCGTAGGCTGGTAATTCGCCACCATCGGTAATCTCACCTTCTAACTTCAGATAGGCAGCTACACGACTTGCAGCCATAACGAGTGTCAACTTCTCGGCATCGTATGGGTTATAGGTCTCAACAATAACGTATTCAATCTTTGGACCAACACAAAGTGCAACGTTTGAAGGCAATGTCCAAGGTGTGGTTGTCCATGCAACAAAGCAAGGCTTACCCCATGTCTCCTTAGGTAAATTAGCCTTTTCAGCCAATACTTTCCAATCCTCTGTAGGGATAGCAAACTGTGCTGTGACGGTAGTATCCTTTACATCACGATAGCAACCTGGCTGGTTCAGCTCATGGCTTGATAGACCAGTACCTGCAGCCGGTGAGTAAGGCTGAATGGTATAGCCCTTATACAGCAAGCCCTTGTTATAGAGTTGCTTGAGAAGCCACCACAAAGTCTCAATATATTTGTTATCGTAAGTAATGTATGGATGCTCCATATCAACGAAGTAGCCCATCTCCTCTGTTAACTGCTTCCATTCAGCAGTAAACTTCATTACATTCTCACGACACTTATGGTTGTATTCCTCTGTTGAGATATATTTGTCAGATGCGTGGTTGTCGATATCTTTCTTCGTGATTCCCAACTCTTTTTCTACGCCCAACTCTACAGGCAATCCATGGGTATCCCAACCCGCCTTGCGATGCACTTGGAAACCTTGCATAGTCTTGTAGCGGTTGAAAGTATCCTTAATTGCACGTGCCAATACGTGGTGAATACCAGGATGTCCATTAGCTGATGGAGGTCCCTCGAAGAAGATGAACTGTGGGTCGCCCTCACGCTCATCAATACTCTTGTGGAAGATATCTTTCTTCTCCCACTCTTTCAATACTTCCTGATTTGTGCTAACAAGGTCAAGTCCCTTGTGCTCGGCGAATTTCTTTGCCATACTATCTAATTGTTTTGCTTATTTTCTAAATACCTGCAAAGATACAAATAACAACTGAAACTACCAAACTTTTTATTATATGAAAGACAATGCACTGTCTTTCGTGCGAAGTATCAGTTCGAAATCTAATTCGTGTATCATATTGTGTCTGTTTTTACTGATAGTGCTTTGAATGCTATGCAAATTGATAAAGGATAATTAGTTTTATTGATTTAATAACAAGTTTGGCTTAATGTAAGATGGTTCAGTTGGGTAGCTTTGTGTTTGTAGAATTCTTGAATTGTAAAGAAAAATCATATCTTTGATTTTTATTGATGCTTAATTGGAGTTGAATTAACGCCCTTTAGGCTTCTAAAAGATGCCCTTTTGAAGTCTTATTAACGCCCTTTAAAACGCTAATTAGGCATCTCTTACTGCGCTATTGTGGAACTGTTTGATTTAGTGATAGTTACGAATGCAAGCGGATAGTTCTTTTTTCGAGTAAAGAGGTGTGCTTTAGAGAGGATTTTTGTATAGTTTTTTCAGCGTCTTTCGTTGTCAGTTGAGACCTCTTGAAACAAATAACGGATGCACAATTGTGCATCCGCATTAACTTTACTGAGAACTATAATAAAGTCACAGTTTATTTTTCTTTATTTATCTCCGTTGAACTTGTGGTGAAACTTTGCTGATAATACCTTGTTTTAGGCTATCTTTTCTTTGTAGCTACAGTCACAAGTATCGTTGATAAATCTTTATGATTAATGTCTTTTTGTAATGTTTTTGTATTATAAATGGGTATGGATAGCCCTGTCATTTCTTCTATAACTCAGCTCCACTTACCAACCTTATTCATGGTTTTACCATTGGTTACACCACGCTTAGTGTATTTTGAGACGGGGACTTTAGTTCAGTTCCTCTTTCTCGTTCATTGTCTCAAGGCAGTGAGGACAGATACCTTTATAGTAAAGCTGTGTGTCATCAATTCTAAAACCCTTGCCAATTTCGCCAGTATAGCGTGGCATTTCCATTGCCTCAAAGTCATAAACCTTCTCACAACGCTTGCAGAAGAAGTGTGCATGTGGCTCGGTAATACCGTCGTAGCATACGCGATGATCATCAATGGTAATCATTGATGCAGCTCCGTGCTCTGACAACATTCTCAATGTGTTATAAACAGTTGTACGGCTCACCGTTGGAAGTTGTTTTTTCAATGCAAGGAAAACCTCCTCCACTGTAGGGTGAGTGTAGTGAGTAGCGAGATACTTCATGATTGCTACACGCTGTATAGATGGGCGAATACCTAATGCTATTAATTTGTTATATACTGAATCCACTGTTATCTACCTTTTTATCAATTTATACTAAATATATTTCCACTAATCATAACAAATCACCCGAATTAAAGCGAATGATTGATAGAATATCGCTGCAAAGGTACGAATTTTGTGAAAAACTGACAAATATTATGTTGGAAAAACTACAGATATTGTAGGAGTAGACGAGTGAACAAGTAGACGAGTGAACGAATTACTTGTGAGAAAGACAGGGTAACATAGTAGTTTGATAAGAGAACAGTTTGCTCAGAGAAAGACACAGTAACAGAGGAACGATGGTGGAGTAATAACATAACAGGTAACTTATCCACTTCTTAATTTGCATGCAATAAAGAGTGTTCTTATGTTACTTTGTCTTCTTTACAAGCAATTTATTCACTTGTTAACTTGTATGCATTAAAAGTGTTCTTATGTTACTTTGTCTTCTTTACAAGCAACTTGTTTCTTTGTCATCTTTTCACTTGTGTGCTTTGTTGGAACGGATAAAAATGTTACTTTTGTATTTGATAAATGTTTAATGTGTATATATAAAGATAATTTAGGATGAAAGAAGTTAGTTACAAGGATTTAAAGTTTAATCCGTTCAACCTTTTAGGAAAGGAATGGATGTTGTTATCTGCTGGTAATGAGCAGGATGGGTGTAACACGATGACAATTAGTTGGGGACATATTGGCTGTATGTGGGGTCATAACGACCCAACAGTTGTTGCCTATATACGTGCTAGTCGCTATACAAAGACCTTTGTAGATAAGGAAGATTACTTTACGCTTTGCGTGATGGATGCCTCTTTTAAGAAGCAAATGGCTTATCTTGGTTCTGTTTCAGGACGTGATGAGAATAAGATAGAGAAGGCTGGATTGACAAAGGTTTTTGCTGATAATAGTGTTTATTTTAAGGAGGCAAAGTTAGTTCTTGTTTGTAAGAAAGAGTATGCTGCAGACCTAAAGGAAAGTGGTTTTATTGATAAGGAAGTTTTTGAACAGGCTTATCCTAATGGCGACCTTCATACGATGTATGTTGGTAAGATTGAAAAAATACTCGTTCGTGACGATGAGTATCTTGGTTAGTAAACAAGTGAACAAGTAGACAAGTTTACCAGTTGCTTGTAATAAAAGATGAATTGTAAGAGGCAAAAGGTTTATAAGGGAATGAAAATAGGGTATATCTTTATCATTCTATTGCTTCTTGTAGCCTGCAAACCTTATGATGATTATAAGGAAAGGGGGCATTGGAAGCTACTGAAAGAAAACGAACGTATAGGTTTTTATTGGAGGCATAATGATAAAATCTATGCAGGCTTAGGCGATTCTGCCGTCCTTATCAAGTATGTTAAGCCTATGGAAGATGTCGATATAGCGACCTTCTATGTGAATAAAGAAACCACCAATGGGATGGAGAATTATGCTAAGGATAAGAAGAATGTTTATTATCCTTTGCATGTAATATGCGTTGATGCTGATACCTATGGTTATGAGTATGCTACAGACCCTATTGTCAAGGATGCCTCTCCCTCTTCTTTTAGATATGTCGGGGATGGGAAAGGAACAGATGGGTATACGATGTATAGATGTGGTAGGCGAGAAGACAAGTGAACGAGATTGCTTGAGAGAAAGACACAGTAATAAAAAAATAGCGGTTTGCGTATAGAATAACAAGCAACTCGTCTACTTGTATACTTGTTAACTCGTCTACTTACCCAAAGCACTACTCCGCACATATGGTGCTAACGCTTCGCACAAGTGGTGCTAAGCGATGGCACAAGGTGTGCGGAGCAACAATAGCGAAGTAGAAGATGGGATATAAGCTGCTTGATAGACGAGTTTAAGAGTAGGAAAGTTGCTTGTTAAATTCTCAATTCCTTTTCCTATCTTTCTCACAAGCAACTCGTCTACTTGTCCACTTGTCAACTCGTCCACTTACTTAATATCATCATATGCGCGAATAGCCTGAAGGAAACGTGCATTGACAGCCTCGAAAGTATAAAGACCGTCAGTATTCTGATTGAGACCCTTCAACTTTAAGGAGAATACTTGTGGAGCATGCTGCAGGTCGAGTAGGGACATCTGCTTAAGTTGGTCTGTACTCTGATAAACAAGGTTTACGGCGATATAAGCTTTACCAGCAGCGTCGACCCACTTCTCTAAGACAAGTTTTGAACCGATAGGAGTCTTCTTCTCGATAGAGTTAGGAAGTGAATATTCCTCAACGCCAAGGGCAGCATCAACACTTGCAATGTTTGAGTCGTGACCACAGAGGAATGTAAACTTACGATCTTTGTCGTTCAGTTCGTCATACATATACTGCAAAAGTGGGTGAGCCACGTTGACAGCAACGATAGGAGCAGTGAAAAGCACATCGCCATACACGTCTTTTACCTTAGCAATCTTAGTCCAATCCTCAGTTGTTAGTTTATGACCAAAGGCAGCTTTCATGCCATCTGGCTCCTCATAATACTGGAGGATAAAGGCGTCAGATGCAGAATTAGCATTCTTCAAGGAACCCTTCATTCCTGGTTCCTGATAGAGTTCAAGCGTAATTTGTGTATCGTTATTAACGAAGTCTTTTATTTCTCCTTTCTTATAATACTCACTTTGCTTCATGTCTAAGACCTTAGCAATGAGGTCGTAGCTCTCCTTTAGACTTTTGTTGATACCAACAAGTCCTTCCTTACCACCCATAGCATTGATTTGCTTCATAGCCTCAGTGCGGAAAGCCTCAGTACTCTTTGTGAGACGAGGGAAGAAGATTGGATCCATCTTAGATGGTACATAGCGGTGGTTCACACGTAGGTTAGCCACTGGCATGAAGCCACCAGAGAAGTATTGTGCAGTAGCGATACAACGCTGCATAGAGTTGGCATAGACATTTACTTCGTCAATTGTTGGAACATAGTTATCCTTAAACAATCCCGTTTCGATAGTCCATTTGCGGAAGAACTGTCCCATCTCGGTTTCAAGTACACCACCTCTGAGTGTCAGTTCGCTGGCTGCAGATGACCAATTTGTCCACTCATGTGGAGTCATCTTGCTCAGTGCAGAACCATTGGTTGATAGTGGTGAGCGGATGTTATGACGAGAGAGAATAACTACTTCCTTTAGTTTGTATTTTCCTTTGAACGCCTCAGAACGCTGAAGCTGTGCCTGTGCCAATGCTGGACAAAGGAATGTCAGCATCAGAAGGAGGAGGAATGAATTGATTTTTCTCATTGTAGTAATATTTTAGTTAATTCATAATTTATAATTCACAATTCATAATTATGATTACCATTGTTTGCTATAAAGATAGGTGAATTATCTATGGTTAATGATAATACCCTTATCATGAGCATCTGAAGTAATCATAATTATGAATTATGGATTATGAATTATGAATTAAAACCAATCATAATTATGAATTATGGATTATGAATTCTGAATTCGTTTAGAATTTAATCTGCAAACGTGTCTCAAGGATAGAGAATGTGTTGTTGTTGAATGCAGCGTTATCTGTTGCGCGCGTGATAGAACCACGGACACGCCAAATCATATACTTATTAAGGTAGTAGTTGAAGGTCAATGACCAATCGTTTACCTTACCACCAAAGATATTGGCATCCTTATCAGTCAAGGTAGAGTAGTTATAGGCTGCAACAAGCTCCATAGAACCAGGGTCTGGAGTAGCAATACCCGCATCAGCCTTTGTATAAGTATAGCCCTGCCCCTTGAGCAAGTAGCGTACATTGCTATATGCACCCCATGCGTTATAGTTAGGCATAGCATTGTCGCGCTTGATGCCTACGTAGAAGTATTGTGCCTCGAAACCGAAGTTACCGATAGCAAAGTTCATTTCTGGAGAGAACTTCCACAGTGCTTTAGCGTCTGTGATAGTTGCTTGCTGTGCTGCAACATTTGCAATACGTGTTGGGAAAGGAGCTCTCAAGGTGTATGACTTATGGCTGAGAGCAGCTGTCTTGTTGTAACGTGGAGACTCATATGCACCACTGATACCGATGTGGAAAATCTTTCCACGCTCAGTCAATGGGCGCCATACCAATCGTGTCATTGCACCCCATGCCTCGTTGCCGAGTTTGTCGGTTGTCATCTTCATCGCGTCATTCTCAGCAAATACTGATGCAGTAGCATGGAACTTCTCGCCAGCATGAACATACATCGCACCAATCAGACGGCTGTTGAAGAATGCCTGGTTAGCCAATGGCTCTTCCATTGAAATCTTGAAACTTGATGATGTACCACTCTGTAAACCAAACTGGTGTACGAAGTAACCCATACGAATCAAGTTCTCTTTGTTGAAATTATAATCGAGACTAATGTCTTTTAATGAAAGACTTTGACGTGCATAACCAACGTCAACCTTTGCTTTCCACTTACCATATGTGGCACTTACGCCCATACGAACGTCTGGAATAGCAACACCATCATTGAGCTGGTTATCAAGTGTCTCATCTGTTGAGTGCATAACACCTGCATCCATAAGGATACGACCTGTTGGTTTTACTACCAACTTTGGTTCTGCTTCTTCCTGAGCAAAGGCACTTGCACAAGTCATCAATGCACAGGTAGTAATAAGGATAATTCTTTTCATAAAGGTATTTTTATTATTAATCTTTTATAAATTAGGTTTCTAACTAAGAGTTAGAGCTATAAGAAAGAGTCAAAGAGGAGTTAAGCCATCAACTAAAAAGTTAATGTAAACCTACTGGCTTAACTCCTATGACACCTTATATTTCGTAAGACTTAGTTTGCTGTCTTAAATGTACTCTTAGCAATCTTGCCCTCCTTCTTCAGCTTAGCAAACTCTTTCTTTGCCTTTGCCAACTGCTCCTGGAAAGCTGGTTCTGCATGGAGACGTGCTACAACGGCTGCACTAATGATACGTGCAGCATCTACATCGCTCTGCCAGTGGTAACCACAGATTACACGGCTCTGCCCCATTTGATAGCCACGCTCAAGGATTTCATTCTGACGATCAACGTTAATCTCTGACAGAACAAGAGCGGTAGCCCAGCCGATTGCAGTGTGACCTGATGGATAAGAACCATTGGTTGACAACTCTTGCTGCTGCTCTGGGTTGCAAGTCATCTCGTGATAGAAAGCAAATGGGCGAACACGCATGTAGTGATCCTTAGCGCTACGTGTAGCCAAATCGCCTGCATCTTCACGCATATTCAAAACAAGTTTATAAATCTCTGGAGTTGTCTCCTTGCTAATCTTAATACCGAAAGCCTCTGAAAAAGCGTTAGGAACACCATCGCCACCCACACGTGCATCAGCTGCTGCCTGATCGCCACGAGGCGTATTGCGCTGCATCTTACCCCATTGGTACTGCGCTTCGTCATAAAGGAACTGAATACTACCTGGCTGTGGAGGTGCTGGAAGGAGTTCGAGTGAACTTGCTTGCTGTCCATCCTGAAGATAATAGAGGTCTGGTTGTGTACGGACGTCTTTAATCTTCTTTGCCGCTGTCTGTGCGAAAGTGGTTACTGAGAACATTGCCAGCAAACCAACAACTAAGGTTTTCTTTGTCATTTTGGTAGAGTTTTAAATTTATAAAATGGTTTAATTAAAATACAATAGTAATATGTTGCTACAAAGGTAGAAGAAATGTTATAAACAAAATAGTTGCATCTCGTTTTTTAGATAAAATAAACGAATGCAACTATTGTTAATATATTGATTATCAGTTATTACTCTTATTCTGATAATTTTAAAATATAATAGACGATACTGGCTGGATTCTCGTTGTAATAGGCTGTGAGAATTGCATTATTATCTCCAATCTTGCTATGATAAAGACGACTGACAACTGGATTCAAGTTGCCATAGATACCTAACATTCCTGGTAGGAGTGTACGCTTTACTCGTGGCATTGCAAGGAGCAAAATCAAGACACGAACCTGCTGACTATTGGCTGCAGTAAAGTGGAATATCTCTTTGCAGACTTCTTTATCAGTCATGGCAAAACTCTTGAAGAACTCGTCTGACACCTCAGCTATTTGGTCAGTGATGTCGCGTGTAGCAGAGTCGATGTCAGCAAAGAGTTTTGAGTTAAACTTCTTCATGCGTCGTTCCTCATTCTCCTGCACAACATCTTCGTGTACAGCGGTATAATCTTGCATCAGTTTTTGTAGTGTCTTCAGATATTTAATTTGGTTGATGCGATTATCAATCCTCTGTAACAAGCGAAGGAGTACTATGCGGTCGCGGTTGTCAATGTCGTTTTCTATCGATTGCAATTCGTCCGACAGTGCCTTAGTCATTATCTCATAGCCTTCTAACTCTTTTAGTTGTTTGATACTATCAGATATATAGTTACGAATAATCTTCAAGCCATTCTGTGTGAAGATGTTCTCGTATTGATGCTTGACAGCAATGAAATCAGAATAAACTTCTGCCACAGGATGTTGTTTTGATTCATTAAGAATATGGTGAAGACGCTCTTTCATACCATCATTCAATCCTTTTAGCACGAGTGTGTCTTGAGTAGAACGATGGAATTTATTGAGTCGTTCTTTAAGTTCTTGGATATGATTGAGCCATACTTCATTCCTTCGGCATTGTTCAATGATAACCTCAATATTGTCCGTATTGCGTGCTTCTTCTGATTCATGCACCATAGTGTCACGTTCATAGACCTCAAATTGCTTGATTCGAGCTATTTGGTCATTCAGATATTTCACCATCTGAAGAGCTGTATCACGGTTTAGCCGGGCTATTCGTGCTGATAGTTTTGCAAAATGTTCGTTGTTATTACGCAGACTTTGTGAGCTGATATTAATTTTATCAATCTCATTATTAATACTATCGAGTGTATCACGTTCAGCCTCTGTCAGCTTGTCTTTTAAGGATTCTAAAGCTTCCAGACGTTGGTGTAGGTCGTCTTTGCTCATCTGAAGTTGGCGATAAGTTAATATCTGATGCCTACGATAGCTAATGAAGATAATACCAAGAATGCAGATCAGGGTAAAGAGAATGATACCAATAAGTTGTAAACTTGGCACTTTATTATCGAAGGTAATCCATTTGGCTATCTCTTCCTTTCCTGGAATTAACTGCAAAACGCCGAGGTCGGAGCCTATATATAGAGCGTTGTCAAGGACGACACCTGCCTGAGCATTGAAGTGGATGTCTGCAAAGTAACTACCACAATCCATCAGTTGTCCCTTTTTAATGATATATTTATGGATGCCTGTCTCTGGTATCGTATAGACATCACTGTCATTGATACAGAACATTCTACAGCTTCCATCTGTCTGAATAGAGTCAGAACCTTGAATCAGTAGATGATGATTGGTGAGCAATAGGAGATGAGGTTTCTGCTCATCGTATGTCAGTAGACTACTGATAAATACTTTATCATGTGTTCCTGCAACTTGTTTTATCTGTCCATGCTTTCCAAAGAATACACCATGGTTGAGTGTGGCAATATATATCCCTTCACCGTTTTTCACTTGATGAAAAGCTGTTATATATCTGTTATCCATAGCCTTTATCGTATCTGTCTTACCGTTTTGGGTATCAATGGATAATAGATAGTCTTGCACGCCAAGTAGTATCTTGCTTTGTCTCGGCAGAAAAGCCATAGATGTGATACGTGTCTTGGTTTGCGCCAACAGCTGTGGACGTTTAAAGAGCTGATTAATCAGGTAATGATTACCAAGATTCAGTCTGAATAGCTGATTATTAGCATTATAGTAATAAATGTCCTCACCATTGGCATACATCTCCTTTGGTAAGTCATCGTTTTCAAAGTCGTAAATCTTCGTCGCTACTTGCTCACCTGCTTTTTGGCGGAATAGCTCATGCTGATTATTAACATAGATAAGGTCTTTGTCTGAAAGACATGCAGCAACGACGGGCGGATTAGCATTAAAGAAACCGAGATGGTGTGGAATACGCCATACTGCATTCTTTGTCAGTAGCACAGAGAAGCCATTGCCATCGTCTGCAATGGATATCTGATGCGGATTGTCTGGAATATTGTTACGTAATGGAATGGTAACAAAACGCTCTAAGTTGTCTGATAACAGAATGCTGGATGAAGTAATAAAATAGTAAGTTGAACTTGCTTTATAAAAGGATAGAACCGATTGAGGAAGCGAAAAGGTCTTACTATCAGCTCCATTGAAGCCTTCAATCGTCAGTTGATTATCAGATAAGATATAAAGTTTGCCATCATAAATAGCAACACTACGTATATTCTCCCCTTTATGACGCAGTTCTGTCTTCTTTGTTTGGAGGTTTATGCTTATAACACCAGCTTGTGTTGCTGCAAAAAGCCACTTATTTCCAACGTGACAGAGATTATTTACTAAGAAAGGTTCATAGTACTGACCTGCCTTTTCTTTATGAATAGGGTAAAGGGGCTTTAATCCTTGCTGCTGTTGATTAAGCGGCATAGAGAAAAGTCCTTGAGAAGTGGCAACAAAGAGTGTACCGTCTGCTATATCAATATTATATGGAGAGTATCGGTTACCTTTGCTTGGAATCTCAAAGGTCGCCTTGTGGACAAGCGTGTCGGCAGCTATGTTCCATAACTGTAAACCGGCATTACGTGATGCTATCCATATCTGATTAGCCTGGTTGGGGGCGCGTTCAATGTCATAGATGCGGTCAAGTCCAGTGTAAAAACGCTTTCTGTTTTGTCCGTTAACATGCCATATAACACCCGTCTCACCGCCAATCCAGTATCCTTTTTTATCTATAGCCAGTGTTGACAAGCGGTCATCATAGTGAAATTCCTGCTCTGATAACGACCGTGAAGTAGTTGTTTCCTTGCAGCTTGAGATGATAAATAATAATATCAAGCAAAGGCAGCTACAAAGAAAATGTCTCTTTATCCCTATGTTATATCTTGTAGTCATTAGATTCTACTTTGTCTGCAAAGATAGCGAAATACTCTGAGATTGTAACAGGATATCTTATTTAGTTTGTGGAAAAGTTATGCTTCTGGTGTGTTCCTCGGTGTGTTTTATCATAGCGTTTGCTTGCTTAATAATCACTCAAACTTGCGGAAGAGCCTTTTATTAATGCCTTTTCGTGTCTTATAATGAGTATAATGCCTCCTTCTCTTACCATCTCCAACCAACGTCTTGATGCTCCGCACATATCGTGTTAACGGTCCGCACATAATGTGCTAAGGGTAAACACCAATGGTGTTGAGGCTGAATAGCCTTTCAATATCAACGATTGATTTGGATTAAAGCACTATAATGAATGTGTATCTTTAAGATGATTAAAGGCTGTGTTCTTCTTTGTTTTTATATAAAAGAAAAGGGAATGTACTGTAACATCCCCTTTTTTATAATCGTTTATCTCTTATTATTTTTCAAGATTCGCTGTGCACAGTCTGCTAATACAACAACGGCACCTGCTAAAATACATACGTCCTTAATGACAAGTCGACCTGCACCAGTTAGTAGCGGGAATCCATGTTCACCACTACCTAAGTCTGGAACCCAAACTTCAGGTGTCGTGACAAGGAAGGATAGCGTTCCGAATGTCATGATAATGACCAGTCCAGAGCCTACAAAACCAACCTTTGGGAACCAAATTCCCAATAATGTCAAGATACCAAATGACATGATTGCAATACCCAAGCCATGTGAGAATGTATAAGTGTTGTTTGCCTCATGCCAGTCATGCTTAACCTTATCAAACTCACCCTCTTTGAGTTTATAATCCTTATATTCAGGTGCTTGCTTTGTATAGAAGAAGCTCATAAACGGACTGTTAGCAACGAAAGGTACAATACCCTCTGCCTCATAGTTCCAAAACTTCAAACCACCAATCCATACGAAGATGATAAAGATGGCTATACGTATCAAATGAATACCTGTACCCTTCAGCGATGCTGCGGTATTAAGAACGAAATCTAATAATAATTTTACTTTATTCATAATCTGTTTTTTATTGACTTTATGTCTTGATTTTATACTTTGTGCTTGTGGAGTTATCCCGCAATTTATAGATTAAGTTTAGTCTTATCCTATTTCTTTAATCTATTTTATCCTTATTATTTGGATTTGTCAGCAAAGATATATATTAATCTTCAAACCACAAAGAATTATATTGTATTTATTTCAAATAATGCTTCAAAAGACCTATTTATCATGCCTTTTACGCCCTAATTATTCGAAAAATACCATGTTTGTGGTATAATGATACTACTTTCTCTTACCCCCTTATCAGTATGTTTCTGCATTATGTGTGTAAACAATGTGTACCTTTGTGGTATCTAAAACAACAGTTCCTCAGTGTCAGTCTTGTTGTTCATAGTTGTGATTTGCTTGAAAATCTGTACCTTTGTGGTATCTATAACAACTCACAGTGTTTAATTGGGATATATCCGAGTGTTGTGATTTGCTTGAAAATCTGTACCTTTGTGGTATCTATAACAACTCTCTGCTTCAATTAGTCCGCAATCTGCAAGTTGTGATTTGCTTGAAAATCTGTACCTTTGTGGTATCTATAACAACGTTTGATCAAGTTCTCCGCTTTTAATTCTAGTTGTGATTTGCTTGAAAATCTGTACCTTTGTGGTATCTATAACAACGAGGATAGGAAGTATTTTAAGGTTTTCCAGTTGTGATTTGCTTGAAAATCTGTACCTTTGTGGTATCTATAACAACAGCACCGATACCATTTGATTGATAGATACGGTTGTGATTTGCTTGAAAATCTGTACCTTTGTGGTATCTATAACAACAGGGATATATATATAAATGTTTAATTATTAGTTGTGATTTGCTTGAAAATCTGTACCTTTGTGGTATCTATAACAACTAAGCAACTTAAAAGCACCGTCTTTCAAAGGTTGTGATTTGCTTGAAAATCTGTACCTTTGTGGTATCTATAACAACATTTTGTTAAATTGCGCACCATTCAACCTGGTTGTGATTTGCTTGAAAATCTGTACCTTTGTGGTATCTATAACAACCGGGGTTGCTTGTTCCGACTATAAATTGGTGTTGTGATTTGCTTGAAAATCTGTACCTTTGTGGTATCTATAACAACATTAGAATCGTCTGCATAGTCATCAATATGTTGTGATTTGCTTGAAAATCTGTACCTTTGTGGTATCTATAACAACTGTTCATCAAGATCCCTTTGGCTTACATGAGTTGTGATTTGCTTGAAAATCTGTACCTTTGTGGTATCTATAACAACCCATACGGTTTCTGAATGTCTCTTCGTCCAGTTGTGATTTGCTTGAAAATCTGTACCTTTGTGGTATCTATAACAACTGATATGGCACGGTATTGCTTTGAGCTGAAGTTGTGATTTGCTTGAAAATCTGTACCTTTGTGGTATCTATAACAACACATTACAAGTTTCAAGACGCTTGTAAGTAGTTGTGATTTGCTTGAAAATCTGTACCTTTGTGGTATCTATAACAACGGTTGATTGGTGTATATCTGAATATAAGATGTTGTGATTTGCTTGAAAATCTGTACCTTTGTGGTATCTATAACAACTTTTACTCAATGTAGTATTAGTTTACTTGGGTTGTGATTTGCTTGAAAATCTGTACCTTTGTGGTATCTATAACAACATACATCAAGTGATTTTATAAGGAATTGCGTTGTGATTTGCTTGAAAATCTGTACCTTTGTGGTATCTATAACAACATTTCCGTTGTTATCAACGCCCTTAACTTTGTTGTGATTTGCTTGAAAATCTGTACCTTTGTGGTATCTATAACAACACATCAGAAGCGGCAACTATACAGACGTAGGTTGTGATTTGCTTGAAAATCTGTACCTTTGTGGTATCTATAACAACGTGATAGGGACGCAGGCAAGTTGCATTTGAGTTGTGATTTGCTTGAAAATCTGTACCTTTGTGGTATCTATAACAACTTGGAGTTAAATCTCCAGCACTACCTCTAAGTTGTGATTTGCTTGAAAATCTGTACCTTTGTGGTATCTATAACAACATTGTTTTACAGTATCAATATCAACTTCTAGTTGTGATTTGCTTGAAAATCTGTACCTTTGTGGTATCTATAACAACATTAGCATATATAGCAGTCATACCTATTACGTTGTGATTTGCTTGAAAATCTGTACCTTTGTGGTATCTATAACAACACAATCTGTCTATCATTCAATCTTAGATTAGTTGTGATTTGCTTGAAAATCTGTACCTTTGTGGTATCTATAACAACTTAGTCTTATCGATTGAAATATCAATTACAGTTGTGATTTGCTTGAAAATCTGTACCTTTGTGGTATCTATAACAACAAATAATAGGCAGACCATTGTTAACAAAGGTTGTGATTTGCTTGAAAATCTGTACCTTTGTGGTATCTATAACAACCGTAATGGAGAACGCATCAATAGATTGCTGTTGTGATTTGCTTGAAAATCTGTACCTTTGTGGTATCTATAACAACTCGTATTCTCTGCCTATCTCATCAGTTATAGTTGTGATTTGCTTGAAAATCTGTACCTTTGTGGTATCTATAACAACACGCCTTGATAATGTTCTGTGCGTTTGTGGGTTGTGATTTGCTTGAAAATCTGTACCTTTGTGGTATCTATAACAACGTTATCCACAGGGAATGGAATTGCATCACAGTTGTGATTTGCTTGAAAATCTGTACCTTTGTGGTATCTATAACAACCTGAATGTTACCTGGTTCGTGCAACATCAGTTGTGATTTGCTTGAAAATCTGTACCTTTGTGGTATCTATAACAAC
>ERZ772955.1200-NODE-1200-length-17051-cov-3.655448_pt1 | contig 17051 bp, 8 predicted proteins | sample MGYA00511133_ERZ772955 | MGnify/ENA primary metagenome ERZ772955 (study PRJEB29015, sample SAMEA2737914) | human oral metagenome | biome: human oral; feature: human-associated habitat; material: dental | place: China | collected 2149 ... | reverse complement strand
CTCCTCTATCGAACGGCTATATTATCGACGTTGTCAACTGGAGTAATATCAAGTGGCAGTCGCTAAAAGATGCCTTCAAGGGTTGTACCGGTCTTGCTCATCTATCTGCTGCCGACATACCGAATCTATCGGAGTGTACGAGCCTCGAGGCGATGTTCCAAAACTGTACGGGGCTTACTGTCGTACCGTCGATAGAAGATTGGAATCTTTCGAACGTAACCACTTTAAAGTCGATGTTTGCAGGAGCAACAGCATTTAACCAACATCTAAGCCGCCTCAACGTATCTCATATTGCCGACTTCTCGGGTATGTTCTCCGGAGCTACTGCTTTCGACCACTCGCTTGGGGAGTGGAATCTTGGCGGCGTTACCGATGGCAATACCGCAATGCTCAATATGCTCGACAACTCGGGTATGAGCTGTGCCTCGTACAAAGAGACCTTGACAGGGTGGAATATGAGGTCGTCTACTCCAAACAATATCCGGCTCGGAGCTGCAAACGTAAACTACGGCAACGGAGCTGCAGCGATACGCACTAACTTACAGACAAACAAAAGTTGGACTTTCGTAGGCGACCTCCTCTCGGCAGGCTGCGACGGAGCCGATGCCTCGGGCAGGTATATTACCGTGTGGGATACCCGTATCCCCACAACGCGAACCATCGGCTCACCTCTCGATATAGCCACCAATATATGCGGAAACAATGTTACCATATACTGGGAAGAGGTGGGTAATACCTCTAATAACGGTACTCTTACGGGGCTTAGCGGTACACGGTCCAATCCCTTAATGGTAACCGGACTCCCCCACGCGGGAGTATATCGCCTTAAAGCCACCATCGGCAACGATCCTTCATTAATTCTCTATTGGAACAATGGAGATGCCGATAGGCTTATCTATTTAGAGCAGTGGGGCAGTGCCGCGTGGAAAAGTTTAGGAGCCGCTTTCAGTGAGGCAAAGAATATGAGAGTACTTGCTACCGATATTCCGAATCTTACTCAATTGTCGGATTTGAACCCACCTCCATATAATGGTCCTATGCAAAGTATGTTCGCAGGATGTTCGTCGCTTACTATGGTACCATCAATCAATAGCTGGAGTATGCCGAGCGGAGTAAAAAGGATTCAATCTATGTTCCAAGGAGCTACTTCGTTCAACCAAGATTTGAGCGGTTGGGATGTGTCGCATATTACCGATATGAGCTATATGTTCAAAGAAGCTACTTCGTTCAATAGCCCTCTTTTATGGGGAAGTAAGGTCTCTAATGTTACTGATATGAGCTATATGTTCCAAGAAGCTACTTCTTTCAACCAAGATATATCGGGCTGGGATGTCTCGAGTGTTACTGATATGAACGATATGTTCAAAGGAGCTACTTCGTTCAACCAACCGATAGGATTATGGGGTAGTAAAACGGCTAATGTAGGCAATTATTCCTTTATGTTTCAAGAGGCTTCGTCGTTCGACCAAAATCTTGGTACTTGGACTATGAAGTCGGGATGCTATGGTGATATTATGTTCGAGCGTAGCGGTATGGGGTGCGAAAACTACTCGGCTACCTTTGTAGGCTGGGCAGCTCAGACTGCTTTTATTCCTACGGGACACTTCTATGCCGGTCAAAATTGCCTTTTACCTCTTAATGCGGCAGGTATGGCTGCACATAAAGAACTGGTAAGAAGAGGAGCGTACGATATGGACGTGCATTATCTTGTTCCCGACTGTAAAGAAGACTTTTATGAGACTACTTGGCAGGTGTCTAAGTCTACTACTTGGCCTCCCACAGACACACTTAATATAAATGCTATAGGTACCAATTTCACTGTCGTATGGGAGGTTATAGATAGCACTCAGAATCCACCAGCATATAAGGCAGGAATGGATACTGCCGCCAACGCTTCGCCGGGACATCCGTATACTTTAAAAAATAAATATGGGCAAAAAGAGAGTGTCCCAGGTACGGTAAAAGTCAAAGTCTTCGCCGGCAACGGCACGCTTACTGGGCTATATATGCCTGGAGTGGACCCGATAAAATTAGTAAGTGTCGACCACTGGGGTAATAACAAGTGGCAGCGGCTCGACTCGGCATTTATCGGTTGCGAGCGTATGGAGCTTAAGGCAACCGACGCGCCCGATCTTAGCGAGGTGACAGGTGCTTCGGGGTTGGATGGTATGTTCGAACTATGTGGTAATATGAGTGATGTACACGATAAGATTGGTACATGGGACGTAAGTAAGATAAAGAGTATGAAGGCAATGTTCAAGACTGCCGGCCGTTTCAACCGCAATATAAATAGTTGGAACGTATCGGCGGTAACCAATATGAGCGGTATGTTTGACAATGCCTATTCATTCAATCAACCTCTTGCCGACTGGAATGTATCTAATGTAACCGATATGAGTAGTATGTTTATTCGTGCTGCTAAATTCAACCAACCGATAGGCGGCTGGAATGTATCGAAAGTAACCAATATGAGTAGTATGTTTGCTCGTACTGATGCCTTCAACCAACCGATAGGCGGCTGGAATGTGGGTGCTGTAACAAATATGAGTGGTATGTTCGATGATGCAAAAGCATTCAACAAACCGCTGAACGACTGGAATGTATCGAAAGTTACCAATATGAATTTGATGTTCAATACCGCTATTGCCTTCAACCAACCTCTCGACCGCTGGGATGTACGTAAAGCGACGAGTATGGGGGCTATGTTCTACGGTGCTACTGCCTTCGACCAGCCTCTTGGCAAGTGGAAACCATTCTCCAGCACCATGATGGGCGAGATGTTCGGTCACTCGGGTATGAGTTGTGCTAACTACTCAGGTACTCTCTACGGTTGGGCACAAAACGTCGATTCGCTAAGACCGAACGTACTGATGACTCTGCAGCACAATATGAAATATAACCGTCGAGGCAAATATGCCCGCAATAAAATTACGGCAGGCAAAAACTGGACATTCGGGCAAGATACCGAAGACCTTACTTGCGGCTCGGGTGTGGCATTCCCTACTGACTACGTCTCGGAGTGGGACTTGTCGCAGCCTGCTCAAGGCACTCGTCCCGACGCAGCGACTACTCTTAAGACCAATCTCTGGGGTACGAACTTCGTAGTAGAGTGGCTCAATCTCAACGACGGTACTACGGGAGCAGCTACTGTAACTACCACTACCGAACCATATACCATCACCGGACTTACGGCGGGCAAACGCTACCGCGTCGTTGCGTACGCAGATCCGTCGAACCCGAGTAGTACACTTAGTAAACTCTCTACCAAGGCAGGCGGTGGCTATAGTACCGATGCTAAACGTCTCGACTCTGTAACGCAGTGGGGTACCAATAGATGGACATCCCTCACAGAAGCTTTCCGCGGATGCTCGCGTATGGACGTAACTGCAACTGACGTACCCGACCTACGCGGAGTAAACGATTTGTCTTCTATGTTTTACGGTTGCGATAGTCTCGTATATAATCCCACCATAAATACTTGGCGTACCGATAGTATTACCAATATGCGAGATATGTTCGGTGAGTCTCCAAAATTCAATCAACCGCTCGGCAGTTGGAATACCGAGAGGGTTACCAATATGCATGGAATGTTCCAGGGTACAAACAATTTCGACCAGGATATCCACAATTGGAATACCGGAAAAGTTACCGATATGTCGCAAATGTTCCTTCGTGCATTTAAATTCAATCAGCCTATAGGAAGTTGGAATACGGCTAATGTTACTAATATGGCATATATGTTTGCATTTGCTACTTCGTTCAACAAATCTCTGTATTGGAATGTAGAAAAGGTGACGAATATGACATCGATGTTCTGGGGAGCTGATGCATTTGACCAAGACTTATCTGGTTGGACATTGAAGAGTGTTACCAGCGCGGGAAATATGTTCAAAGCGAATCTCAATAAAGGTATGAGTTGCGGAAACTATTCTGAAACGTTGCAAGGTTGGGCTATAAATCCGCTTACGAAGACAGGCTTAAACTTTTTAGCACAAGACAATAGACAGTATAATATGATAGGTAAAGAGTCACGCGATATTCTGACGAAACCCATCGCCAACGGTGGTAAAGGCTGGATTATCTCGGGCGATACTTACGACAAAAACTGCGGTATCGACTATGTATGGACGGGAGCCGTCTCTACCAATATAGCCGATAATGGCAACTGGCAAGGAGGACAGCATCCCGGGTCGAGCCCAATACTCGGTGAGTTCCGAGCTACGGTAGCCTTCGACTCTCTGGCAGTGCGCGATATGCATATACCGTCGTTACCGTATACACCGCCGGGAAGTACTCCAAACTACATACACTTCTATAGTTTCGGTAATCTTATCAATAACTCGAATAAAAAAGTGGTGATAGAACCTAATGGGCACCTTCATATAAATAAATGGGTATTCGGTAGTTCTACCCCCGCAGATGTCGATAAGATAGTAATAAAGGCAGACGACACCAACCCGAACGGCTCGCTTATCCTTGCCGGACAGCCATGCGACAAGCCCGTATATGCTACTGTAGAGATGTACTCTAAAGCCGGCCGCGAGGCTACCGCAATGACATGGACAGACAACATACCGTCGTCGCCGACGAAAGACAGCCTCTTCTCTGTCCACTACCGCTGGCAGTATATCGGTATCCCCGTCGAAGGTGAGTATGCAAATGCCTTCTATGGCTCGTACCTGCGTAAATACGACGAAACCTACAACGACCCCAATCACTACTATGGTAAGTGGCGTAAACTTGGAGCCAACGAAACATGGCAGCCGCTCGTACCCTTTGCAGGCTATGAAGTTACAAGCCGCACACCGAAGGTATACGTCTTCAAAGGCCGCCTTCTGCACTGCCCGCAAGAGCTGACCCTCACACGCCAGGCAGCCGAGGTTTCGGCAGTACCCTCGTCGTTTAACGATCCGCGTGAGCGCCGCTGGGAGCTCGGACACAATGTCTTCGGTAACTCGTACACGTCGGCTCTTATGATAGGACAAGGCAAACTCTTCGCCGACCTCGAAGCTAAGTACCCGTTAGGACAAGAACCTATCGAGGGCACCGTATATGTATACAATACGGGCAGTATTGCCGACTGGGCAGGCGGCGGTACTCTCGGATCGGGACCCGGACAGTACGTTGCGGTACCAGTATTCAGTGCCACAGCACTCTCGGAACAATATATCTCGTCGATGCAGGGCTTTATGCTGAAGTTTAAAGAAGATACACTTCGCATAAATGGAGTAGGCAGTCCCGTGAAGTTTAGGATAGGACTCAATAAAGAGGAAGCTTATCTGAGCAATATCTACCCCTTTGGGGGCAACCAACGCCCGCAGCGAGCTCCTCAAGCCGACCCGAGCGACAAGATACACGGTTATCTGAAGGTAGGTCTCACGAGCCGTCGCAGCGTTAGCTCCGTACACCTCATCGAAGCCGAAGGCACTGCCGACGAGTTCGATAACGGCTGGGACGGCATGCAGCTCAATACCGGCCGCAGCAGCTCGGCAACGCTCTTCGTACCGTCGGAGTATGGCGACTTGCAGGTATCGACTTCCGACAATATCGTAGGCGACCGCTTCGGCATCGTCAACAACGGTGATACTACTTACCGCCTGACGGTAATCCGTCACCGCCTCGACAACCGCGGCGACCTCTACCTCTACGACGTTGCAACGAACCGCTACACGCTGCTCGATGCGGATACTACGGTCTACGACTTCACGTCGGAAGGCTCTGGCAATGTGGATAAACGCTTCGTTATCACCGACCGCCGCAATGCCGACGACCCGAATACCGCAGTAGAGGAAGTAGCCGACGACCTATCGCTCTACGGCTATGTCGAAGGACGCAATACGCTGGTAGTAAACAACCACACCGCTGAGGCAGGTATGCTTACACTGCTCGACGTATCGGGTAAGGTAGTCTACACCTCACCGTTTGGAGTTGGCTTCAGCCGCCACGACTTGTCGCACTTGCCGGCAGGCGTCTACATAGCACGTCTCGAAGCATCTGTACGTCGTGCGACGGTGAAAGCCATAACGATGAAATAGCGAAAAAGAAAAAAGTAAAGTAATAATTCTTCATGAGTGTAGTCCGTCTTGAGCCGACAAGCAAAAGACGGGCTACCGTTTTTTTTGAATGAAGAATGAAAATTAAAAATGAAAGAATTAAGCCCCCTCAATGCAGAGTAATATTATTCGGGCGAAAAGATGTAATTTTGCACTTCGTTTTTTGTAAATATATAATTCAATAAAAATAATATGGCGATAGAATTGAAAGAACTTACCTCTTCGGAAGAGAATTATTCGCAGTGGTACAACGATTTGGTGGTAAAAGCCGACTTAGCCGAAAACTCGGCGGTACGGGGCTGTATGGTGATAAAACCTTACGGCTATGCTATCTGGGAAAAGATGCAGGCACAGCTCGACAAGATGTTTAAAGAGACGGGACACTCGAATGCTTATTTCCCGCTGTTTATACCGAAGTCGTACCTCAGCCGCGAGGCAGACCACGTCGAAGGATTTGCCAAGGAGTGTGCCGTTGTTACCCACTATCGCCTGAAAAACTCGCCCGACGGCAAGGGCGTAACCGTAGACCCCGCAGCCAAGCTCGAGGAGGAGCTTATCGTGCGTCCGACGTCGGAGACGATAATATGGAGCACGTACAAGAATTGGATACAGTCGTACCGCGACCTGCCTATTCTGGTAAATCAGTGGGCTAACGTGGTTCGTTGGGAGATGCGTACGCGGCTATTCCTCCGCACTGCCGAATTTCTCTGGCAAGAGGGACACACCGCCCACGCCACGCGTGAGGAGGCTATGGAGGAAGCTACCAAGATGTTGAACGTGTATTCCGATTTTGCGGAGCGTTATATGGCTTTGCCCGTGGTAAAAGGTATAAAGTCGGCAAACGAGCGTTTTGCAGGGGCTTTGGAGACGTTCTGTATCGAGGCGATGATGCAGGACGGCAAGGCATTGCAGGCGGGTACGTCGCACTTCTTGGGTCAAAACTTTGCCAAGGCGTTCGACGTGCAGTTCGTCAACAAAGACAACAAACTCGAATATGTCTGGGCGACGTCGTGGGGTGTCTCTACACGCCTTATGGGAGCTTTGATAATGGCACATTCGGACAATAACGGGCTTGTGCTGCCGCCACGCTTGGCTCCGATACAGGTAGTGATAGTGCCTATTTATAAGAATGCCGAACAGCTTGCTGCCGTTGCAGACCGTATACGCCCCGTCGTAGACAAGTTGCGGGAGTTTGGAGTGAGTGTCAAGTTCGACGACTCCGACAACAAAAAGCCGGGGTGGAAATTTGCCGAGTACGAACTCAAAGGTGTCCCCGTGCGTCTGGCTCTCGGCGGACGCGATTTGGAAAACGGCACGGTAGAGGTATTCCGTCGCGATAAGCTCGAGAAACAGACTATGCAGCTCGAGGGCATCGAACAATATATAGTCTCTCTGCTCGACGAGATACAGGATAATATATACAAGAAGGCGTTCGATTACCGAGCTTCCGTTACTCGCAATGTCGACAGCTACGACGAGTTTCGGAGCGAGATAGAGAAAGGAGGTTTCCTCGCCGCTCACTGGGACGGTACCACCGAGACCGAAGAACGTATCAAAGCCGAGACAAAGGCAACGATACGCTGTATCCCTCTCGACCGTAAGGCAGAGAAGGGCGTATGTATGGTTACGGGTCGTCCGAGCGAGGGACGGGTACTATTCGCCCGAAGCTACTAAAATCAATTACGAATTTTGCGAATAAGCGAGGGTAGAGCCGAACTTGTTCGAGCTATGCCGAGCGGGAGCAAATGTTTTACGAAGTAAAAGAATTACTAATTACGAATTAATTGCTATGAAGAAAGACAATATACTTGCGGACAAAAGTTTTAAGTTTGCCGTTAAGATAGTTGACTTGTATAATCATTTGCGAGAAGAGAAGAAGTATTATATTTTATCAAAACAAGTCGTTCGTAGCGGGACATCTATCGGGGGCGAATGTGGAGGAAGCCATAGGAGGACTGTCGGAAAAAGACTTCTTGGCGAAATTAGGCATAGCATATAAAGAGAGTAGAGAAACTTATATATTGGTTAAGGCTGCTACACGCTACCGGTATGATTACTGCAGAGATGTTCGAAGATATTGTGCCCGAAGCAGAAGAGATTTGTAAAATTATCGGCAAGATACAAGTAACGATGAAAAAGAAAATATCAATTCGTAATTCGTAATTATTTTTACTGCGTAATATTTTTCTGTGGCTCTTCAAATGCTCACTCTCGGCATAGCTCAAACAAACTCGTTACTGCTCTCACTTAATAGCAAGGTTTGCTCCGCATTTGATGGACGTAATTCGTAACTCGTAATTTTTAATTAAATGAAGATTGGCAATATAGAGTTCGACCGCTATCCGGTATTTCTGGCACCGATGGAGGATGTAACCGACCTTGCGTTTCGGCTTATTTGCAAGGAGTTCGGGGCAGACCTCGTATATACGGAGTTCGTCAGCGCCGATGCTTTGGTGCGTTACGTCGAACGAACAATGAAGAAACTCACCATATTGCCCGAGGAGCGTCCGGTAGCCATACAAATCTATGGCAAAGATACTCAGACTATGGTAGAGGCTGCAAAGATAGCTGCCTGCAGCCATCCCGATATAATAGATATAAACTTCGGATGCCCTGTAAAGAAGATAGCCTCCAAAGGGGCAGGGGCAGGGCTTTTGCGCGACATTCCACGGATGCTCGAAATCACGGAGGCGGTAGTGAAGGCTGTAGGAGTGCCTGTTACGGTAAAGACACGCCTCGGCTGGGACAACGACTCGAAGATAATCACCACCCTCGCACGCCAACTGCAAGACTGCGGCATAGCAGCTCTGACCATACACGGGCGTACTCGTACACAGATGTATACGGGCGAAGCCGATTGGACACTTATCGGCGAGGTCAAAAACGATCCACGCATATCGATACCTATCATTGGCAATGGCGACGTCGTTACTGCCGAGGGAGCCGAAGAGAAGTTCCGCCGCTATGGTGTCGATGCCGTTATGATAGGACGAGGCTCGATAGGCAACCCGTGGATTTTCGCCGAAATAAAAAACCATCTGACGGCAGCCAACCTCCCTATACCCGACTTCGAAGGCAAAAAAGCGATACTTAAACGTCATATACTCGGTTCTATCGACCTGCTTGCAGACGAACGCAAGGGGATAGTTCACTCTCGCCGACATATAGCGGCCACACCCCTATTCAAGGGTATTCCCAACTTCAAGCAGACCCGCATAGCGATGCTACGAGCCGAGACCACAGAGGAGCTATTCGCACTTATCGACGGTGTCGACGGCGAATGATGTGTTACGATAATTTGTTCAGTACTGTCTCCTCTCGTAATTTATTTGCCACTACCTTTGATGAATTTTGCAAACGGTATCATATCTTCTGGGTGGTTTTCGAGGTGATTGCCCACCACTATTATGTCGGCTCCTGCCGATATGGCGTCGTCGAGCATTGCGATAGAACGTATTCCGCCGCCTACTATCAGAGGAATCTCCGTATTGGCACGTACAGCCGAGATAATATCGTGTCTTACGGGAGTCTTGGCTCCGCTACCCGCTTCCAAATATATGAGTTGCTGCCCCAACATCTCGCCTGCAATAGCCGTACTTAGTATCGTCTGAGGGTCGGATAGCGGCTGTGTACCCGATACTGTCTCTACTGCTGTCGGTGTGCCGCCGTCGACGAGAATGTAACCCGTCGGTATGGTCTGTATCCCCGATTGTCGTATGGCTCGAGCCGATAGCACGTGTTGACCTATTAGGAGGTCGGGATTCCTGCCCGAAATAAGCGAGAGAAACAGCATAGCGTCGGCATTGGGGCTGAATTGTACGGCATCGCCTATGAATAAAACTGTCGGTATCGACGAATGCGACTTTATATACCGGACGGTCTGGTCTATCGACTCCTTTATTTGCGACCCGCCTATAAAGATAAAGTCGGGCTTTGCCTTCTCGGTCAGTCTGACGAATGCGGTGAGTCGGCTGCCATTACATTTTTCGGGGTCGATAAGTACGGCAAATAATTTCTCGCCTCTTTTATGGGCTTTGTGGATGATATTTAGTATTTTATGCGGCATTTGTTTCTGTTTTTTTGATATGAGACTGAAAAAATATAGATGTAATCAATCGTGGTTGATGCAAAATTAATCAATTTTTTTCTGAGATGTAGTCGCTGTGTGTGAAAAAATATGTAATTTTGTCGCCTGTTTTAGACTTGATTAATCATCCTGTGAGAAAACTAATATTTAAGACTCTTATTTTGAATTGTAAACAACAGTATTAGCATAGGTGTGAATTATATATTTTTAGGTAATTCGTACGTGCAGGAAAAGTTGTACTGTCATCATAAACGGATAAATTTAGTGTATTGACAACCATTAGTATACAATGAATAGAAAAAAATACTTATTCTTTTTGCTTGCAATAATATCGGTGTTTCTTATTTCTTGTACAGACAATACAATATTCGATGAGTATACGACCGTCGATAATGGCGTCTGGGCTAAAGACCGCTCTTTTGCTTTCAATGTAGAGGTGGCCGATACGTCTGCTCTGTACGAAATCGACCTATTGGTACGCAATACCGATATTTTCCCTCGTCAGAATCTGTGGTTACGGATTACCAAAGAGTATCGCGGACAAGAGATACAGTGCGATACGGTAAATCTCTTTTTGCTCGACGAGAGCGGCAAATGGATAGGCTCAGGCTCGGGAACGTTTTTCGACAACCAATTCATTTGGAAGCAACATATCAGATTCTACAAAAAAGGTAATTATATCTTTCGGATAGCTCATTTGATGAGGTTCGATGTATTGGAAGGAATTGACCGTATCGGACTTGCGGTCGTGAAAGAGAAATAATTGTTATATATAAAATTATATTTTAATAAATCAACATTTTAGACGACTTATGAACAAAGTTAAGTTATTAGCACTGTCTATTATTGTATTGTCGTTGTTTTCCTGCGTGGAGAAGTTCGACTACAACAATATGGATAAGGATGTGAAGTATGGAACGTCGCTGGTGATACCTGTTGGGTATTCGACACTGACGGCGTCGGAGGTCTTACACGGTTTGAGTGATTCGACTATTTTAGTCGATAAGGACAAAAATATGATATATTATCATATCACCGAGCAATATCACTTTCCAGTAAATCAATTTTTACGTGTCGATTTGGGTAATAGTAAAGCAAATCAACATCAACCGCTTGCAGCATTTTTTGGAGGGGCGGTTTTCCCTATTACAGTGAATTCATCTAACGTGGCTACTATCAATTCGCAGATAGACTCGATAAATGGGAAGTTCGACTTCGGACTTGCCAAGTTCGACGGTACCGAACTATTGCGTAGAGCCGATTTTATCAGGATTCACGACGGCAAACTTCGTCTTCGTACGACTTTGACTAATGTTACAGGCTTATCGCCTACGGGAGCGAAAATAAAAGTTGAGCTGACTTTCCCCGGTGTTACAACCGAGAAGTATACTTTTACACTCGATGCTGCCACACAAACCCAAGAGATCACCATTAACAACTTGGATGTAACTTTCCTTTCGGCAGATCTTCCCGAATCAAAAATACCTTTCAGAATGAAAACCTCTTTGGTCTGCGAAGGTACAAACACTATCACTTTTTCGAGCGGAGCAGATGTGTCTGTGAAAGTAGATTTCGTCGATCTCAATGTAACCCTTCTAAAAGGATGGATAGGCGAAAAGTATACTATTACCTCCGATACTATCGTAAACAACTTACCTAAAAATCTATTTAAGTCGAAGACGATAGAGAACAACGACCTCTATTTCCACAACCCGATAATTACGTTCAATATAGAACACAATGCCGGTGTGCCTCTTGTTTTGAATATAGATAGAATATCGTGCAGCAACGACAATGGACAGACCGCAAGTGCCAACTTCAACGGAAGTCCGTCGAAATCGGTATCGCTCAATCGTGCTACCTCTATAGGTGGCAAGGGTAAGACTACTATCGTGTGCGACAGAGACAACGGAGCAACTCATGGTTTGTTTAGAGTGCCGAAACCGACTAAGGTCGACTACTCTTTCAGCCTGAAGTTCGACCGCACAGCTGCTGCTGAAGACCTTACAAACCATATACAGCACTTCCTGTCACGTCCGACGTATCTCGACTTGGACGTAGACGTGAAACTACCTTTCCACTTCGACCCGACGAGCAACATAAAAGTGGTAAACGATACTATCAAAAACGTAAAAATCGATTCGGTGCTCAACAAATATAAACTTACTCTCGACGAGGTAGAAATAATGCTTCTTATCAACAATCACGTACCGGTTCAAGGCAAAGTGTCGTTGGTTTTCGAAGACAAAAACGGTACTAAGCTTCATACGATAGACGGTATCGACGTTCAGTCTGCCAATATCGACGCCAACGGTATCGCAACGTCTGCCAAAGAGTCGCGTATAAATCTTGCATTGCCGTCGAACGCTATTTATAAAATAAGACAATCGAATAGAATATTGCTTTCGTATACACTCAAAGGCAATACTGCTACCGACCCGATACACATAAAAGCTACCGACTGGCTTAAGGCTACGCTCGGCGTATATGTCAAAGGAGCTATAAGAGAGAATTTAGATACTTTACTTAAAAAATAAATTAAGACAAGATGAAGAGAATAATATTTTTGATAGTATTCGTATGTATGGCTTTTGCGGCTAACGCCCAGACCAATACGCTATACTTTATGGAAGATGTACCTAAAAATACATCTTGGAATCCTGCTTTTATGCCCAGATATTCGGGCTATATATCTCTATTCGATATTTACGGAGAGGTAGGTAACAATGCTATGATGCTCCGCGACTTTGTTTTCAAAAGAAACGGACGATGGACAACGGCTTTCAGTCCCTCGGAGAGCATCGATGAGCTATACAGACGTATTGGTGGAAATATCAATGGCGATGTCCGTTTCGGACTTAGTGTCCTCAACTTCGGCTTCCGTATCAAGGAGAAAAACTTTTTCACTTTCGACGCCTCGCTTAGAGGCGAAGCATATTCGCTTATACCGAAAGATTTCACTCGCCTGCTTCTATATGGTACAGGACGCGAAGGCAATTTCGACTTCTCAAACGCAGATCTCGAAGCTAAGCTATACGGCGAACTCGGATTCGGATTTATCCGCCAGATAAACGATATGTGGTCGTTCGGACTCAAACTGAAAGCCCTTATCGGATTTGCCGGAATGCACACGAATATAGAAGATATGAGGCTACAAACGTATATGGACCGTTGGCAGCTTTTGTCTATTGCCGATGCTTATATAATGACACCTGCGGTGAAATATTCGGCTGCCAATAAGTCGCTCAGTACCGATATAAATGCGAAGAATCTGTTCTTCCCGCAGGGTATCGGCGGAGCTATCGATTTGGGAGCTACTTATCGCCCGGTAGAAAACTTTACTCTCTCGTTTGCCGTTACCGATTTGGGACTAATCAGCTGGCAAAACTCGAGCCGTATTGTAAACATCAATACCAGAGGTAAGTTCACGTTCAAAGGGGTAGAATACCACTACCGCGACAATATCGATTCTCTGAAATCGGCATACGACAGACTCGTCGACAATATGAAAGACTCCGTACATTGGACGGCAAAGCAGGGCATAAACGGTTCCATCAACCAGTGGCTTACCGCCAACGCCAATATCGGAGCCGAATACGGCATACTCGACAATAAAATATCTTTTGCCGCTATGGCAAATGCTCGTATCAACTACAATAGAATCATGCCCGAACTTACGTTGGGAGTAAACTTCCGTCCGGCCGACTGGGCTAAGTTCTATCTGTCGCATACGCTATCGACTCGCTGTGCGAGCACACTCGGTCTCGGTATAAATCTACAAGCCGGTCCCGTAAATTTCTATATAATATCAGACTTCGTACCGCTTAGCTATGTAAAAGTGCAGAACTTCGACAAGGCTATCGACAATACTATTATTCCTTACAGAAGCAATAGATTCAATGTACAGACAGGACTTGCATTTACGTTCGGTTCGAGCAAAGACGACGACCGCGACGGAGTATCGAATAAACGCGACAAATGTCCCGATACCGACATCGATATGTTGATGGCTCGCTGTCCGGGCAAAAAACGTACTTCGTTCGTAGACCGCGACGGCTGTATCTTAGACGACGACCACGACGGCGTAGCCAACTGCTACGACAAGTGCCCCGATACGCCCGAAGGTGTAACCGTCGATAAAAACGGTTGCCCGATAGATACCGACGGCGACGGAGTACCCGACTATCTCGATAAATGCCCCGACACGCCTAAGGGTGTGAAGGTCGATAAAGACGGTTGTCCTATCGATACCGACGGTGACGGTGTACCCGACTATCTCGATAAGTGCCCGAACACTCCGCAGGGAGTAGCTGTCGACGAAAAGGGTTGTCCGAAAGATACCGACGGCGACGGAGTGCCCGACTATCTCGATAAGTGCCCGAACACACCGAAGGGTGTACAGGTCGACGAAAGAGGTTGTCCGCTCGATAGCGACGGCGATGGTGTAATGGACGATAAAGACAAATGTCCGGGTACGCCTAAGGGTATGCCTGTAGATAAAGACGGTTGCCCGAAAGACACCGACGGCGACGGTGTGCCTGACTATAAAGATAAATGCCCCGGTACGCCGAAAGCAGCTATCGGATATGTCGACGAAAACGGTTGTCCAAGAGATACCGACGGCGACGGTGTACCCGACTACCAAGACGACTGTCCTACGGTCAAAGGTGTCAAGGAAAACAGGGGTTGCCCGGCAGTGAAGAAAGAGGTGCTCAAGGTATTCAAGCAAGCACTGCACGGCATACAGTTCGACTCTGGTAAGGCTACAATCAAGCCCGTATCGTTTGGTGTCCTCAATATGGTGGTAGATATTATGAGAAACAATCCCGAATATAACCTCATCATTGCAGGTCATACCGATAGCCAAGGTAACGACGATTTCAATATGACACTCTCCGACAACCGTGCTGCTGCCGTTCGTCAATATCTTATCGACAAAGGCGTATCGTCAGACCGCTTGCAGTCGAAAGGATACGGTGAGACTAAGCCTGTGGCAACCAACAAGACTGCTGCCGGACGTGCTCAGAACCGTCGTGTAGAGTTTACCGTTGTATTCGAGAAGTTTGTCAAGGCCGACGAAGCCGACGACAACACCAATCAGACGGAACAGTAAGATTTGAAAATTAGTAATATTGTTGAAGAGGCGACTATCTTTGCCATGGGGTAGTCGCTTTTTGTTTAACTACTATGCAACGCCCAATACAAAACATTCGATTGCACGCTTAAACAATACTTCGTTCTTCATATCTTTTGGCATAGCCAAAAAAATATATTATCTTTGTTCCTGCTAATATCAAACTCAATAGATATGACCACTCTCTTTGAGTATACATCGTTACTGTTAATAATCCTAATCTTTCTGGCGATAAAATCGTGGTTCGTGCCACCGACCTGCCCGACAATTTGGCAGAAAAGGAGGTTCTTTTATAGTTTTTTACCATACGGACGAAATAGAGACGAGATAGAGACACCATAGAGACGTACCGAACCTATCGTCGTACCGACATAATGTCACTTTCCGTCTTAGCCCATAAAAATCTTTAATACGATACTTTATGTAATTTTAATAACAGATATACATTCGAATGAAATGAAAAGAATAGTAGTATTATTAGCCCTCACCGTAGGACTTTGGATAAGTGTCTCCACTATGGCACAGAATATGAATAGCTATATCACTCTTACCGTTGCCCACGGAGCGGCAATAAAGCTCGACTTCAAGGCAGACTCGGCAGGTACAGCCGTACGGATAAAGAGCGGCAACCGCGATACTACCGTTACGGTCGGTACCGACTGGTACAACGGCAATATCCCCAGCACCTTCGCCTTCGCTGCCGACGGCAATACGATGACCGTATATGGCAACCTCTCGGCATTGTCTTGTATGATAAACGGAGCAAACCTCACCGCTATCGACCCGAGTCACAATACTGAACTCGCTGTGCTGAACCTCTTTTATAACCAACTCACCTCACTCGACCTAAGCCACAATACGAAACTTACGGGGCTCAACTGCTCGTACAACCACCTAAAAGCCATCGACCTCAGCCACAACACACAGCTAAGGTGGCTCAACTGCTCGTTCAACGAATTCGACTCGCTCAGAGTCGATAGCAATAAGCAACTGACGTGGCTCAACTGTTCGTACAATCGCCTGACGGCACTCGACTTGGAGCACAACTCGGAGCTAATGAATCTATACTGTTTCTTCAATAAAATTGATGCTCTCGACGTAGGTGCCAATAGCTCCCTTACCGAGTTAGACTGCAGTTCGAATCGTCTCAGTTCACTTTCTATCGGTAGCAACAGACGGCTTACGTCGTTGGTGTGCTACGGCAATGCCTTATCGCGACAGGCTCTCGACGACCTCTACTGCTCGTTGTCCGACCGCAACGGTATCGACGTAGGCTCGATACAACCTGCTAAAAACGCTCTGGCAGCCGACCTCGCTACGGTAGTCGCTACCAATGCACAGAACGCTACCTCCAAGAACTGGAAAGTGCAATACTTCGACCGCAACACCGACATCGCTACTACGGGCAATTATGCATGCATTACCACAGACATACCGTCATCTGCTACTCTGAGAGAGCCGTTCATACTCTACCCGAACCCCGTGGCAGACGTGCTCTACCTCTCGGCTACCGCTCGCACCATACGTGTGTATAACATATATGGCATCGAGGTAGCCCACGCCACCGATACCGACAGGGTAGAAGTATCGCACCTACCCGCAGGTGTCTACACCGTGAGAGCCGACGGCACGGTAGCTAAGATGGTAAAGCGCTGACGCTTCAATTAAAAATTACGATTTACGACCGTCAGTGCGGAGCAAATTAGGGGCGAACTTGTATGTTCGTCCCCTTTTTATTTGTGCTCCGCACAAACAGATCGGCCTACGCGCCGAGACG
>ERZ772955.1199-NODE-1199-length-17057-cov-12.947359_pt1 | contig 17057 bp, 14 predicted proteins | sample MGYA00511133_ERZ772955 | MGnify/ENA primary metagenome ERZ772955 (study PRJEB29015, sample SAMEA2737914) | human oral metagenome | biome: human oral; feature: human-associated habitat; material: dental | place: China | collected 2149 ... | reverse complement strand
CGCAGGACAAGTGGGTTGGTACGTATTCTGGAATGGGTACCGATGGGCTTTCGTTGGAAATTGTACTCGGCAGTGACGGCAGTGTAGTGTACCGCGAAGGTGGAACAAAGGTTACAAACGGAAGCTGGACGGGTGATGAGAATAGCGCCCAAATTTCATTTGGCGGTCAGGTCAGTTCTGCCAGCGAGCCGTTTACCATTACTTCTTCAAACGGAGGCAAGCATATTGCCGTAAGTTCCGACAGCCCCTCATGGAATACCGACTACCTGGACAAACAGTAGCGTATACGACAAAATGCCTTAGAACCGACCGGTCATTCTCGACTCAGGATCCGCCGCGGCAATGCGTTTGCGCAGTTCAGAAATGGCCTCTGGGATTTTTTCCACCTCATACGGTGTCATCTGATACACCCAGTTAATCCAGTTACGATACAGCAAATTGGCGTGCGCGCGCCACGTAAAGAGCGGCTGACGCTCAGGATCGTCCTCGGGAAAATAGTTCTCGGGAATCCGAATGGGCAGCCCCTTGTGAAAGTCCCGCCAGTATTCCTCCGCAAGAGTGTCGCGACCGTACTCAAAGTGTCCGGTAACGTAAATTTCGTGGAAGTCTCGCGTGGCGAGAAGCGCCGGGCCAGAGTCAAATCCCTCGGAAAGCACGGCGAGCTCAGGGTGCTTGGAGAGCTCTCCCGTATCAATGGCAGCGTGCCTAGAATGTGGCATGCTGTGCACTTCATCGAAGCCATTTGTCAAAAACGAGTATTCATCGCAGAGACGCTGCGGAAAGATGCCAAAGAGCTTAGAGCCCAGCTGTTTCTTAGGGATGCCGTAAAGATAATACAAACCCGCAAGCGCGCCCCAGCAAAGATACATCGTTGAAAAACAGTGCTCCTGCGACCAATCGACAATCCGACAAAACTCGTCCCAATAGTCAACGTCTTCATAGCGCATGTCTTCGAGAGGCGCTCCCGTGACAATCAGCCCGTCGTAGTTTTTATGCTCAAACGACTCAAACGTATCGTAGAACGTTACCAGATGATCTTCAGGCGTGTGCTTAGAAACATGACTTGAGATGCGCATAAAATCGCAGCTCACCTGTATAGGAGATTTCGAGATGAGCCGCAAAATCTGCGTTTCCGTCTGAATCTTTGTAGGCATAAGGTTGAGAATGGCAATCTTAAGCGGGCGAATTTGCTGATGTTCAGCAACCTCTTCTTCCAGCGCAAAAATCCGCTCCTGATGAAGTGTGTGTTTAGCCGGCAAACCATCCGGAATATTAATCGGCACGCCTACCCTACTTTCTTCCTAACGGCAAGATCAGCTGCAAGACTCCTTGCCCGGTGAACTTCTCGCCTAAAAAACATCTGCCATGAGCAGTTTAACAGTCAAATCCATAATGATTCCGCATAATCATAGACCAGCCGGTTGATTGTGCGCCTCGCGCTACAAAAATTTAACAGACAGTATACGTATAGACAGTATACTTATATGCATGGATACTACTTTTGCCGAGCTCGGGCTAAACGAGCGCATTCTTACGGGCGTGGAGACGCTTGGCTTCAACACGCCAACCCCCATACAGGCTGCGGCAATCCCCGCCGTTTTAGCGGGAAAAGACGTGGTCGCCTCCGCACAAACCGGTACGGGCAAGACCGCTGCCTTCGTTCTGCCTGCGCTACAGGTTATCGATACGGACCCTGAGGGCGAGAAGACCGATCGCCCCGAGGTCCAATGCCAACCGCAGGATGATCAGCAGCAAAGCTCGCAGCAGCAGGAGAGCCAACGCCGACGTCAACGTGGAGGCGAACGTAAGCGCAACAGAACTCGCGATCCGCAGGCGCTTATCGTCACGCCTACCCGAGAACTTGCCACGCAAATTGAACGCGTTGCCACCACAATATGCAAAAGCACCGGTCAACGTGCGGTTATTATTACCGGCGGCGCAAAGCTTAAACGACAGATTTCTGCCGTGCAGGCAGGTTGCGACCTTTTAGTTGCTACTCCCGGGCGCCTTCTGGACCTGATTGAACATCATCAGGTCAACCTGAAAAACATCAAAGTTTTTATTTTAGACGAGGCAGACCGCATGCTTGATATGGGATTTTGGCCCAGCGTGCGGCGCATCATGGATACACTGCCGTCTAAGCGTCAAACGTTGCTCTTCTCGGCAACACTACCGCCGTCAATCACCTCAACCATCGACAATATGCTCCACGATCCCACGATGATTGAAATTGCGCGAACCGGGCAAACTGCCGACACCGTTGAGGAACATCTGTGCCCCGTCGTGCAGGGGCAAAAGGTGAAATTACTTGAATCTTTGATACGTTCTTTACGTCCCGCGCCCGAGCGAATCCTGGTCTTTTGTCGCACGAAGCTTCGCGTGGACAGTGTTTATGCGGCGCTCAACAACGCCGGTTTCAAGGTTGACGTCATGCATGCCGACCGGCCTCAAGGTGCTCGCACCCGAGCGCTGACCAAGTTTCGTAACGGCTCCATTCAAGTTCTGGTTGCAACCGATGTCATGAGCCGAGGCATTGACGTACAGGGCATAGATGCCGTGGTCAATTTTGACGTACCGCTGGATCCTGAGGATTACGTCCATCGTATCGGGCGCACCGGTCGTGCGGGAAGCGCAGGTCAAGCGTTTACGTTTATGGCTCCGGATGAAATTGCTCCGCTCCGCGAGATTGAGTACTTTACGAAATCGCTTATTGCGACGTGGGATCTCTCCAATTTTGGGTATCAGGACGGTCGTATCGTATTGCCACAAAACCGACCTGCCACAAAACCCATACGTCCCATGTTTTCAGGCTCGAAGGTACGCGGACGCGGCTTTGGCGGTCGCTACGGAAGACACTTTTAGCTTGCCGATATCGTATCGGCATACGGCACACACGTAACATAGTCAAGATATAAGGAGTTCCATGTTTGTTGCAGGTTTGATTTTTAGTATTTTGTCAGCGCTTTTACATATCTTTATCTTCTATATGGAATCCTTTGCATGGACAGGAGAGAAGAGCCGCACTGTTTTTGGTCTCACACAGGACGAGGCAGAAAATACTCGCGAGATGGCATTTAACCAAGGATTTTATAATCTGTTTTTGGCAATCGAAGTTCTTTTTGGCTGCGTACTCCAGCTCATGGGGAACATAACTGGAATCGCATTGGTACTTTTTGGCACCGGTTCTATGTTCGCTGCAGCACTTCTCCTTTTCATTACCTCACCCGACAAACGTAGTGCGGCCGCCAAGCAGGGGACGTTTCCATTACTGGTGCTTATCTGCCTTATCTACGCTTTAATGCTGTAACTTATTTGGCAGTCTACAACTCTCAGTTGTGCCCAATACTACTTGACCGCTGGCGACGTTCCCGAAAAAAGGCTTTGAGCTGCGCTGCTGCCTCATCGGCAAGCACGCCAGACGTTACTTGGAACTCGTGATTCAATCTTGGATCGCAGCTTACGTCATACAGCGTGCCAAGAGCTCCCCCTTTAGGATCGCAGGCCCCAAATACACACCGGTCTATGCGTGAATTGACCATCAGACCTGCGCACATAAGGCACGGCTCAAGTGTCACGTACACCGTGCAGCCTGTGAGTCGCCAGCGTTTCAGCACGCGCGATGCTTCTTCCATGGCGAGAAACTCTGCGTGTGCCGATGGGCTATTATCAACCTCGCGTCGATTATGGGCGCTTGCAATCACCTCTCCATCGCACACCACGACGGCTCCGATAGGTACTTCTCCCTCGGCTGCAGCAGCGGCAGCCTCTAAGAGTGCAAGCTGCATGTACCTTTCGTCACGTGCAGCACTGTTTTGCTCACTCTTTACGATAGTCTTCTCGCTATTTTTCTCGCTATCGGCACCAAAATCTTGAGAACTCTCTGTATTTGTAAAATAATCCATCAGTCTCCTCGTAAAAAGTTGCGTTATGAGGTAGGATAATACCGCTTTGGAGAGGTGGCAGAGTGGTTGAATGCGGCGGTCTTGAAAACCGTTGAGCGGGAACACCGTTCCGAGGGTTCGAATCCCTCCCTCTCCGCCATTTCCGTCTCAATTTTAGCTCATATTTGTATCATCCATACGTTTTGGGTACACTTACATCAATTGGCACTGCGATTGACCTAGTACATCGCCGCACGTGAAAGGACTGGATATGGAAATCGCAATAATTGTTGTCGTCGTTCTTGTGGTCTTGCTGGTACTCTGGGGTATCTCGGTCTACAACAAAATTATTCGAGCCAACAATAAGGTCGATAACGCGTGGCAGACCATCGACACACAGCTCCAGCGTCGAAATGACCTCATTCCAAACCTTGTTGAAACCGTCAAGGGCTATGCAAAGCACGAGTCCGGCACGCTTGAGGCGGTAATCGCAGCTCGCGGAGCCGTTGCATCCGCTCGCACGCCTCAGGAAAAGATGGAGGCTTCGGGCACACTTTCCAATGCGCTGACCTCGCTTTTTGCGGTTGCCGAAAGCTATCCTGAACTTAAGGCAAACGAGAATTTCCAGCAGCTTCAGTCCGAGCTCACCGATACTGAGAATCGCATTAGCTATGCACGCATGAGCTACAACGATGTGGTCATGGATTACAACAATGTCATCGCTGTCTTCCCCAACTCCCTCATCGCCGGTTCACGCTTTAAGCCTCGTCAGGGCTTCACCGTTGAAAACGATGCAGTTCGTCAGGCTCCGAAGGTGCAGTTCTAAACGCTTTGCTTTGTTACATCTGTCCGCCTGCCGCGCCCGGTTATTAGCCGGGCGCGGTTTTGCTTATCCAACGCTACCGGTGGAAAGCCATTAAAGCCTGCCAAAAAATTCAGAGCCGCAAAAGTTTCTCGCCTCTCACGAAACCTCTAGCTGCTACAATGCTCTTGGTATGAGTGGCTTTCGCTACCCAAAGAGACAAGGAGAAAGGTCAGCATGAAACCCCGACCTCACAGTCGCTGACCCCTCGCGGTGTGCTCAATTACACCGTCAGGGGTGTAATTGCAAACTCGCTGCTTGCGTGCGTGCAAGCTGCACAAAGGAGCACACATGATTTACCTATCCCAACTTCTTGGAAATCCCGTAATGGATTCACAGGGCGAGAAGATCGGCGTTGTTTCCGATCTTGGCATTGCCACCGGCGAGGTTTTCCCTCGCATCACGTCTCTTGCCTTTATGGGGCCCGGTCGCACGCCCCTCATGATATCTTGGCGCAAATACGTGGAATCCTACGATGAAGACACCATTACGCTGAAGGTACCTTCCACTGAGATTCGCTTCTCGTACCTGCAACCTAATGAGGTCCTTCTCGCCCGCGACATCCTCAATAAGCAAATCGTTGATACACGCGGTATCCGCGTTGTCCGCGTTAATGACCTCAAACTCTCCGACACCAGCTCAACGCAGCTTCGCCTGCTGGGCGCCGAGGTGGGCGTACGGGGACTTTTACGCAGCTTGTCGCCAAAGCTCGAAACCATCGTAACTCGCGCTGCCCGCGCCATGGGTCGTCCCATACCGGAGCGCATCATTGCGTGGAGCTACATGGACTTGGTGGAACGCGATCTTTCCAACGTCAAGCTGTCCGTCTCACACAAAACCCTCGATGAGCTGCACCCCGCCGATGTCGCAGACATTATCGAGCGACTGGATTCCCGTCTGCGGAGCCAAGTCTTTGCCCAGCTCGATGACGAGCAGCGTGCCGGTGCAATGGCGGAATTCAACGACGACGCCATGGCCGTTGAGCTCATCGGCGGCATGAACGAAAAAGAGGCGTCGCGCATCCTGTCAGAAATGGACCCGGATGACGCAGCCGAGCTGGTTTCCGAGTTGAGTTACGACCGTGCCGAGAAGCTCCTGCGCTTGATGGGCGTTAAAGAACAGCGCGCCATCCGTCAGCTGCTGGGATATCGTGAGGACACCGCCGGCCGTATCATGACCTCGGAGGCACTCTCGCTGCCGGAAGACCAAACGGTTGCGTATGCGTTTGAGCGGCTACGCGCTCTTGACGAGGACTTTGAGACGGTTCGCTACCTTTACCTCACGGATTCCGACGGCCGCCTTTCAGGCATTGTTACCTTGAATCAGCTTATCGTCTCCGACCAAACCCAAAAACTCGAAGAGATTGCCAATAAGAACCTCGTTACCGCGTCACCCGAAGACGACCAGGAAGACGTTGCGCGTAACATCGCCAAATACAACCTGCTTGCCATGCCGGTTGTCTCGGATGACCAGCGCCTGCTTGGCATCGTCACGGTCGATGATGCACTGGACGTCCTTGAAGAGGAGCACGCCGAAGACCTGCAGATTGCCGGCGGCAGCTCCGATGGCGAGGGGGGCGAGCGGAGCCGCGACGTCATTTGGTTTTTCCATCGCAACATCTGGATCTTCTTCTGGATTATCGCAACGGGCGCCGCATCGGCTGCAAGCTCGCTCGTCTTCAATACAAACATTGCTCCAACGCTGGTGTTTCTCGCCTGCCTTGCCATGCCGGTAGCGCTTATCCTCGCCGACGACACCATCAGCTACGTCACCAACTTCTTTCTCGAAGACGATCCCGGAAGCGAAGACTCCCCCTCCATTCTGGGCTTTGGTTTCCGCTCACTGCTCTTGGGCCTTCTGGTCTCGGGCGTGACTGCCGCACTTGGAGCCGGTCTCGATGCGGTTATTATGAATTGGCTGATAGAGGTACCTGCGGGATCAATCATCCATCACATCGTGGTCTCGGCATTCGGCGCCGCCGCTCTCTCGGCCTTGATTTCATTCATCCTAACCCCGGCATACCTTGCCATTCTTCGACACCGTGACGAGAAGAACCAGGAAACCTCAGGTTTCGCCCTCTCCCTCATCTCAATGGCCATTGCCGTGGTAACTTACCTGGCAGCCGCCGGCGGTCTTTTTGTTCTGCAAACCTCTGTCGGGCTGGTCTTCTAATGTATGGCGAGAACAACAAGAGAAACAATACTCCGTCTGCCTCTGCCGAACATAAAACGCTGACCCAAGACCTCTCTCCCACCTCAACCGAAGCCAAAAAGGTCAAAAAGAACAGCTGGAAGTATATCCTCATGGCCATGGGACCGGGACTGCTCGCGGCATTTGCGGGCAACGACGCCGGCGGTATTGCAACGTATTCCAGCGCCGGTGCGTCGTTTGGTTATACGCAGCTCTGGACCGTGCCTATCATGTGCTTTTTGCTCATCGTAGTACAGGAAACCTCGGCGCGCATGGGCTGCGTCACCGGCAAAGGCCTCGCTTCCCTCATACGCGAGCGCTTTGGCATCCGTCTCTCAACCCTCGCAATGTTTGCACTTTTGATATCAAATATTGCAGTAACATTCTCTGAGTTCGCAGGTATCGCCTCAAGTATGGATCTTTTTGGTATCCCAACCTATGTTTCGGTACCCATCAGCGCTCTTCTCGTCTGGATCCTTACCGTGGGCGGATCGTATCGCCGTATCGAAAAAATCCTCTTGGCTATCAGCTGCATTTTTGTTACGTATGTAGTGGCGGGCATCCTCGCAAAACCCGACTGGCTCGAAGCGCTCCGCGTCACCGCCATCCCGCAGATGTCCACCGACCCTTCGTATATCTCGCTTTTGGTTGCGAATATCGGTACCACCATCAGCCCATACATGATGTTTCTTGTTGCATCAAACGTTGTCGAGAAGAACCTCGATACCAGCGACATTCCCGCGCAACGTGCCGACAATGTTGCCGGAGCTGTTCTGGCGGAGATTATCACTTGGTTTATCATGCTCACCACGGGAACGGTTCTCTTTCCCGCGGGAATTCGCGTAGATTCCGCCGCCGAAGCTGCGTCTGCTTTAGTGCCACTTGCAGGTCAATATGCCTCTACACTCTTTGCCTTGGGCATGGTAGGTGCATCGTTTCTCGCTGCATGCGTTTTGCCCGGTATTACGGCAAGCGCCATCTGCGAAGCATTTGGCTGGGAACGCGGTGCAGATCGGACCTGGTCCGAAGCCCCACTCTATCATGGCATTATCACATTAGTCTTGGTTATCTCGGCCATAGTCATTTTGATACCGGGTGTAAGCCTCTTTGGAATCATGCTTGTTGCCCAGGTCATAAACGGCATCCTGCTACCCGTCCTACTCATCTTTATGGTAGTTATTGCAGCCGATAGGCACATCATGGGAACATTTGCTAACGGACGTGCGTGGAACTTACTCACGTGGTTCACTATCGTCACCGTTATCATTTTGACCATTGTTATGTTTGTTTTGCAGGCCATGGGACTCTAGGGATTACTTTTTCGCAGATGGGCTACCTTTAGAGGGTTTCTTCCGGACAGGTTTCTTTTGAGCCTGTTTCTCCTTGGCTGGCCGCTTCCTTTTGTCTGGCTTTTTCTCTTTTTGCACCGGCTTAAAGAGACGCCTAATGCACCGGATAAAACGCTTACGACGTTTATCGTTAGAGGAAATTATCACGTAGGCAAAAAACACAACAAAATATACCGAAGCCAAACCCATAACCCATACAAGTGGCATTCGCCTGAGGATCATTTTAAAAACAAAGAGTTGTGCTGCTATAAAAAAGCAGGCTGCGATATTTTTAATCAGGCGCGGAAGCATTGACCTCTGAGAAAAGACTTCCTCAACGGCTTTCTTAATGCAATCCTGCCCCCTGAGCTCCTTGTATCTCTTCCGCACGGAAGAGATCTGCAACACAAAAGCCATGACACAGAGACTAAATGCAGCAAAGACTATGAAGAAAAGGATGAGCTCTATGACCTCGTTGTCAAAAAACATTGCAGCTACTTACTTGCCTCATCAAACTCATCCTTAAAGGACGAGAACATCTTGCCCATGCGCCCAAGCTGCTTGCCAAAGCTCTTTGCTGCGCCATCGGATGCCACTCGGGAAGAGGCTTTCTTCTTCGTCGATGAGCTCTTCTGCGATGTCGGCGCATACGTCTTAACGAGTTCCTGAGACACCGTGCCGCCAAGGCTCTTCTCGGCACTCGGTTCTTCAAGCGCAACAGCCTCGGCGGGTACCGGATCCGGTCGCGGCTCGGTAGCATCCTCGGGCTCGGTGGCGTCTTCAAGAGCTCGCTTTGCTTTACCAATCATGCGTCCAAGCGAGCGCCCGCCTTTGACGCTTGCCTCAGACACCGCCTTACCTGCTTTTCCGGCAAGCTCGGAACCTTTGGCAACGGCTGCGGCGTACCCTTCGCCCGCCTTACCGGCAAGACCTCCCGAGAGCGCCGCGCTCTCCGCGTCGGCCGTAAGAATCATAGCGTCGTCACGATAACCCAACACCCATTCGGGCTTAATTTCAAACGAGCCGATAAGCGCCGCGGCAGAAGATCCGCTATCCACCAGGAAGTTATTGACGTGGCCGGTAGCCGGATTGAAGTCTGCACCGCTGACAAAACCGAGCGTTTTGCCTGATTCGGTCGCAGCTTGCATGCCGTGCCACATGATGCAGCGATCCCAGTCAAGGCCAAGACGCGCTATCGCCTTTTTATCCAGCGATCCTTCAGGCTGAGCAACCAGAAATCCCTTGTCAAATGTGGTGAGTGCATCAAAAGCAACGAACACGTCATTACGCTTTACCATACCTGCGATATCGGGACGTTTAACCATTACGCCCACCACCTGCGGAAGGTCAGAGTCAAACACAATCACATGGATGCGTCCAAGTTTTGACGAGCGCTGCTGTCCGGCTTCCTTGTCCTTTTTATTCTGCTTTTTGGGAAGGTATACCTTGATACCTACAAGCTCGTTTGTTTTCACGCAAACCCTTTCGACAAAAACGGGGCGCCCATGGACGTCCCGTTCCAGTACATACTCCTTGAGCCGGTTAAACCCTAAAACTCAGTATGCTCGGCTTCGTGCTCTTCGCCGGCAACGGTTTCAATGGTTACCCCTTCGGCTTCGGAAGGGCTTGGAGCAACCTGAGCCGAAACGGAATCCGCCACAGCCTCAGCGCCGTTCTGCACCTGCTCGGAAGCGGAAGCGACCGCATCGGAAAGCGATTCGCGGAGCTGATCCATGCGCTCACGAGCCAGATCAACCTTTGCACGGAGCTCATCGGTCTTGGCATCAACCGTTGGACGCACCTCGTCGATCTTATCGCTTACCACGCGAGAAGTGCGCTCATAGGAATCAAGTGCGGAATCCCATGCGTCATTTACTGCGTCAGCCGCCATTGCGCGGGTTTCCTCACCTGGTCGCGGTGCCAAAAACAAACCTGCAGCTGCACCGGCTGCTGCACCAAAAATAGCCCCGGCTAAAAATCCGGCAGACTTCTTGCTCATGGGAACCTCCTATCAGAGCAGTGTGTACTGCTCTTCCGAAACGTACCGCTCACGCGCCTATCTCACAGGCCGTGGCCTCGGTACGTTAATCATACTCCAGTCATCGGGCAGGTCATCGTCAAACGACGTACCTTTGTGCGAATCCGCGGCATCCACATGCTCTGCAGACGCAGAATCATCCTCAGCATCGGAAGCGGCGGCATCGGTGGCGTCCGCAGTCCCCGCGTCTTCATCTTCCTCCACGTATGGATGATCGTACGTTTCATCGAAACTCCGATCATCGGCACCTTCCGCAGGGGAATCGAGCTGCTCGTCATCGTACCAATCATCGTCAACGGCACCGTCTTCCGCATCAGACGACACCTCTCTATATTGATCGTCGTAAAATGTTGCGCGCGTTGACTCATTGGGATTCGCTTCGTTGTAGGAAGCATCCTCAACGTCTTCCACGTCATAATCATGCTCACCGGACGCCTCGTAAGCCGCTTCATCTACAAGTTCGCCCTCGGCAAACTCCTCGGCAACTTCGTCTCTCTCAGAACCCTCAAAAGATCCGTCTTCCTCGCCGATCAAAACATCGGAAGGCTGATCTTCTTCCGAAAGGTCTTCCTCAGACGCATCCTCACCGTCAACGCTTTTAACAAGCGCCACAAGGCCTTGCGTAATTGCCTCAATGTTTGGTTTGGGATCTTCCCCGTCTGCATAGGCCCAGTTCAAAATCCACGCCGCACTGGAAAGGGCTCCGGCCACCAGCACGTCATCGGGGCATGCAAGGCTTACCTCAAACAGACCGAGTTTCTCGTCAAGCGTTGTCGTACGACCGGACGTAATGTCTCCTGCCCTGTTTGTAAGGGCGAGAAGCTCCACCGCCACATGCTCAAGGAGGTGCGCCACTTCCGTATCGGAAACGACATCGCCAAACTGAGGTGCCGTATCACCAAGACACGCGTGCTTCTCGACCCCCGGAAGAAGGTCCACAACGCGCCGCGTGCCAATAGCATCATCAGAGGTCATACGTGGTGCATCATCTGAAAGCTGAATCGTAGCGTCAAGGTTTCTTGGTCCTACGACAACCTTTTTAATGTGAATCAGCTCTGCCATGTCTCGTCCTCTTCCTGCTCAAATGAGAGAATTACTCATCATATTTTAGTCAAAAACTGCAATTTATATATAGCTCATCCGTTAGCGGTCGTTTTTTCCGCAGTGTCTTCATGTGCGCCGGTCTTTTCCTCCAAAGTTTGCTGCGGCTCCGGCGCAATCACCCGCAAGAGCGAAAGCCTGCGCCTGCGCATCATCTGCACGCGGAACTGCCAACCGTCCTTCTCAAACGTGTCGCCCGGCCGCGGAAGCCTGTCGGCAAGCTCAAGCACGAACCCCGCAATGGTCTCATACTCTTCCGAGTCCTCAACCGGCCATCCAAGCTCTACGGCATCATCAAGCGAGAAGCGGCCGTCAACCAGCCATTCTCTATCGCTTAACTGCGTAAGATACTTGTTGTCGGGATCAAATTCATCGGCAATTTCACCGACAATCTCCTCGACAATGTCTTCAACCGTAATGGCACCCGCAGTGCCACCATATTCGTCAACGACAATCACCATTTGATCGCGAGAAGATTGCATCTCGGAGAGAAGCGGAATGATATCTTTCGTATCGGGAATGTAATTTGCCGCGCGGACATACTGTGCGATGTGCTTCTCGCCCGCGTGTTCTTCAAGAATGGGCTCGATAATATCTTTGATGTGCGCAATGCCCACAATACGGTCAACGTTGTCGTGGTAGATGGGAATGCGGGAATAGCCGGTCTTACGCATGACCGTAAGGACCTCAGACAACGTGGAGGTGTCTTCCATAGTAGTAAGGTCAACGCGTGGCACCATAACCTCACGCGCAACCGTATCGCCCATGTCGATAACCTCGTGGATCATCGACTTTTCTTCTTCGGAGAGCTCGTCGGAGTCTTTGACAATATAGCGAAGCTCCTCCTCAGAAAAATCCTGGTGATCTTCATGCACGTCAATACCCAAAAGCTTTGCGATACCATTTGCGGAAGCTGAGTTCAAAATAACAATGGGTTTTGCCAGCGTCATAAAGAAACGGATGGGGCCAACAACTGCCTTGGAAACATTTTCCGCATTGGCAAGGGCAATCTGCTTTGGCACCAACTCTCCGATAACCGTTGAAACATACGAGAGTATCAGCGTAATAACCACCACGGCGGTAGGATGCGAAAAATCCGAAGGTACGCCCATGCTTGTAAGCCAGCTGCCAAGCGGAGTGGAAAGGCTCGTTGCGGCAAAAGCAGACGACGCAAAACCCACCAGCGTAATGGCCACCTGAATCGTTGCCAAAAACGGCCCGGAGTCATTGGTGAGGTCGAGAACCGCGCGAGCGCGCTCATCGCCCTCCTCGGCCTCCGGCTCAAGCGACGTTCTCCTTGCACTGACCACGGCCATCTCGGAGGCCGAGAAGTAGCCGTTTGCCAAGGTCAGAAGCAGTGTCACTAAAATACTTAACGCTACGTCCATATGTGGTATGGGCACCTGCCTAATCGAAGTTAAAAAGCCACGTAGGTATTGTACTCTACGTGGCTATTTCCTGATCAATTCTTTATAAAAGCGTAACTAATTCACGGACTTTTCCACTTTGCCGTTTGCTCCAGGCTTTTACTGCACGAGCTTTTCCACCTGGGCGCAAACGTCCTTCAAATCTTCCTCAGACGGCAGCCAACCGATGGTATATGCCTTGCCATATGGAAGGGTAAACTCGGCCTTCTCAAGCTCTTCTTCAACCATCTTAGGGCCAAGCGGCGCCCAGCCGTATGAGCCGAACGCAAAGCCAATACGATGGTCATTCTTGGGAGAAAGGCCTGTCATATATGTCAAAAATGCACTCACCGTGGGCAAGAACTTGGAGTTAAGTGTAGGAGATCCAACGCAAACATACTTGGAATCAAGGAAGTGATACATCACATTGGAGACGTGCGTCTCTTTAAGGTCGCAAAGCTGTACGGGAATGCCCTCTGCCAAAAAGCCATCCACCAGCGCATGAGCCATCTTATCGGTTGAGCCCCACATGGAATCATAGACAACCAGTGCCTTTTCTTTCAGTACACCGGATGTCCACCCCTCATACGCATCGATAATGTCTTTCACGTGTGAGCGCCACGCAACGCCGTGAGCGGGGGCGATAATATCTATGTTCTCCAAACCAAGCTTTTTGACCGCCGTCACCGCCGAGTCTGCCTGACGGCTGTACGGCAGCACAATGTTGGCGTAGTACTTGCGCGCCTGTTTCATAACCTCGCAGTAATCGCTTTCATCGTCGAAGCGTGTGGAAGAAGCATAGTGCTGTCCAAACGCATCGTTGGAGAAGAGAATCTTATCGACATCGGAGTAGGTAACCATATTGTCGGGCCAATGCACCATCGGCGTTTGCACAAAGTGGAGGGTACGCTTGCCAATGCTCAGGGTGTCTCCCGTTTTTACACCGTTTACCTCAAGATCTTCTCCATAAAACGCTTTAAGCTCTTTAACGCCCTGCGGAGCCGAGGCATACACGGCAGCATTTGGTGCCACCTTGAGAATAGCTGGCAGTGAGCTGGAGTGATCCATCTCAATATGGTTGCATACCACAACGTCAATCTTTGCCGGATCAACAATGCTTTGGATGCGCTCGATAAGCTCATCTGTCATGGTGTACTTAACCGTATCGATAAGCGTGATCTTCTCGTCCAAAATAAGATACGCGTTATAGGTAATGCCCTGCTCAGTGGTATACCCATGGAACTCCCGGGCGTTCCAATCAATAGCACCAACGGCATACACATCAGGCTTAATTTGCACTGCACTCAACATATGGTCTCCTCCGTAGGATTTGGGTGGCTGTTGCTATTGTAGCGGATAGCCTTATGCTACGTATTTCTGTTATTTTGAGCATAGCATTTGAGAAGCGGCCATATGTTTTGACTTTTATACAAATTCAGTCTAACCTGTGCAAACCTGATAATTTTATAGGAGTTGCTTCTGATGTCTACCAAATCTACTCATTTCAACACGACCGCAAAGACGAGTGCTGTCACCGGAACATCTCCTTGGAAACTTCTTGGCACCCTGATTGCTCCATATAAGGGTTTGGCCGTCCTTACCTTGCTGACCCTTCTTTGCGATATCGTGGGAATGCTCTATATCCCGACTGAGTTGTCGGCACTCATAAACGCCGCGGTCACCAATCACGATATGGTAGCTCTGACCTCTCACGGTATCCGTATGTTTATGGCGGCGCTTTTAGGATCCGGCGGTTGTATCGTCTCTTACTGGTTGGCATCACGGCTTGCTGCACGCATTGGTCGCGACCTGCGCACGGCCGTATACAAGCATTCTCTTGAATTTTCAGGTTCGGATTTCAACCGCTTTGGTACAGGTTCAATGATTACTCGGACCCTCTCCGATGCCAACGTGGTTCAGCAAACCTTTCTTATGTGTTTTACCATGATGTTCCCGGTACCGGTTACCTGCGTCGTATCTGTCGTTCTTGCCTTCTCAACCGATGCCACGATGGGATGGATCCTTCTCGCCGTTATCGCGGTGTCCTTAATCGTGAGTGCCATTGCGGTAAAGATATCGGCACCCATCTTTGTTGTAATGCAGGACTTTATCGACGGGATAAACGCCCGTCTGAGAGAATCAATTACCGGCGTGCGCGTAATCCGTGCTTTTGGTAAAGAAACATACGAGCGAGCCCGTATGACAAAGGCGTTTGAGGACTACGCAAGCCGTGCCATTCGTGTCAATTTGATCTTTGCCGTAACGGATTGCACGACGTTCTTCTTGATGAACGCCGTTGAATCTCTTGTTATGTGGGCCGGTGCAAATCGCGTGGGTATTCACGCCATGCAGATTGGCTCTATCTCGGCTCTCATTGAATACGCCATGTTGATTATGTTCTTTATGATGATGGCTCAGTTTGCCATGCTTGAGATTCCACGCGCCCTCGCCTGCCTTGAGCGCTCGGCCGCGGTGCTGGATCAAAAGCCCACCATTGCGGACGGATCGTCTAAAACGGTATCTTTTGGCCAAACGGATGAGGTTGCTCGCTTTGATCACGCAAGCCTCCGCTTCGACGATGCCGATGAAGATACCCTGCAAGACCTGTGCTTTTCGCTGAAGCGCGGTCAAACTACCGCAATCATTGGCAACACCGGCTCTGGCAAGTCTACCATCGCAAAGATGCTGCTTCGCTTTAGCGACGTAACAGGAGGGCGCCTTACCTTTGGAGATGCCGACATACGTGATCTTCCACAGGCGGAACTCCGCTCTCACATTGCGTACGTTCCGCAAAAAGCCTGGCTCTTCTCGGGAACCATTGCCGAAAACCTGCGCTTTGGTGATGAGCATGCAGACGATGCCTGCCTGTGGCATGCCATTGACGTGGCACAGGGAGCCTTTGTCCGTGAGCTTAAAGACGGCCTTGACACACCGGTTGCACAAGGCGGTACAAACTTCTCCGGCGGTCAGCGCCAGCGCTTGGCTATTGCCCGAGCCTTAACGCGCCATGCCGACCTCTATATATTTGACGACTCATTTTCCGCACTGGACTATAAAACCGACGCCGCTCTGCGACATGCGCTCAAAGATGAGCTTGCTCATGCGGCAGTGCTTATCGTCGCGCAACGAGTGAGCACCATCCGCAATGCCGACCAGATCATTGTCCTTTCCGACGGTTGCATCGTCGGCTTGGGGACCCACGATGAGCTTATGCGGACGTGCCAGACCTACAAAGACATATCCGATTCTCAAACCAGAGGTGGCGAACAGAATGTCTGACGAGAAGCACAATAAGACCGAGGCTACCTATACAGCTGCGGATACGTTAGATGCAGCCGCCGGCACGCCTGACGAAGAACTTGAAATCCCCGCCGACGCCGCAAAAACAGCTCGTCGCCTTTGGAAGGCTGCCGCCGGAAATCGCTGGCGCCTCATAACCGCCGCCGTCTCCGCGTTGGCGTACGTCTTCTTTACGTTGGCAGCCCCCGCTTACTCCGCAAAACTCGTGGATATCCTCTGGAAGAATATCCAGGCTGCATGGGATTTAGGCACAACATACCAGGTTACCTTTGAAACCGGTGGTCAAGAGATTCTCATATTCTTAAGCATCTGGACCCTTGCGTGGGCATTTTATACGGCGCAGTCCCTTGTCATGGCAAGCTTTGCCGAACGACTCAATCTTGTACTTCGTAAGCAAATTGCCGAGAAGATCGGGCGTTTGCCACTCTCATACTTTGACGCACACCGCCCCGGCGACACCATTTCGCGTGCCACAAACGATCTGGATAAAGTCTCCGAAGTGCTCCAACGCGGCCTTCTCCAGATTATTATTTCCACGACCACCCTCATTGGCGCAACCGCCATGCTTGCCCTCTACAGCCCCTTTGTGGCCGGTATTTTCTGTATTTTTGCCGCAATGAGCTTTCTTCTCACCAAGATTGTCAGCAACCAGACACTTCACGCAGCCGCCAAGAGGCAAGCAGCCACCGGCGAGCTTACCGGTCGCGTTGAGGAAGCTTATTCGGGACGATTTGTTATCAAAGCGTTTGGACATGAGAGGTCAAGTTACGAAGATATCGCATCGGCCGCGGAAACGCTTGCTCGCGCCAGCGAACGTGCGGACTTCATTACCAATGCAATCAGTCCAGCCATTCGCTTCCTGACCCGCCTTGCGCAGGTTGTCATCGGACTCTTTGCCGGCGGTATGCTCATCTCAGGCCAGCTGAGCGTAGGCGTATTCCAAGCTATCTT
>ERZ772955.1195-NODE-1195-length-17157-cov-3.354871_pt1 | contig 17157 bp, 22 predicted proteins | sample MGYA00511133_ERZ772955 | MGnify/ENA primary metagenome ERZ772955 (study PRJEB29015, sample SAMEA2737914) | human oral metagenome | biome: human oral; feature: human-associated habitat; material: dental | place: China | collected 2149 ... | reverse complement strand
CAAAGATGAGTATGCTTACTTGTTAGAGAAATTGGTTGAGCACAGATTGAATTGCTATTTCAAGGAACTAATTAGATGAAGCGCAGTCATCACGGTGAGGGTGACGATTTTGTCACCCTCACCAATTGGAAGGTTTCTAATTTTATAACGAATGCGTTGCTGAAAGGGTACCACATTGCTTATTACAGTGATACTGGCCGTATTCATTATTGGCGGAACGGGTCGAAAGAATATCACATAATTTCGATTGATAGTATAATTTCAAGCAATACAGGTATAGAAAATGGCACCTATCGATGAATCAACAAAGATTTTTCTACAAGACTTGATTGAATACGCTTGTGAGGGCAATGAGGTTTTAGTTAAAACAAACAGCCTTCTATTTAGCACTCGTAACAATTCGCCGTTTATGACGTGGATTGTAATCTACATGGGCCAACGTTTTTCATTGGTAGTAGAAACGGGAGCATTCGATATTGTTAATTCAGCAATTGCCAATTTCATCTTAAATGTGGACAAGAAATTAAATGACACAGACAATTCTTGAGCGCACTGGCGATAGCAATTGGTATATTAAGCATACTTGTCTTAATGATACTCCTGAGCGGACGGCGGCTTGGGTTAAGTCGTTGAAGTGTGATTGTGATGTCGATTCAGACGACTAAGAGAAAGTTGCGTCATTATGGAATGAGAGAGTTTTATACTTCTGCTGGTTGTAATATTCTTTATTGTGGCTGCACAGCATTTCGCCTGATTAATGATTATACAATGGAAGTGTGGAATCATTTTGAGACAGAAAGCGGAACAATTGTTCATTATGATTCGATGAATGAAAGAAATGAAGCGTTGCTGGAAATGGGCATGGAAAGTATGGGAGTAATTTAATGTATCACTTTAGGGAACTGGCTAAGAAACTTAATCTGGTAGATCAACTGCCTGGATACAGCATTGCTGTCAGGTGTGATCGTATTCTGATTGACGGGCTTGATTTTCGGCTTGACGTTTATGGGTGGCCTGATAATCGGGTAGTATTTTCAGATAAGACTACTGGCCTAAATACTATCAAGCGCTATGGGCACACTGGTGGCGAACAGTGTCGCAAAACTTGGTTTGAGATGCTTAATGCGATTGGTGTTGATACTACTGCGGCTGAGAACTGAGGATATACTTATCCCCCGGAAGTGGTTGGTTCCTTCCGGGGGATAAGTGTTTATGGGCGTTCTGCGGTGCGTGCGAGTCGCTCCCAGGCGGCCCAGGTCTCGGGGCCCCATATGCCGTCGATGGTGACCCCTAGGGCTCCCTGTAGGGATTCAATGACGCGGTCGTGGGCGGCTTCGCTGGCATCACCCCATACGCCGTCGGGGGTGGTTCCTACGACTTGCTGGGTGTAGGCGACGCCCCAGGGGAATTCGCGTCCTCCCCAGTTGCTGGCCTTGATTACGGCACACATTCGCTTCTCAGTGTCAATTCCGAGAACGTTGTCCTGTACCGCTCCAAGGATTCGCTGAATGTCTCGAATGTCTCCACCACTGGAAATGGCAGAGTTGTCGTCAACTACACGAATACCATATCGGGCCTCATCCATATTGCGCTCACGACGGGCAACAACTCCACCGTTGTCCTGAGGTCCACCAATTCCCCACGTGGTGTTTCCGTCAATGCTGTAGAATACACCTGCGGAGTTCGGAGGCTGTTCCACGATTCCGATGTGCTGCGCAACTCCAACGCCGTCGAAGTCGAATGTGATGAGGTCGCCGGGACGCACGTCCCACTTGTCAATGAGTACGCCACGAGCTCGTGCCTGGGCCTCGCGGCCGGGGACGTAGGCGCTTACCCAGTTGATCCCGACCTTGTTGAGTACCCAGGAGACGAACATGTCGCAGTAAGGGACACCGCTTGCACCGAAACTGGGGGAGCCGGTTACCTGTGCGTACCAGCGCCCATACTTAGTTCCCGCGCCCTTGTCCGCCCATCGGGAGTACCCGATTTCTGAGCGCGCAGCGGAGATAATATCTGCACGAGTTACCATAATTACTCCTTGCTGGGAACGTTCCGGCTGGCAACACCGAAGAATGCTGCAAACAGGAAGTTGAGCGCAGCAATCTTGTCGCCGTCAAACACGCCCCAGACACCGAGGCATACGAGAATGCCGGCGCTAACGACGTAGAGCCAGAGTCGGTATGCGTCGGGGATGAAGGGCGGCTTAGGGGCCTCGTGGTCACCCATTGTTTTTCTCCTTGAGATAGGAAATGATTTCTCTGAGTTGGCGGTTCTGCGCGTCTACGCTTGAGCCGCCGTGGTTTGGCTTGACGTGATATTGCACATCTTTTAATTTGTCTTCAATATCTTCAAGCCGGTCTAGGACACTAGGTGCCCCGCCTTTCCCGTCCCAAGCATTTAGCATGGTCGCTAAGTGGTCCATGAATCGCGTGGCACGGTAGATGAATCTCCCTGCGATCGTTAGTAGGGATATGACGCCGAGAACTAGGGCGACATCAATTGTAGTGGGGCTAATGTGTATCATCGGATAAAGATTTCAGCGAACATATTACGCGTCTCTGGCGAGTCGGAGAAAAGACGACCCTTTCTGTACGTGCTGCGCATGATACTAAGCACTTTGTCACCGTACATCAGTAGCCGCTCCCCCTCGCGCAGGTCAGAGACCTTATAGGCCCATCTTACCCTATCTCCACGGGGCTGGCGGCGCTGGGCGAACCATGTGCCCCCGTCGATCCAGATGGAGACCTCACCGTCGGGGCATCGCAAGGAGAATGCGTATTTGGCTTTTCCGGTCTTTTTCATTACGAAGTCGTCATAGTTGTCTGCGAATTTGTTTGAGATGGAGTAGTCGGCATAGTCCTCGGCATAGTTCGTGATGAATGAACCAAAGCGAGTGTGTGCAACTTCGGACTGAAATTGCTCACTGTTGACAAAGTCGGTGACGATGAATCCTTCAGCGTGACGGCTAATTCCTTCCTTGGGTTCAATGTGGAATCGAATGAAATAGGGGTTCATAATGCTGACAGCGTTTGAGAGCATGAGACATCGCACACGATCATGATAACGGTCCACAGTTGAGTAAAAGTCCATGAAGACTTTCGCTTCATCGGGAAGATATCGCAGTGAGCCTTTATCGATGATGAACTCATCAAAGATGATGGTATACACATTCGGGTAAGCAATAGACTTATTTGCCTGTGCTGTAGATAGTGGAATGAAGTAACCGATGGTCTCCCATTTCTTTCCATCCTTTCTCTGCGCAAACTGTCCTTTGACGCGGAATTCTTCATCGGGAAATTCGTGCTGAATGTCTGCGAAGAAACTGTTACGCCCCTTGAGTTCAGTCTTGTACCTACGAAGGTAAATGAATTGCTGGCCCTTATTGATTGCGTTCTTGATAACAATCTTCTTAGCGCCGTAGGTCTTTCCAAGTCCACGGGCGCCCATAATCATGTTAAACACTCCCGCATACGAAAGTACGTTGGAGAAAGAATAATAGGAAAACTTTTTCTTCATCAGTGTCGCCTTACCGTCCACCAGCGCGTGGCGCTTAGATTGTCTATAGACTTCTTAACGGGACCATAATACGGGTTACCGCCATGTCCTACAGTGGTGTTCTGGTCCACAACCATTTCTACGTGATCGGTTTCGGGGTACACACTGCCCGTAGAGCGCCACGCCATTACGATCATGTCGCCGGGCCTCAGGAGGGCCTTCTGGGCGGCCGTCATGGCCCCAGAACCACGTTCAATGACCGCCTGTCCGCGGAAGTACTGGTCGCCCGTCCACGTGCCTACGAACGTGCCTGAGGTGGCCTTGTAGGCTGCGTACATGAGCCCACTACAGTCGGTAATTCCTGAGTTGTCGGGGTCTTGGCGGCCGGGACACTGGCAATATGCGAACTTGCCCAGGCGGGCCAGGACCCACGCGAGGGCCTTGGCTCCGTTGGAGCCATCAGACGGGACCGCTCCTCCACCTCCTGGTGTAGGAGCTCCTGCCTGCCCGCCCACGATGTTCTGGACGATCTCGCCGATGTTCGCTTCCCACAGATTGTGTCCTTTAGAGTATAGGCGATGAATCCCGAACTTTGATCGCATTGTGAGAATGTTTGAATCATCTGCGGTAATGATGACCTTGCCACCATCAACGGTTACTTGCTGACCATTTTGACCCACAGCCCCAACATTTCCAGGGGCATTAACACCGCCAACACCAACGTCAACGCCGCCGGTGTCTTTGTTTGCGATAATGTTCTTGGCACTATTGTAGCGATTATAGTATCGCCCCAGAACGCTGTTAGCCATAATGGCGTTGTACATCTGATTAAGGCCGCCGCCAGAATAGTTATTTGCTGCTTGTAACGCATAGCGAGGCCCTTGGTGATACGCCACACACCAGAGAATAAACGCGTCGGTGTCCGTCTCAGGATTAATGTTATATTGCTTGGCAACATTGAAATACGACTCAAGGTCCTTGGTAATCTGGTCACCCTGAATATCCTTGCTCGCAAGCAACAGGTCACGAAGACTGTCCCCAGCCGCCCTACTGAGGTAGTAGGTATTCCACGAACTCGAGGACTCAGAGACAGTTTCCAACCGACTACGCAGGCCCGCGTCTACGCGAGCATACTCGGCCGAGTGGGCAGTGCGCATACGGTTGAGGATGGCGGCGGCGCGAGTTCCATACCACTGTGCTAAGCCGACGGTGATGGGGTCGTTGTAGTTGATTGCCGCGTAGTTCATAGACGACTCAACCTGACCAATTGCCTTGACAGCAACTTTCTTTGCGGTAGCGTCCCAAGCCACGATTTCCCTCCTAAACGACGGTGCTCCCCTGATTGTATCAGGGGAGCACCATGTCCTCAGAATATGGGGTATGTTGCGTTGACGGCGAATGTCTTTTCACCGCTCAGTCTTGCGGCCGGAACTAGCGCCCCGGTATTGTCAACGATTAGGGGAAACGCCGTGGCATTATCCCATGCCGTAATGTACATGTTTCGATAGGGCCTTGCCCACGCAGGAACATTAAACATTGTCAAGAATGCTTCAAGTTGAATTACCGAAAAGATTCCGTGAATGCTTACAGTGTCGCGCTTTCGAGCAATAAACATTTGTAGATTGTTGTCATTCTTGACCCGATCAAAACTTGCACCATTTTTGAGGTTGTGCCAACCGAAATCAACCCAACCACTTCCACCTTCAAGCCAGTTGTCAAACTGTCGCTGTGCAAACTCATAACCAGCAGTTCCAAAGTGGACACCAGCGTCGTCCGGGAAGTATCGCGAGTTCTTACCATTGTGGAACCACGACCTTGACCCCTCGCAAACCAGCGCACCGTAGGGCTCAAGAACCTCCTTAAGCACATTGGTTGCAGTGGCACAGTTCATTGCCATATTCCAGTCATTGTTGAGCGGGTGCTCATTGTACAGGACCGGAATAACATAGATCTTTGCGTTGGGGAAAGCCCTAACAGCCTTCTTGATAAACGTGGTGGCAGACTCACGAATGTCTTTCTGCCCACGAATATCGTTAAGCATGTCAATGATATAGATCTGTCCCGTAAGGCGTGCGCGGTCACCAACAGAGTCGGAGATAGCGCGATCAATCTGCGTGTTGAAGTTGTTGTCGGGAGTGCTGGTAAATCCACCACCAGAGTAGCCGTAGTTGTGGGGAATCTCGCCCTTAGCGGTAACCCAGCGCTCCCAGGTTCCGTTGGGCCACCCTCGGCTCTCAGCGTTAGATGAACCAATGATTAGCGAGTGCGGGTACATTACCCGATGGAGGGGATTGTACCGCTTATCGCTCTCAGTCTTGTTGTAGAAATTATTGTCCACAGTTTGCTTAAGAGTCGCAAGGCGACTAGTCACGTCACCGCTAAGGGCGGTAGCACTAGACTTGATCTCGTTTAGTTGTGTGCCAACCCAATCCTGCCACTTCTTTGACGGAACCTGTAGTTTTCCACCACCAACTGTTGGAGCATCTATAGTAAAATCATTGTTGTTAGGAGTGAACAGCGCTGTAACAACTCTGTCCTCGAAAGACTTGAGGCGCGTCTCAAGTTCTGCGCGCTTAGCATTAACGGAAGAGTCCCAGTTGTTGTGCAGTTTCTCCATCTCGGTGATGAAGTTTGTAACAACATCATTGATTCGCTTAACAACCTTGTCCTGTTCGTCGCCAAAGTTATTAGTGAATTCAATAACGTCAACCACACTTCGACGAATTCGTTCAAGCACATCAATGTATGTCAGCCCATCTCCATAAGTGAACGGTGTGACATTGTTAATGGACCGCGAGTTAACCCGCCACATAGCCCGGTCAATGTTACCGAGAATGTCGTCACCAGTAGCCATAGTATCCTCCAATACCATATCCGTAGATTCCACTCCCGATAAGTCCCCCAGGAGTTTTAGGGTTGTCGCTATCCCAGATACCCATAAATAGGTCACTAATATCTGCGATAACTAGATCATCAACATTAATTAGAGTACTTCGATAATCAGCGATAGCCCGCGCCTTGCTTCCAGAGTAACCCCACGACTCGGAGTTCTGGTTATTCTGGTAGTTAGACGTTGACGATGACGTACTGTCCGACTCGTTCCGGGACGTAGAACCACCACTAGTGCTGGCGTCGCTAATCGACGTGGCATAGTCGCCATCGCCCGCAAGTCGTGTCTGAGGGGTATCAGAACCAACTGTGCGCCCCTTGGACTCGTTGGTCCCACTACCACTACCAGTCTGGTGATTGATCCCCGAGTTCTGAGACTTCCCGTCCTGGCCAGTACGCGAGTAATGACGATTGCCCTCAAGGGGATCCGTGTTCTGAAGTTCCGCTAAATACATTCGATTATACCGGGGCATAATCAAGTCCATCCGCAACTTCATCCGCCACACAAAAATATCAATCGTTTCGTGCCCGATTTCCTGTAACCAGTACTCGCGCTTAATCCGATCATTAAGCGTAGTCCTGTATGCTTCATCGAAAATTGGGTAATTGTCGAGGCCAATACGGTCATTGGTTATCCTGACAACGTCACGAAGCAGCATTGTTGTTACCGACATTTTCACCTCCATAGGTTGTTGCGTTCATCTCGGCAAGATAGTCAGACATGTTCGGCGCCGCGTTATCGTCAACGGCCCAAGAACACGAAATATTAAGACCAAACATCTCATTAATCTGTTCGCAAGCAAGTAGCCGCGGCTTCATGAACGACTCACGCGACGCCAAAACCTGGCCAGAGTTCGCAGCCGCTTCCTCAACCACCATTCGCTCACGCTTCTCAGAATTGACGTTCATGATTCCGAGCATTGTAAGCGCCTCGCCCCATATCTTGGACTTGGACTCCATATGTTTAATGGAGGAGACGGCGCCCGCGCCAGCATTCTGGTTGAGCGGAAACACCCCGATCATGTTTGCTAGATTGTCCATAGACATATTCTCGGTACCCCACACAACGGGCTCACCGTCATAAATCCTAGAAATGAGATTCTGAACAGTAAGGCGCTGGTCCTGGGAACACGCAACAATCATGGGGTTACGCTCGTTAAGCAGATCAATTTCGATTGTTCTGTCAATCTGAGCAAGTCGCGCTGCATATGACAGAACAACATCAATCTCTGGTTCGCGAACCTGATTACCCCAGATACACACACTCTCCGAGGCTTTAACCTCGCGCGAGTAAATCCCATTTCGAGACACGCGATAACCCGTGGGATTGTCCTGAATGTCTAGTGGGCCTGAAATGGTTGCTGGCATTGCCATGAACATTTCAAACATTGTATCGAAATAGAAAACAGAGTATGCGTTGTTGAAGATAGTTGCTTCAATGAATCGCGGGTCAATCCCATTAGGCAATCCCTCCCAGGTAAACCGTGAGAGACACTTGCCCATCAGTTGACGCCTGTACATGTGCTCCAACTGAATTTGTCTGGCCTCGCTCGAGGATGGGGGCTTAAGCATAATCTTATTATAGATTCCGTTTTTAACGTAATCGGTTTTAGCCATTTAGTCTCACCTTAACTCGCGTATCAATGAAGTTACGCTTAATGTTCGTCCTACCAATCCTATCAGGAGACCGCCACACCGTCACACCTTTCTCGAAGACGCCCCGGATAGTTCCCTTGAAATTCTCGGGAATATCGCCCCGCTCAAGATAACACTCAACTAGTTTCCAGTAAGTAAACTCGGTCATGAGAGAAAGGGTATCAGGAATCTTAACCCAAGTATTCATCGTGTACCCGTAACGCAACCAGAACTGGCCGATCGCGTGCATGGCGTTCTCTGAAATGAACCGCATTCTACAATCAATAACAAACCCGTGGGCAACCATCGGAGAAATGTAGCCCGAAGTCTGTCCTACAACGGCAGGAGGGATAACCTGCATATCTTGACGTTGGGCATTGATTGAAGAAATGGCCGTCTCGTAGTCTCCGTTAGCCGTGAACTGTGCGAGTTCATAGTTAGTATCACGCACAGCCCGTTGCTGTGTCTGACTGATCTGAGACGCGCCGCTAGCCAACTGATTCTGAATATTCGCAGTAGACTGTGCCTGAGAATTAGAAATCATGGCGTTAACCCCAGCAGTAGCCGACTGAGCAATACCCGCACCAACGGCCTGCCCGTTAAGGCTAAGGGCGCCGCCGAGCGCCATAATTCCACCTTGCGCTGCTTGCACAGTTGCCCTCATATTGTTATAACGCGACTGAGAGTCTGCCATAGCAGAATTACCCCACATAGAGTTCTCTGCACCGGCCGCCGTTGCAGCAATACCTGCATTAGCAATATCCCGACTAGCAGTAGCCGCGCGCTGGGCGCGCTGTTGCTGCCACTTTGCGTTATTGATTTGCGCTGCTGCAGTGTGCGCGCTGGACGCTAGGGCATTTAATGCCGAGTTGTTAACCGCCGAGAATGTGGGCAGTGACGTATACCCAGTACACATATCCCACGTTTCACCAATTTCCTCACTGACCTTTCCGTCTCGAATATCCAGAACATTCCCACCAGCCACACTGTTGTAGTCCCTGAGAGTGAAAAACACAGCAGGATTAGGAGGTGCAATATGTGAATACTGTCGAATCTTAAGGCCAGGAGTTTTAACGGACTCGGGGCGGAACTCAACAGGGTTGCCCGAGTAGGTAGTCAACTCAAGAATGCAGTAAGGAGCCGTGGCAAATTTCTTAAACTGTCGATATTCCTCCGGAACATATTGGAGTAGTTCGTCGCGGAAATTAGCGTCATTAAGGGAATAATCCTTGGTGATATAAACGGAAGACTTGTTCATGATAGACCAAGTTCCAACATTTCCTCCGTCCCCTACGGGGACAGGGCTTCCGGCATTTAGGTCAACAACTTCCTTAGGAATCAGTGTGATGGAACCAATTCCTTGAGCAACCCACGGAAACTTACTTAAACCCAACATTCCTTGCTTAAACTGGTCGTAACTGCAAGCATAAATAATAACCCCATTAGGCAGTCCCTCAGCATTACTAGGGAAAGCAACATTCACCTTAGGATTGCTTTCACTTCCATAGCCCTGATTCTTGTCAAGGTTAACTGTGGAAGTAACGACAACAGAATAATCTTGCTCATGCACTCTGGAAAGTGTCTTCCGGTACGTCCGAATAATACGGTGCTCACCACCGAGATCAAGACCCTCAGGCTGAGTTAGCCACTTCCGGCCATAACTCTCATTTGAGTCAACGGCGGCAACGCCCATATGTCCCCGCTCAAGATAAGCGTACCCAAAACTGATGCGAGAATAGTATGTGGACCACACGTCAAGTTGGAGGGTCAACTGCGTTGTGCTGGGCGCAACATAGTCAATCGATGTGATGAAATAGAAAAATGTTGTGGGGGTGTAACCCTCAAACCCAGGCATGTCGGCTGGCTTGCCAGGGTTCTCAACCATCACATAGTTAAACTGGTTCGCAACACTGAACGGTGTAGGAATACGAATAGGGCGCCCCTGTGCAAGATAAGTCATCTTAGACAACTCAACTTTATTCCGCTTAGGCAAAGACCGCACATAATCGCGCGGCGTCCTGCCGTATGTGCTCCAATCAATGATGTCGCGGTACGTGTTATCAAAAGGAACATTAACCATTGAAAGCAAAGTCCCTGCTGACCACACAGAATAATCAAACGAAAGACCTGCGTTAGTCTCAGGGGGCATATCGTAAATCTGATTCGGCATACATCCTCCTAACAAGCAAGGCCCCAACCCTTTCGGTTGGGGCCTTGCTCTATTGTAGCACGGTCACTTCTTGACCTGGATACTAATCTCCTTGTTCGCGGGCTTATTGCCGTTAAGCCCCTTGGTGTCAACATTCACGCCAAGAATAAGGAACGCCTCGGGCTCATCGGGTCCGATAGTAATAACACCATCGTTAGAAACCTTAGTTCCCTTAGACTTAGCGTTCTTGAGATACCAATCCGTCGCATAGCCCTTATTGGCAGGCGCGGTCTTCCACTGAATCGCCGCCTGACGAACAGCTCCAGGGGGCATGATCGTGGACTGAGATCCGTCAGGACGGCTCACCGTGAGGTTCGCGATCTCGGCGTTAGTCTCGGCCTTGGGCGTCACCACAATCGTGTTCGGCTTAGTCCCGAACGCGATCGCGGGGGTAAACGGTGAGGCGCTCAAAATGGACCAGTGATGCAGCCAGTAGTTATCGTACAAGCCCTCGGGGTTAGAGACGTTCCGGTTCTCGAGGAGGAGATCCTTGATAACGAAGAACTGCTTACTGGTAAGAATGGCCGAAGTGTCATCCATCCCCATAACCTCTGAAGGAACAGTGATGATGTGAGACGGCGCCTCGGCGTCGCTACGGTTGAAAGCCCCGGCCAGCGAGGTCACATCGACGTTCGCCTTAAACTCGGGTGTCGCAATAAGCACCAGGTCCTCAGGTCGAGCGAAAGAGTGAACACCGGCCGAGTTGAATGCTGGCGTCGGATACATCATCTTATTCGCTGCAACTCGGAGAGCCTTGAGTGCGGTGTCAACCTTATCCTTATTCACCTCAAACTGGTTGAGGTCAGCAATCTGCATCCTAAAGAAACCAAACGAATCATCGTAGGTCTTAAACAGACGCGTCATGTACAAGAACTCCGACCACTCATCAGATGACGCGGCCACGGACATGATCTGAGAAATCATCTCAGAAAGACCGTTATCTGAAAGGAAAGCCCTACGGAGAACATCGCGGTTAAGCGTGATCTTAAACTTCTCCTTACGGTTAAGAGTGTGGAAAGCACTCTTAGCCGGGGGAGGGGCCTGCCCGAACACGTCACGCTCAAGGTAGTCGCGCTGTTCCTCGTAAATGGTGGGCTTAATGAAATCAAGGTGAACCTCTTCGATCGTGTCACCAAAGTTCATCATTCCCTGCTTGAAAACGGCAAGCGGGTTTTTCCAAGAAATGTCCCGAACGATGGTAGAACCAATTCGGTTAATCATGGCTGACATAAACTCATTTCGAGTAATGTTATCAGACATGATTCCCGCGATAGTCTCCTGAATGTTGGCCTTAGTGGCCTCAGGAACCATATTCTGATAGTCATAACGCGCATCACTCCTGATGGCATTAAGAATATCGATATTACTGGTGTCGTCACGCAACTGGGGCATAATCAGTTATCCTTAAACAAATCGGTAATTGACTTGGGGTTCCAACCAGAATCAGGAACCTTGCTATTCTCGTTATCGGACCTAGAAAACAGGCCCGACAATCCTGCCAACGTCTTTCCGGTACTCTTTGCAGCCTCCGTATCAATGTCTAGTGCATCAACTATAGCATTTCCAGCGTCCTTCGCAGCAGTACCCGCCGTTCCGGCCGCCGCCTTGCCTACGGTGCCCAAGTCCCTGCCTATCCTCTCGCCGGCGTCCTTAGTATTGTTCAGCGTCTCCTTAACATCATCCAGTCGCATCTCCTTAGACTCGGGAACGTCGTCCCCCGCGTAAGGATTGTTGAGTTCTCTGTCTGTTGGCTCAAGGGCTTGGCCTAGGTTGGCCTCAAGTTCTGTCTGAAGTTTAGAAACCTTCTCACCGAAAACTTCAGTAAGTTTCTGCCATGCTTCTTTGGTGTCAGCAAACGGGTCTTTCTTCTCATCCTCAGGAACAATGGGGTCACCCGGCTTATTGTTCCCTTTCTCCGAAGAAACCTCAACACCGTCACCATCAGTATCCCCAGGATCGTGAGCCTGTTCGCCCTGGTGGTCCTTAGGGTCCTCACCCATCCGGCGCCACTCTTCATCAGTGCGCTGACCACCATTCTGATTCTGAGCGGCCTCGGCGACCTTCTTAGGATTGGCGAGGTCATCGGGATTCTTAGGCGTCACGCCCTTATTGGCCTCATGGCGAGCCTTTTGCTCGGCCTTAGCCTTCTCCATCCCCGCTGCTTCCTTGGCGGCCGCCTTGTCGTCCTTCTCCCGTTCCTTGCCGTAAGTCCCCTGAACTTTCTCATCAATAGACTTTGCAGCGTCTACCGGGTTCTTTACCGCTTCTTTGAGGGATGGCGCTTGAGGTTGTGCCGCCTTTTTTTCTGCATACTCCTTCCGTTTCTGTTCGATAGCCTTATCGCCAATAATTCGGCGATTCCTTTGCTCTACTTGCCTATCAACGTCACGTCGCCGCTTATCCTCAAGCGGATCATATTTTGGCATAATTCCTCCTAAAAAGGTAGGCTAGGAACTTACGTTCCTAGCCTACCACAATACCCAACTATCTGAAAGTGATCCTGAGGGGTGCTACCCAACCGAGCAAGGCCCAGTTCATTAGGTTGCTTCCTCGCAATCGGTCAGAAATCACTTAGCAGACTTGGGAGCATTCTTGGCGAGATAATCAATAATCGCCGCCTCAACAATATCTGAAGAATCCTTGCGAAGAACCCAATGCATCTCCTCAAGGTCAGCAACGACAGACTTGGAGAGGCGGAACTTAACAGTGGTGTGAGTAGAAACAGGACGTGCCATGATGATTACCAACCTAATCAATCTTGAGTGTGAATGTTGTATCCTTGAGGACTGTTCCCCCAGGAACTCTTACGGGAATCAGTTTACCACTCCAAGAACCGCCGCGCAACATGTCATCTAGCGTAAGTGTTGCTGCCACGTTCCGGGGCATCCCCGCAATGTGTACATCTAGTTTACCATCAATTTCCTCTGCATACTGCTTCGCGCGAATGTAAATCGATTTTGTGAAAGAACTCTCATGCTTCCAGGCGCCCAGTTCTACAGGATCGACCCACAGTGAATCCGGGGGAGTTGTAGGACCAATCAGGTGTAGTGAGTCTGTGTCGGCGTACGCGAAGGTTTCATAGTTATCTTGTGCAGCGCTGATAGTTTTCTTTCGAGCATACGCAGTAATGAAAACACCCATCGGAGTGTAAACGGGGTCTCGTGTCTCGGGTTCATTCATTACTAGTGAAACTCTGTTATCTTTTAGTTCAGGGTGTTTTCCAGTAATGTCGGGGTTAGTTGCAAACTTTCCATACAAACTGTTTAGATGTAGTTTTGCGATTTGCCGCAATCCACCTGTACTGTTTTTCTTGATCTCCATAAAATGATCAACATAATTGTCAAAGAATCCATGTGAGCCGCGAAACTCAAACGTTCCATTCCACGAATAAATCTTGAAATCATAATGCTTTTTCCACAATTCAATATCAATGTTTGTTGCTACAACAGTTGTTGGTTCGGGGACTTCTTCAAGATATTGCGTTGGATTAAAGGAGAGGTTCTTTTTAATCTGAATGCAAGGAATGTGATTGGGTTTAAGTTTTGCTGTAAACGTAATTGAAGCAATATATAGCGGACGATCTGTTCTAGGGGAGCCCTCCGAGTAGATCGGGTCTCCGTAGGGGAGTAGGGCTGTTCGCATAACCGAGGGGTACAGAGAGTTGACGTCATACACGCTTCCGGCGCCATTCAGTTTCTTTGAGAATCTTGGGTCTGCATAAGTGAATCCGCCACGATATGCTTTTCTGATTTCGGTGTCGATCTCGGGTGAGAGGATCGGAAAACGACGGATAAAAAGTTTCCCCGTCATCTTCTTGTAGGTTGCCAGCGAATCACTACCCGCCGTCAACTTCGTCATCTTCTCTGCAAACTGAACCTCGAGTGCTTGGGCGACGATCGCAACGTCATTCCGTTGATAGCGTTTCTCTTGCTCTGTAGGAATGTATCCTAATGGGCGATGCTTTTCATAGTCAATTTCTAGTTTCTGGTCATGCAGGTTGAATGCCTTGGCGATTGCCGAAACAGACATAGGTAGTTTCTTAAATGAATCTCTAAACTCAACCCTATACCCTGTTTCGAAAACCACGGTAATTGAATAATACTTCCCCATGCGCGAAATCAAGGAAGTAAATTCCTTCACCCCAGGCGAGTCCTTGGTCCACCTATATCCATGCTTAAGCAACCAATCCAGAATGAATGTGCCATCAAAGGCGAGGTTGTGGAAATAAATGTGTGCTGCCCGTTCGGAAATGTGAGACATAAACCCGTCAAGGGTAGTCCCGTCAACATAATTCTGTAGTTTACCTACCTGAATAATACCCCAGGACCAGACACGACAATCCTCCTCAACGGTGGTCGTCTCAAAATCCGCGCAAAACGAAGGAACCTTCTTGTGGCTACGCCTAACGCCGGCCCTTGCGGGCCTTGCGCTTATTGATTGGCGAACCACTGAAATCGTCCTCCGGTTTAATCTGGATTGAATGAATCTCCTTCAAGAGATTCTTAATGCCGCTGTTTGAGTCTTCTACGTCTTCGTAATATAAATCTTCGCCCGCTCTGCGTTTCTCGAAATATCCTTCTTTCGCTGCCTCATACTGCAAGGACAATTGATTGGCGAAATCGGCATTAACTGTCCACATTAACCACAGTACGTCGTCAGGAATGTCGGTAAGAATGTCATACAGTTCAGGATCACCAATAACATCAAGCATCGCCGCGATTTGTTTCTTAGCATTAGTCAATTTCGCTTGCTTGCCCTTAGCGGTTATATCGCGCAAAACCTGATTGGTTTTCTCACGCATTGCCTCAGCCGACTCAAAATTAACAGATCGCTTATCAGGATTCATTCGCTCAAGCGCATAATGTGAACCTCCAGCAAGATAAGTTTTCTTTGGACGAAAATCTCTAATCCAATCACCCACACTAGCGTCGCCTAATTGGGGGAGTCGTGTTCCCGAAACGGATTTCTCATAAGCGTCTATATCTGCATTATAGCGTCGCACAGCGTCACGATAACGACGAACGTCCTTAGCAGAGATGGGATTACCGTGACGGTCACTATAATACCAAACACTACTAGAATTATTAAACTCACTAAGGCGCTCAAGTTCTCTCGAAGCATTCTTCAACGTAACCTTTCCTACAGCAGACTTACCCAACGGATCAAACTTAGTCCCACGAATATCGGCGCCATCATCACTAGTGGCCATCCGATACATTTTCCTAATGGCCCTATCGCGCTCAACCTGAAGCATCTCACGCGCCTTGTCCAACTCAGACCTATGCCGTTCGCGCTGACTTGCCTTAGCCGACTTAACCCGAGAACTACCCTGTTCCTCAGAAAGCGTATCCGGCAAAGGATCAAAAGAAAGGGAGCCAACAAACGACCTAATATCATTCGCAGTATTCCGAACATTCTTAGCGCCACGCTTAAACGCCCTATAATGCTTACCCCAATGAGACCTAACCAAACCAATCACCCCCTGCCCCCTAAGGGGCAGGGGGCAACTAGTATCCTACATGACCCTTCAGGCCAGAGTCACCGTCGTGTACTCGCGACCGCGACCGGACTTCGCGCTGCCGATCTCAACAGCCACCGGCTCTGGCCACGACTTAACGTCGCCCAGAATATCCACAAGCCGCTGAATCTGAGCAACCACCGTCTGAGACGAAGTACCGAACGCATTACCGTCCTTGTCAATCACCGTAATCGCACGACGCGTCTCAACCTCACCAGTGTCCGTATCAACAACGTCATCCTCCGTGATAACAATATCCTTGATTTCAATCGTCTTTCCCCGCAGTTCCTTGAAAGAAACAGCCGAGTTCTGAGCCGTGAAGAAAGCCTTCTTGCCAGCGAAATCGTCAGAGAGAGAGGAGTAAACAACAGCCATGATCGTTTCCTTTCGTGTATGGCTTGATTTCATTTCAGAGTTCTGGTATTACCCGTCCAGCCGGGAATCTAAAAGAGTGGAACTTCAATAGATCGCGGTTCGTCCTCGGGAACAGCCCACCGTTTCTTATCAGTAATTAAAGAACACACAATGTTCTGAATATGTGTATCTGGAGTAAAACTCATAACCCTATGTGTTCCTTGCTGTTCGTATCGCCCCACAATAGTATCCGTATTTGTCCACACTGTGACTTTATTCTGTGACCGCATCACTGCGTATGTAAATACGTTGGCAAACTTAGTCTTGTAACGAATCACATTGTGTGTGCGATATCTAAGTGAGTTGTCGTAAACTCGAATGTGAAACGACTTGGGAAACCTCACCACAAAATCATTGCAATTGTAGCAAACATCGCTATCCACAACAACCAACTCCCAACCCTAGGCGCCGCCTTCGCAGCAATCATACCCCCAGCGACACCGACAGCAACCCCGCCCGCACTAAGGCGGTCGCCATGACTGCGCACGTCACCACAAGAACAAACTTTATCATCGCCAACAGAATTGCGTCGTTCATTTTCCTGCCATCCCATTTCCTTGTCGATCCAGATAAGTTCTCCGTTAACATTTTCCCACATTGTCTTCATCCTCCATCATATCAAACACCTGAGTAAGTGTGGTGCCCTGTGAGAAATAATAAGTCTTCGAGTCCGTTTCGATCCAATGTCCGCCATATTGCTCATCGGGTCGAATCGTGATTTCCTTCATCTCAGTTCCTTCCATTCCCGGCGGGCTAACCCCGCCCCGTTCATGTATTAATAATGCACCAACATTCTCCGCACGTCAACCCAGAAACATGTGAACTGAACCACAACAACAAATGTCCTAACATAAGCGGCCCTATTGTACAGACAATAAGACCGCTTATTAATACGCCTGCCGCCGACCTACCACAGTACGTGAACTTTGTCAAACATATTCATGTGACGTTACACACAAATACACGAAAATGGGGGTGATGTTCGTCACTCGAAGGG
>ERZ772955.1194-NODE-1194-length-17163-cov-8.795534_pt1 | contig 17163 bp, 9 predicted proteins | sample MGYA00511133_ERZ772955 | MGnify/ENA primary metagenome ERZ772955 (study PRJEB29015, sample SAMEA2737914) | human oral metagenome | biome: human oral; feature: human-associated habitat; material: dental | place: China | collected 2149 ... | reverse complement strand
CCTGCTTCTTCATAGATAGCCTTTTCAATTCTTAAAAGTTCTTTATCCAATTCCAAAGAATAATTTTTAAAATATTGAACATCTATCTCTATTCCCTTTCTTTCCATAAGTGATAATACTGGAATTAAAGGCATCTCATTTTCCATTAAAATTTTATATAAATCTTCTTTTTTTAATAAATAATTTAGTTCATTAAAAATAGCTAAAATTCCTATACTTATGTCAGATAAATATTTTGAGAAATCTTGTGCGGTAATAAGTTCTACATTAATTTTTCCAAAAGCTGTTTTAAAATCTTTTGGCTCTAATGTTGAATACTCAGTAATAGATATTATAGGATCAATTTTAGTTTGAGAACTAATTAAATGGTAAGCTATCATCATATCCATATACATAGATTTAAATTTAATCCCTAAATTTAATAAAGATTTAAAATTATATGAAATAAATTTTATATCAAGTTCTGAAATAAAATTCACTACTAGATTTTTATCTATATTTTTAGCTAACAAACCTCCATGATTTAAAGGAAAATAGAGATCTTTATCTTCTGTTGATAGTATAATTCCTAAACTTTCATAATAAATAGAGGCAATTTTTTTATAGTTAGATAGATATTCTTTTTGCTCATTTAAGCCATTTTCACTATCTATAATTAAAAGCTCTCTATTAGAAAGAGTTAAATTAATTTCTTTTGTAAATTCAACTTCTTTTTCTTCTTCAACTACTTTTGGACTTTCTTTCTTTTCTGTTATATTTTCAAAAGAAAATAAAGTAGGATTTTGAGGTTTTTCCTCTAAACCTAATTTTTTTATAAACATTTTAAATTCTAAAATTTTACATAGAGAATATAACTTTTCTCTATTCATTCCATATTGTAATCCACTTTCTTCAACACTGATATCTAAATCTGTAAAAATTTTAGCAAGCTCTCTACTCATAAATGCAATATCTTTTTCATTAATAAGATTTTTTATAAGAGAAGGTCCTATTCCATCTATATTTTTTAAATTGTCTATATTATCATAAATTTTTTCTAAACTATCATATTGTGAAAATATAGCCAAAGCCTTTTTTTCTCCTATTTTTGTTACACCTGGTATTCCATCACTCTTATCACCAATAAGTCCAAATAAATCTGGAATTTTTTCAGGCACAACACCTAAATAATTTATAACATCTTCTGAAGTTTTTAATATTCCAAACTTCTCTCCTTCTATCCCTTTACCTAGAAGTGCAACTGTGATATTTTTTTCAACTAACTGAGATAAATCCTTATCTCCTGTTACAATTATAACTTCTATATCCTGTTTAGCTATTTTTTTTGCTAGACTTCCTAAAACATCATCTGCTTCATAACCCTCTATTTTGTATCTATTTATATTAAAAGCATCTAACACTTCTTCTATTCTTGGAATTTGTGTTACTAAGTCTTCTGGTGTTGATTGTCTATTAGATTTATAATCACTATATATTTCTGTTCTTTTTAATGAAGATCTTTTCACATCAAAAGCAGCAGCCATATAATCTGGTTTAAATTCATTAATTATACTTAACAATGTATTTATAAAACCATATACTGCTCCTGTTGGTTCATTTTTTGTTCTAAAATTCATATTTGCAAAATATGCTCTATACATTATTGCACTCACATCTAAAAGTACAGCTCTTTTCATAAAATTTCCCCTTAATTTATTTTTTATTTGTTAATTATATCATATTTTTAATCAAATAGCATTGTAAAAAATTTATAGTACCATTATAAAAGTAATAATGTATTAAAATTATATACAAAATATAAGTATATAATTTATATATTATATTAGAAATTTTTTTATGAATAATATATAATAGCGAAAATATTATTTTTTATGTCACATCTGCAAAGGAGGAAATGATATGACAGGAATTTTAGCATTAGTCATTGTTTTGATTGCTATGTCATTAGGAGATATAATTTCAATTAAAACAAAAGCATTTGTACCATCGGTTTTCATAACAGCATTGATATTTCTTTTCGGATTTTGGTGGATATTTCCAAAAGATGTTATATCAAAAGCAACTTTAGGAATGCCAGTAGCTGGACTTGCAATGTATCTACTGGTTACTCACATGGGAACATTGATGAATGTTAGAGAATTGGCATCACAGTGGAGAACTGTTGTTATATCAATAGCTGGTATTTTAGGAATAATGGCTTTGTTATTGACAGTTGGACTTATTTTTCTTGATAAACAAACTGCAATAGCAGGAGGTCCTCCACTTTCAGGTGGAATAGTTGCAGCAATCATAATAAAAGAAGCTGCTACTTCTTTGGGTAATGATAAATTAGCTATACTTGCAATATTGATATATGTTGTTCAAGGCTTTGTTGGTTACCCTTTAACTTCTATTTTATTGAGAAAGGAGGGAAATAGATTAATAAAAATTTTTAGAAATGGTAAAGAAAATATTAGTGAAAAGAAACTTAATAATGAATTAGAGGAAAAAACACTTATCCCTAAGTTACCAGAAAAATACAATACAGTTTATATTGTTTTATTAAAACTGGCTTTTGTAAGTTACTTAGCAGATTGTTTTACAAAATTTATAAATAATTCTATTTTTAAAAGTTCAGTTTTATCTCCATTTGTTACTTGTTTAGTATTTGGTGTTATTGCAGCTGAAATAGGTTTAGTTGATAGACAATCTTTAAATAAAGCAAATTCTTTTGGTTGGATGATAACTGTTCTTATGGCATTTATATATGAAGGATTAAATAAAGCAACTCCTGAAATGCTAATGGAAGTGGTTCTTCCTCTTATAGAAATTATAATAATTGGTGTTTCTGGACTTTTAATTTTTGCATTTATTATTGGCAAAATTCTTAAAGAATCTCCATATATGTCATTGTGTATTGCATTAAATGCATTATATGGATTCCCACCTAATTATATTTTAACAAATGAAGTTATAAAATCATTGACAGATGATAGTAAAGAAGTAAAATATTTGACTGATAAGATGTTACCAAAAATGCTAATAGGTGGATTTACATCTGTAACCATTGCTTCAGTTTTAATAGCAGGAATATTTTCAAAATTATTGTAAACTATTAAAATTGTTATATCAAAAAATTTTTTTAAATAAGGAGGCTTTTTATGAATGTAAAAGACATAACAAAAAAGTATAAAGATTATATAATTGAAAAAAGAAGATATTTTCATATGAATCCTGAGCCAAGTCTTAATGAATATAATACATCAAAAGTTATTCAAGAAGAATTAAAAAAATTAGGTATACCTTTTGAAATTGTGGCTAAAACTGGAATTATTGCAACTATAAAAGGAAAAAATCCTGGAAAAACTGTTTTGTTAAGAGCTGATATGGATGCTCTTGAAGTATATGAAAAAAATGATGTCAGCTATAAATCACAAAAAGATGGATTGATGCATGCATGTGGACATGATGGGCATATTGCTATGCTTTTAGGAGCTGCTCATGTATTAAATGATGTTAAAAATGATTTTTCAGGAGAAGTAAAATTACTTTTTCAACCTGCTGAAGAAACTGCACAAGGGGCTAAAGCTGTGATAGAAGAAAGTAAAATAACAAATTCTATAGATGCCGCTTTTGCTATACATTTGTGGCAAGGAGTTCCAGTTGGTAAAATTTCTTTGGAAAGTGGAGCTCGTATGGCAGCAGCAGATTTATTTTCAATTAAAGTAAAAGGAAAGTCTGGACATGGATCTATGCCCCATGAAACTATTGATGCTGTAGTAGTTGCATCTGCAATAGTTATGAATTTGCAACATTTAGTAAGTAGAAATACAAATCCTTTGGATACTTTAGTTGTTACTGTTGGTAAATTAGTGGCAGGAACAAGACATAATATAATAGCAGGTGAAGCTCTTTTAGAAGGAACAATTAGATCTTTTTCAGATGAAGTTTGGAAAAAAGTTCCTGAACAATTAGAAAGAGTTGTAAAAAATACTGCTGCTGCTTATGATGCAAGTGTAGAAATTAATTTGACAAGAGCAACTCCTCCTCTTGTTAATAATCAAGATATATCTAATATTTTAAAAAATAGTGCTGTAAAATTATATGGTGAAGAAGTTGTTACAAAATATGAAAAAACTCCAGGTGGAGAAGATTTTGCATATTTTACACAAGTTGTCCCAGGAGCATTGGCATTTGTTGGAATAAGAAATGATGCTAAGGGAATAAATTCTCCTCATCATAGTGAAACTTTTAATATGGATGAAGAAGCCTTAGAAATGGGAGCAAATTTATATGCTCAATTTGCAATTGATTTTTTAAATTCAGAAAAATAATTAAAAAAAGGTTAATATATTAGGATAAATTTCCTATTATATTAACCTTTTATAATCCATATTATTTATTTAAGAAATTGATTTCTATGAAATTTCTACAAATTTCTATATTATTTTTTATAACTTCTTCTTTAGATGAGCCTTCTTCAAAGGTTATAACTACTTCTCCTGCTTTTTCCTTTTCAACTAAAAAATTAAAAATATCCTCATCTGTTCTTGTTCCATCAAACAAAGTCATTATAGATAACATTATTGGATTAATTGTATCATAATTTATTGTACCTTCATAACTTGCTAATGCTATAACTGGGTTAGGATTAGTTATGAAATAATCCAAATATTTTTTGTATTTAGGATTTAATTTTATTTTTTCTTCTTTCTTAACAGTAAGTTTTCTTGAATATGCTTCTACTAATTTTCCATACATTAAATAAACTGCATTTGCATAGACATTATTAGTTTCAAGTTTATTTTTTTCTCTTACTTTTTTTTCTAATTCATCTATTGTTATAGTATTAGGATAATTTTCACTTAAAATATCTAAAATTAAGCTCACTTCTTCATCTTTAATTTCATTATTTTCTATTGTGTAGAAGCCATCTTTATTTTTTTCATATTTCCCTCTGATATCTATTTCTTTTAAATCAGTTATACGGACATCTTTTGAAATATTAATTTTTTCTTTATTAGCTTCATGTGTTACTATACTTATTCTAAATTGTCTATCCAACAAAAAATCATAATATTGTTCTTTGGCTATATTATCATTACCACATTCAGCAGTTAATTTTTCTTCTATTTCATTTGAGATATTTGGGAAAGTTTTCATCAAATCAGAATCAACAACATGGATTAATCCATGTTCTAATAACATTTTATTAAAATTATATAAATACATTGGTTTATTATTTTCTTCAAAATATTCATGTAAAATATAGTAGTCATCTTTTTCTGTTATTCCAGTGATACCAGTTTTTATTTTTTCATTCAATATAGAAAATTGGCTTAAAAATTCTATTGCTCCTCTTCCATATTTTACTGCATTACTTTCATTTATTTGTTCTCCTCTATTTTTTAACATTTCATCTCTAAATAGCATTACATCTCTTGCAACTTCAAGATTTTTCCAACCAGGATAAGTATTATATGAAAGTACAGCTGAACCATTTTCAGTAAGATGATTTTTAATTACATTTAAAATTCCTCTTTGTACTTCTTCATTAACCCAAGAGAAAACACCATGGCAAATAATATAATCAAATTTTCCAAGTTTATCATCAAAATCTAATACATTTTGATGTATTAATCTTATATTTTCTAGACCTAGATATTCAATTATCCTATTTCCTTCATCAATTTGAACACTTGATAAATCAATACCAACAATATCAGCTTTTGGATTTTCCAGAGCAAAAGGAATTATATTCCCACCAAATGAACAACCTATTTCAAGTACCCTTGCATTTTCTAAATCAGGTGTTTTAAATCCTAATAATTTTAAAACCATTTGTTGTCTACCTGGCTGAGTATAATAAAAAGTTTTTGACTTATAAGGTGCCTCATCATAACTATTTTGAACTGCTTTTACATTTTCAATTGTTTCTTTGTTAATCATTTTTTCTGCCCTTTCTACATTAATTTAATTATTAAACCAAAATCTTTTCTACTCTTTTACCATCATTATTTTCATCATCTTTAAACATATCTTCCATATTGTTTCCTTTTCTCTTATTCAATAGATAAACTATTGGAGTAGCAACAAATATTGAGCTATATGTTCCTGCAAGTATTCCTATTAACAATGTCATTATAAAAGTTTTTAAACTTGCTCCACCAAAAATTAATATGGCAATTACAGAAAATAATGTTGTAACTGATGTATTCAATGATCTGATAGCAGTTTGATTTACAGATTCATCCATACATTGTTCAAGTGTCCAACCTTTATGTTTTCTTTTTAAATTTTCTCTTATTCTATCATATATTACTATTGTATCATTGATTGAATATCCTAGTATAGTAAGTATTGCTGCTATAAATGGAGTATCCACTTCATAACCCATAAGAGCTATAAACCCGACTGCTATAATTATATCATGTAATAATGATAAAATACCTCCAATGGCAAAGCTAAACTCAAATCTCATTGTGATATATACTACTATTAAAATTGCTCCTATACCTAATGAATAGATAGCTGATTTTTTTAAATCATCTCCTATACTTGCTCCGACTTTATCCTCTTTATCCAAAGTATATGAACCCAATTGTTGCAAACTATTTAATACTTTTTTCTTATCATTTTCACTTATTTCAGGAACTCTTACTATAACTGTTCCATCATCAGAGATTTGAACTTTTCTACTATTTGAATTAACCTGTGGTAATTCTTTTGCTAACTCATCCAAATTTTCATTAATTTGATTCAATGTAACTGCTGTTCCACTATATTTTAATTGAAATAAATTTCCTCCTGAAAAATCTATTCCATAATTAAGTCCTTTTGTAAAAAATATTATTATTGATAAGCTAACAAGAATTATGGAAATTGAAAGATAAATCTTTATATTTTTTATAATATGTAAATGAGTTTTCATTATTTAGCCTCCTCTACTGTAACTCCAAAAAGTTTTGGACTTCTAAAACCAAACATATTTACAAAAGTTAAAAGTAACACTTTTGTTGCTGTTATTGCTGTAAACATTGAGGCTAATGTACCTAATGCTAATGTTACTGCAAAACCTTTTATTGGTCCAGTACCAAATACAAATAAGATAGTTGTTATAATTAAAGTTGTTAAGTTTGAGTCAAATATTGCTATAAAACCTTTATTAAAACCTGAATCTATTGAATTTCTTATGCTATTTCCAAATCTTAATTCTTCTTTTATTCTTTCAAAAATAATAACATTAGCATCAACTGCCATTCCAAGTGAAAGAATAAATCCTGCAATACCTGGTAAAGTAAGTGTTGCATCTATAAAGTTTAAACAAGCAAAAGTTATAAATCCAAAAATAATAATTGCTAAATCTGCTATAATTCCTGGCAATCTATAAAAAATTATCATAAATACCCAAATTAAAATTATTGCAACTATACCTGCATTTTTACTTTGAGCTATTGACTCATCTCCAAGAGTTGCTCCAACAGTTCTTGTTTCAACTATTTCAGCCTTTATTGGTAATGCCCCTGCATTTAATAATGCTGCTGTTCCTTTTGCTTGCTCAACAGTATAATCTCCTGTTATAACTCCATTTCCATTAGGAATTTCAGTGTTGATTTTAGGTGCTGTTTGTACAACTCCATCAAGAGTAATTGCAAGTTGTCTACCAATATTTTCTCTTGTTATCTTTGCAAAAGTTTCTGCTCCTTCTGGTGTCATTTCAAATGATATTTGAGGTCTACCTAAATTATCATAAGATACATCTGCTTTTTTTAATGCTGAACCTGTAAGTAAAGTTTCTCCTAAACTACCATCATCATTCATCAATTTGAATTCCATCAGTGCTGTTTTACCTATTAGCTTTATTGCATCTTCTGTATTTTGTAAACCTGGTAGCTCTATAATAACTCTATTATCTCCCGCTTTTTGAATTGTAGATTCTGCAACTCCTATTCCATTTACTCTTCTATTTAATACTTCAATTAATCTGTTCATAGCATCATTATCAATTTTTACATTTTTATTTTGATCTTTCACAGCTTCAAGTACAACATAAGCTCCACCTTTTAAATCCAGTCCCAATTTTATTGGCTTTGATAAGCTATAATACAGAGCTACTACAAAAATTGCTATAACCAGTAACAATCTAAGAAATAAGTTCTTATTCATTCTTTCCCTTCCTCCAAAAATTTTAATTTTTTCATATCTAAATATGTTTGTAATATTATTGAGGCAGCCACTTTATCCACTACCTTTCTTTTTTCAATAGCACCATTTTTATTTAGTTCTTTTAAAATATTATCTGCTATTACAGTTGAAAATCTTTCATCTACTTCAATTATTTCAAGATTTTCAATTTCTTTTTTTAATTTTTCAATATATTCTCTTACCTTTTCTGCTTGTCTTTTTTCTTCACCATCAAGACTTTTAGGTATACCCACAACTATCAAATTTGTATCATTTTCTTTACAAATCTCTGCTATTCTCTTAACAGATTTTACTTTTTTTCTATTGATAGTTTCTAAGGGAGAAGCAATTATTCCCATTATATCAGATCTTGCCACTCCAATTCTCACATCACCAATATCAAGTGCTATATATTTTTTCATTCTACCTCTTATTTATTATTTTTAAAAAAATAAGTGAAATACATTCCAGATTTACTATAATAAATTTTCTTTGAAAAAGTTATTTTTATAATTCTTAAATAAGATTACTGCGATGTCCTATAATGTTGAAAGAGCATTTTGGAGCTCGAGAAACATTATAGGCTGGCAAGTAATCGTCATATATAATTAGAAATTTTTAATATTTTTTCAAAGAAATTTGAGAATTTGGCTAATATCAAACTATTTTTATATCAACTTATTTTCTATAATTTCCCTTACTTCTTTAAAGGCATCTAAAAGTTTTTCTTTATCTTTTCCACCAGCTTGTGCAAAGTCTGGTCTTCCTCCACCTTTTCCACCAGTCATTTCAGCTAGTTTCTTTACTAAATCTCCTGCTTTTAATTTATCAGTTAGAGTTTTTGTTACTCCAACTGCAAAAGCTAATTTATCCTGTGTACTTGCTAAAACTATTATAGCTTTTTCATTCTCAGCTTTGATAGTATCTATCATAGTTCTTAAATCTTCTGCTGATTTATCTTTAAAAGCTGCTACTAATACTTTTGCTCCACCAATTTCTTCCATGCCAGAGATAGCAGCTTTTGTTTCAAATAAAGCAAGTTTTTGTTTTAATGTTTCTAATTCTTTTTCAGTATCTTTTAAAGTTTCTAATGTTTTTTCCACTTTTTCAATTAAATTGGAATTAGTTGCTTTTAATTTCTTTTCAATATCCTTTAAAATATCAGCTTCTGTCTTTTCAACTAAGTATGCTCCATATCCAGTTTTAGCTTCTATTCTTCTAACACCTGCTGCTATACCACTCTCAGATACTATTTTAAATAAGCCTATCTTTCCAATGTTATCTATATGTGTTCCTCCACAAAGTTCAGTTGAGAAACCAGGTACATCTACAACTCTTACTACATCACCGTATTTATCACCAAATAACATCATAGCTCCAAGTTTTTTAGCTTCTTCTATACTATGATGACTTATATTAACTTCTATGCCTTCTCTAATTTTTTCATTTACTATATCTTCAATTTTAGAAAGTTGTTCTGTTGTCAATGCTTCATAATGACTAAAATCAAATCTCAATTTTTCAGGATCAACTAATGAACCAGCTTGTTGTACATGAGTTCCTACAACTTCTCTTAAAGCCTTGTGCAATAAATGAGTTGCAGTATGGTTTTTAGCAGTATCTAATCTTCTTACAATATCTACTTCTAATTTATAAGTCTTATTTTCTTCTGCTATACCTTTTTCAAATTCAACAGTGTGGATAAATATATCTTTTTGTTTCTGTACATCTAAAACTTTTCCTATAAAATCATCAGAATGAATTTTTCCTTGATCTCCTACCTGTCCTCCCGATTCTGCATAGAAAGGTGTCTTATCAAAAATTAATAAATATTTTCCATCTTTTGCTTCTCTTAGACTTAAAAGTTTTCCTTCATCTTCTGTTTTTTCATAACCTGTAAATTTTGTTACCCCATATTTATCATAAAATTTTTCAATAAAGCTATCTTGACCTTTTTCCATTACAACTTCTCTTGCAGATCTAGCCTTTTCCTTTTGCTCTTCCATTTTAGCTTCAAATTCTTCTCTTAATACGGTTACTCCTCTTTCTTCTGCAATTTCTTCTGTCAATTCATAAGGAAAACCATAAGTATCATAAAGTTTAAATGAAATTTCTCCATCTAATTTGTTTTTTCCATTAGCAAGTAAATTATCAATTTCTTGATTTACAAGTTGCATTCCTTGATCAAGAGTATTAGAAAATTTTTCTTCTTCTATTCTTACAATTTTTCTAATATTTTCTAAATTTTTCTTTAAATCTGGATAAGCAACTTCAAATTTTTCAACAACTTTATCTACCATTTTATACATAAATAAGTCTTTATAACCTAACAATCTTCCATGTCTTACTGCTCTTCTTAAAATTCTTCTTAGAATATATCCTCTACCTTCATTTGATGGTATAACCCCATCATTTATTAAAAAAGTTACTGCTCTTGCATGGTCTGTTATAACTTTTAATGAAAAATCTGTTTCAGAATTTTTACCATATTGACTTCCTGTAATTTTAGCAGCTTCTTCAAGTATAGGAAATAATAAATCTGTTTCAAAATTATTGGTTTTTCCTTGTACAACAGCTGCTATTCTTTCAAGTCCTGCTCCTGTATCAATATTCTTTTTAGGTAATGGTTCTAAACTTCCATCTTCCATTCTATTCCATTCAGTAAACACTAAATTCCAAATTTCTATAAAACGATTATCTGTTCCTTCATCACCAATTTTAGAATTTTCATCTCCACCATATTGAACTCCTAAATCAACATGAATTTCAGAACAAGGACCACAAGAACCAGTAGGTCCTGCTGACCACCAGTTTTCACTTTCTCCCATTCTTACTATTCTTTCTTTTGGAAAATTACATTCTTCTGTCCAAATTTTTTCTGCTTCATCATCAGTTGTAAAAACAGTTACCCAAAGTTTATCTTTATCAATTTTTAATACTTCTGTTACAAACTCCCAAGACCATTTTATAGCCTCTTTTTTAAAATAATCTCCAAATGAAAAATTTCCAAGCATTTCAAAGAATGTATGATGTCTTGCAGTTCTTCCAACATTTTCTAAATCATTTGTTCTTATACATTTTTGATAAGTTGTAACCCTTGGACAAGGTGCTTCTTTTTGTCCTAAAAAATACGGTTTAAATGGTACCATTCCAGCTACTGTCAAGAGTAAAGTTGGATCATCTGGTATCAAAGATGCACTTTCAAAGTGTTTATGCTGTTTTTGCATAAAAAATTCAATAAACTTCTCCCTAATTTCGTTACCTGTTAACATTTTTTTATCTATAATGGAAGATAAATTCTTCCATATAGCCTCCTCCTTTTACTATTTATCTTTTATATTTTGTTCATTCTTTTTATATTCTTCAAAACGCTTTTTTAAAGTTGATATTAACTGAGACCATTTTTTTTGATATTCTTCTGGCAATGAAAAACCTCTAACAAAGGCATATGGACTTCCTACAACATTTGTCATAGCAAAAATTTTATCATCTTTCTCATTAGCAAAAACAATTAAAGTTTCTGTATCAGGTTGCTCAGATGAAATTCCATAAAAAACATAAATATTTCCATCAAATGGAGCATAGTCTACACATATCATGGAATTGTTATTACTTGAAGAAGATGAAATTACACTACCATGCTTCTCTATTTCAAGTAAAGATTTTATTTCATCTTTTGATAATAAGGGTGGTAAAGAAGTATTTTTTTTCAACCACTTTTCATCTGTTGGGTCAAAATTAGTATAACCCCATTCATTTACAAAATCTCCCATTAAAAAATATACATTTTCCTTAGCTTTATAGTATGAAGCTGGGTTTTTTGCAGATAAAGAAGTCCTTGAAAATACTCCACATACTAACAATAAGCCCAAAAATATCAATAGTCTATTTTTTCTCATCTTGCTAATCATCTCCTCTAATCCAACTTAAATTTTTCTCCTAAATATATTCTTCTTGCTTCTGGGTTATTTGCTATTTCACGAGGTGTCCCCTCCAATAAAACTTTTCCCTTTGCCATAATATATGATTTATCTGTAATACTTAAAGTTTCTCTTACATTATGATCTGTTATTAATATTCCTAAATCTCTTTTTTTTAGATGTCTTATAATATTTTGTATATCTTCAACAGCTATCGGATCAACTCCTGCAAAAGGTTCATCAAGCAATATAAAACTTGGATTATTTGCTATTGTTCTAGCAATTTCTATTCTTCTTCTTTCTCCACCAGATAAAGAATAACCCAAAGAATCTCTTACATGAGTTAGTTTAAATTCTTCAAGTAATCTATCCACAGTTTCTTTTTGCTTTTTCTTAGAAATTTTTTTCATTTCAAGTACAACTTCTATGTTTTCTTCAACTGTTAAATTTCTAAAAACAGAAGGTTCTTGTGCAAGATAACCTATACCCATATCTGCTCTCTTATACATAGGTAAATTAGTTATATCCTGTTCTGCACACATAACTTCTCCACTATCTGGTTTTACTATCCCAGTTATCATATAGAAAGTTGTTGTTTTTCCTGCTCCATTAGGACCAAGAAGTCCAACAATTTCTCCTTTATTTACCTCTAAGCTAACCTTGTCTACAACTTTTCTTTTTTTATATGTTTTTACAAGGCTATCAGCACTTAAACTTATCATTAGTTATACTCCTTCTTATAAGCTTGCTTGTCAGCCATTAGTGTTTCAGGAGCTCCAAAATGCTCCCTCAACAATAATGGACGCCGCAGCAAGCTAATAATTATTTTTTCTTTGTAGATGCCATATCATTGAATATGCTACTTGCTGATTTATCTGATGTATAATCAACATGAACATTACCTTTTGCTCTTATTTTTCTATTAACTATATCATAATGTCCTTCATTAGCAGTTATAACAGAATCCTTAGTAACAACCTTTACTCTATCATACACATCAGCCATTTGTTTTGTTACAGTACCTCTATCAGCAGTTAAAACAGTTTCTTCTTTTTTCTCATTTATATTTTTTACATAGACATTCTTATTTAATTTTATTAGTTCTTTATCTATATAACCAGTAACATCATCTGCTTTAACTAAGGTATTTCCCTTTTCTCCATCATCTATTGTTAATACAGGTTTATCTTTTGCATAGACTTCTTTCTTTATTAAATCCAGTTCCATATAGTTAGATACTATTTTTCTATTTAACTGTGTGAAAGTAGATTTTGTATTAACTATAACTTTTTTAGCTTCATACTTATTATTAACTTTACTCATATATAAATCTGCTTTATCTCCTGTAAAGTAAACATCTCCTTCTTTTTGCTTAGATTTACCTTTTACATTTCCTGTAAAATGAACTACGTTATTAATATTTCCTTTAGCTTGATTAGAAGAAAAATCATTTCCATCAAGTGATTTCACATCTGCATTTTTAACAAAAATTTCTCCACTTTCTTTGTTTACTTTTCCATAAGTGGATTTTACAGTATATTGATCATAATGTATTATACTATTTGTAGGAGTTTCTGCATCCTTAGTATCAAGATAATATACTATCTTTGGTCCAGATATGTTATCTTTACCAGAACTTAAATAAGCATTTCCAATTAGTTCTAATCTTCTATTTTCTTTATTATATAGAACTATATTTTGTGCTTTTGCAGATCTATCTGGCTCTTTCATATTAAAATTAGTTCCCTTTAATATAGAATCTTTTGGACTATAAGTAGCAGAACTTACAGAACCAACCATAGACTTTACAGGGTCATTAAATTTTACTGGTGTATTTACATGAACTAATTCATCTTTATATGAATATCTAGCATTATCTACAAGCATATTTGTTGTATCTTGTTTTACTTTTATTGGTCCAATTAAATCTACATAATCACCTTTTTTTATAATAATCTCTTTTGCTGTTCCAGACATTTTATCTTCTTTATTTTCAAAAGGAATAGGTCCTTGAAGTTTACCTAAACCACTTATATTATTATATACTAAATCATGTCCTTTCATAATAGTGCCTTTATTATTTAGTATAATTTCACCTGGACTTGTAAGTTCCCCTGTCTTTTTATTATAAGTAATACTTTTACCATTAATAGTAGAAGTTTCATCAGTAGACTTTATAACATAAGGTTCAGGTGCAGATAAAATTCCTGTGTCCTCCTTGTATGTTACATTCTTAGTTGTTAAACCATAATCTTTATTCTTTACAGTAATATTTTCTTTTGAATAAAAATCCTTAGTTCCTAAATTATATACAATATTTGTTCCTGTTATTCCTTCACCTTTTTCATTCCAAGAATCAAAAGGTTTATCTGTTGTAATTTCTTTTGTAACTGTATTATAATGTATATATTCTGCTTCCAAATTATTTGTAGGTGAAGTATATTTAATTTTATTTCCATACATGTCAGCTTCTTTTGTTTCACTTGAATATACAAAATTATCTAAATTTAATTTTTCACCTTTTGTAGAAGTTATATCAACATTTCCAAAAATTCTAATTTTTTTATCATTAATATTATATTCACCTTTATCTGCTAACACAGAATATATAGGATTTCCACCTCTAATTTGACCATAGACATTTATTATATCACTATTAGGTTCTTTTTCAATATAACTGACATCAAAAATATAATCTTGATATGTAAATTTAACATCCCCTGTTACTTTAAAACTTTGAGTTGTTTCATTTAAAACTATATCCTTACCCTTTAAGCCAACTTCATCATATTTCATATCAAACCCATCTGTTGCATATAGATTTCTTTCATTTAGATTAAAATAAACTTTTGAAAAAGTTCCTGATATTTCTTTTTCTTTTTTATTATTAGAAGTATTTTCAAGAGATTTTACATCTTTAAGAGTATTGATATCTCCAACTTCTCCTATCCTATTTGATAGTTTAATATTTCCTTCAAGTGTTATTATTTTAGTGTTATTATCATAATTTGCTTTATCAGCTAAAATAGAAAATAATTTGTTTTTAATTACTACTCCATCTTCCAATGTTATATTATCCATAGAAATAGTTGTCTTAAATTTATTTGCTAAGATTTCTACTCCCTTTTCTTCATTCTTTGCATACATAGGCTTTGTAGAAACGAGCTCCTTAGTTTCTTTATTAAACTTTAATTCAGAAGCTTTAATCTCCCAACCATTTGGACTTATCCCTAAAATATTAGTATCCAAAGTTAAGTTTTTATCTTTATCAAGAAAAACATTGTCTCCACTTAATATCATTCCTTGTATTATAGCCTTAGCTTTCTCAAATTTACTTTCTTTTTCATCTAAATAGTCAATTTCTTTTTCGGCTTCCACATGATAATCATCACTTTCATAAACTGCATTGATTGTTTCTACTATTTTTTTTATATCTCCAACTTCTTTATCAGAACCATAATAGTTAAAATACACAAGCACTAAGGCTACTACTCCTAAAACAATATATATTATTTTTTTCTTAGTCATCAGTTCCTCCGACAAGAATTTTTTTCAATTCATTTAATTTTAATAAACTTTCCAAAGGACTTATAGAATTTAAGTCCATATTTTTCAGCAACTCTAAAACTTTACTTTCATTTTCAGATAAGATTTCTACTTCTTCCTCATTCTCTTCTTCAAAACCATTTCCAAAAAGTATCATCTGCTCTGCTTTCATCTTATTTTCTATTAAATTTTTTCTAGTTTCTAATTTTTTTAAAATTTTATTTGAACGATTTAAAACTTCTTTTGGAACACCAGATAATCTTGCAACTTCTATTCCATAAGATTTGTCTGCTCCACCTTTTACTATTTCTCTTAAAAAAACAACATTTTTACCATCTTCTTTTACCTCAACTCTAAAATTAATAGCTCTTTCAAGCTCTTTTTCAAGTTCAGTAAGTTCATGATAGTGAGTTGCAAATATTGTTTTTGCACCTATATTATTATGAATATATTCTGTAATAGCTGTTGCTATTGAAATACCATCATAGGTTGAAGTTCCTCTACCAATTTCATCTAAGACTATAAAAGATTTATTTGTTGCATTATTTAAAATACTTGCAACCTCTGTCATTTCTAGCATAAAAGTAGATTGTCCGGTAAGTAAATCATCACTTGCTCCAACTCTTGTAAAAATTTTATCCACAATAGGAATTTTAGCATAATCTGCTGCTACATAGCTTCCTATATGTGCCATTATTATATTCAAAGCTACTTGCTTCATATAGGTAGATTTCCCAGACATATTAGGACCTGTTAAGATAATTAAATTATTTTTATCATTTAAAACAATATCATTTTTAACATAAGTTCCACTAGCAATTAAAGTTTCAACTATTGGATGTCTACCTCCCTTAATTTCTAAAATATTTTCTTCACTTATTTCTGGTTTAACATAAGAATTTTTAGTTGCTATATGAGCAAAATTTGAAACTATATCCAAATTTGCTATCCTATTTGCCAATTTATATAAACTATCTATATGCTCTTTAATCTCAGAAGTGAGTTGTTTAAATAATTCATACTCTAAGGCTTCTATCTTGCTTTTAGCTGTGATAACTTTTTCTTCATATTCTTTTAAATCAGGAACTATATATCTTTCACTATTTACAAGTGTTTGTTTTCTAATATAATCTTCTGGAACTAAATGCTCATTTGCCTTAGTAACTTCTATAAAATATCCAAATACCTTATTATATTTTATTTTTAAACCTTTTATACCTGTTCTTTCTCTTTCTCTTTGTTCTATTTCAAGTATAAAATCTTTTCCTAATTTAGATATTTTCCTAAGCTCATCCAACTCTGAATTATATCCATCTTTTATAATTCCACCTTCCCTAACTGAAAAAGGTGCTTCAGTATCAATAATTAATTCTATCTTATTATATATATCTAAAAGAATTTTTACATCTATATCTAAAATATTTTTTATCTCTTGATGTTCTTTTAAAAGCCTATAAGTCTCTAATGATTTCCTTATAGAGTCTTTTAATGATAACAAGTCTTTTCCATTTTCTGTACCATAAATTATTTTTCC
>ERZ772955.1192-NODE-1192-length-17172-cov-39.048315_pt1 | contig 17172 bp, 17 predicted proteins | sample MGYA00511133_ERZ772955 | MGnify/ENA primary metagenome ERZ772955 (study PRJEB29015, sample SAMEA2737914) | human oral metagenome | biome: human oral; feature: human-associated habitat; material: dental | place: China | collected 2149 ... | reverse complement strand
ACGTTCACTGTTGCAACGCAGGTGCAGGCAAAGGGGCAGGACGGCAAGGCAAAGACGCTCTTTATCGATGTGTCGGCGTTCGGCAAGCAGGGCGATACGATCGTAAAGTATTTCGGCAAGGATAGCCGCATTGTGATCCACGGCGACATCTTCGATGCGCGGGCATGGGTCGGGAACAATGATGGTCAGCCGCACGCAGGGATCACGGTCACGATGAGCGGCTTTGACTTCGTGGACACGCAGGCAGAGTCGGCGGCACGTCAGCAGGGAGCTCCGCAGACGGCACCGCCGCTGCAGATGCAACCGCCCCCGCAGACTGCGCCCGCACAACCTGCAGCAGGGTATGCGCCGCAGATCCCGCCGCCGATGCAGACGGGTGCGGTACCGTGGGTACCGCCCGCATACGGGGGACAGCCGCAGCAGGGACTTGCATACGGTGCTCCTGCGCAGCCCGCACCTGCGCAGAACTACGCAGCGGCTCCATTCTAAAACGCTATGGATATCAGCCTCAGACCATACCAACAACAGCTGATTGATGACATCGGGTATGAGTTCTCCGAGGGGCGGCGGCGCGTGTGCGCTGTGGCTCCCTGCGGCGCGGGCAAGACGATTATGACGGCATGGATGGCGCGCGGCACAGCACTTTCGGGGCGGCGCGCTGTTTTCATGGTACATCGGCAGGAACTTATTGAACAGACCTCTGCGACATTCTCGGCGATGGGCATCCGTCACGGGCTGATCGCAGCGGGAGCGGCGAAGGAATACGATCTGCCCGTACAGATTGCCTCGGTGCAGACGCTCATTTATCGTTTGCCGCAAGTGCAGGCGCCCGATTTTCTTATCTGTGACGAGTGCCATCATATCGTTGCCAATACGTACCGTAGAATTTTGGAGCATTTCGCCGCTTCCTATGTGCTCGGCGTGACGGCGACGCCGGAGCGGATTGGCGGGCAGGGGCTCGGTGATATCTTTCAGTCACTTGTGCTCGGACCAACCGCCGCAGAGCTCATCGCCGCCGGCAATCTGACGCCATATGACTACTACGCGCCGCCCTCGAAGTTTGATCCTGCCGCCGCACATGTGCGTTTTGGAGAGTATGTCAAGGGCGACCTCATCAATCAGATGGACGATGCCGATGTGATCGGCGACATTGTGAAGAATTACCAGAATCTCGCCGCGGGGAAACGCGCCATCTGTTACTGCATCAACAGGGCGCATAGCGAACATGTTGCGGAATCGTTTCGCGCAGCGGGTATCCCTGCAGCACACATCGACGGAGAGACACACAAGGCCGTCCGCGTGCGTACCATCGAAGATTTTCGCCTAGGAAAGATTCAGATTCTCTGCAATGCCGAGCTCTTCGGCGAGGGGTTCGATGTACCGGCGATGGAGGCGGTGATTCTTGCACGGCCAACAGCATCGCTGACGCTCTATATCCAACAGAGTATGCGGCCGCTGCGCCCCGACCCGAACAATCCCGCCAAGCGTGCGGTCATTATCGATCATGTGGGCAATGTGTTCCGTCACGGGATGCCCGATGAGGAGCGCGAATGGTCGCTTGAGACGAAGAAAAGGAAACCGCGTGCCATGGCAATCAAAATATGCCCTGCCTGCTATACGGCGGTGTCGAGCACAGCACGCGTCTGTCCCTGCGGACATATATTTGCCGCAGCACCCGAGGAGCGAACATTTACCGAGAAGGACGGCACGCTCATGAAGATTGAGGAGATCAAGCGCAAGAAGAGGCAGGAGGTCGGCAGTGCGCGCAGCGTCGCAGACCTCACGGAGATTGCCATAAAGCGCGGCTACTCGCTGCGCTGGGTGTCGCGCATGGCAGATCTGAAACGACTGAGAGGATAACGTATGAAGAAATCAGAGCATGATATACAGAACGAGATCCGCGTTGCGGTCGGTACGACGCAAGCGGCAACGCTTTTCCGCGCAAACGTCGGCAAGGCGTGGACGGGCAATAAGGTTGTGTGCTGCGATAATATGATTACGCTGTCTTGCGCGCGGCCCTTTTCGACGGGGCTTCCCATCGGCTTTCCCGACCTTTTCGGCTTTCGTACGGTCGAGGTGACGCCCGAGATGGTCGGCAAAAAGCTCGCTGTCTTTGCCTTCCTCGAGGTAAAAAAGCCCGGCGGCCGCACGAGCCGTGCGCAGGAAAAGATGCTCGCGTTCCTCCGTGCTGCGGGTGCGGTCGGCGGCCTGGCACGCTCTCCTGATGAGGCAATCAAGCTGCTGCGCCACCTATGAATCCGATCGGCTGAAACGAGGTGAGTGTCATTGACACGATAGAATTTTTCCGTGCACTCTATCCGGAGGATGCACAGGGGCATACCTATCTCTGGACGCTGCCGGATAAGCGGACGCAAGTGTTTGCCGCCGCTGCGTACGCTGAGATGGCACAGGCGGCACGAAAGACAGGGGACACGGGCAAGGATGTGTATTTCTCCGTTGGGCTGTCTGAGCGGCTGTTTCGGCCGCATGAGCGGGCAAAGAGTACGGATATTGTCGCCATCCCTGCGCTCTGGGTGGATATCGATATCGCAGGTGACGCTCATGCCGCGAAGTCCCTGCCGCCGGACTATGCGGCGGCGCGTGCGCTCCTGCCGGAGATGTTTGACCCGTCGATCGTTGTGGACAGCGGGCATGGGATTCATGCCTACTATGGATTTCGCGAACTCCTCGATACGCGCACCGATGCAGAGCAGAGTACGGCACAGGATCTGCTGCGGCGACTTCAGGGGGCTGTGCGCGCTCGTGCAGAGGCAAAGAGCTGGCATGTGGACAGTACGCCCGATCTTTGCCGTATGCTACGCGTCCCTGGGACCCTGAACCATAAGGGCGGCGGAGCGGTGCCCTGCGTGGTCGCGGAGTATTCCGAAGGATTGCGTTACAACGCAGAGGATTTCGACGTGCTGCCGCCTGTGGAGGCCATCTGCAAAACGGAGCGTACGGCGACGTTTAAGCGGCGGCCGACGGACGGCGATGCCCGGCTGATGATAGAGAACTGCACGTTTCTTCAACACTTTACACAGCATTATCAATCGCTGCCCGAGCCGGTTTGGAAAGCCGCGTGCACGAATCTCATGCGCGGTGTCGGCGGCGAGGAGATCATTCTGCCGCTCGTCAAGGAATGGCTCGACACGAAGTTCAATGCAGATGATACGCGCAAAAAGCTCGCGCACTATCTGAACGAATGCACGCCGCAGACCTGCACGCACATTCAAACAGATCTCGGGTTTAAGGGATGCGTGGACTGTCCCGGCATCAAGTCGCCCTGTGCCTGGTCGCTCGGCAAGGTGCCGCAGGCCATCGCAAAGCTCCGACAAATCGCGCTGCCGAATGCAGAGAATACGCTGAATGAGGAGACGATCGGTGCACTTGCACTTGTCAAGAAGGAAAACGGTCTGGAATACGCACGCTTCAAAGAACGGTGCAAGGGGAATGTCAATCTGAACGATCTGCAGCGCGAGGTAAAACGTGCGCAGGCATCGCAGGCGGGGCTTTCGGTGGTCGAGGGCGGCGCACTCGTGGCAGGGCAAAGGCTTGGCGATATCACCACGCGCACCTTCGTGCCGGACACGCCGCTCGATCTTGCCATACCCGCGAATTTCGCCTATGGCGCGGACGGCATCTATGAGGTGCGCATGACGGAGATGGGGCAGGTACAGCGGCTCGCGGCCGGGACGCCCGTCATCATCTCCGAGAAGCAGTACAACATCGACACACAGATGGAGAAGGTCGAGCTTTCGTTTCGCTATTACAATCATTGGGTGCGTACGGTCTGCAAACGCTCCGAGGTGTTTTCGGCGCGCGGCATTATCGCGCTCGCCGATCGCGGGCTGAACACCTCAAGCGAGTCGGCAAAATACCTTGTGAAATATTTGCAGGCACTCGAGGCTGCCAATCCACACATCCCGCTCGTTCATGCGGTGTCAAAGATCGGCTGGCGGCCGTATGCGCTGAACGAGTTTGTGATCCCGTCATCGAGCAGATACCGCGTCGATCTGGACGATGACGGGGAGCTTGCCGCAGCGTTTACAGAGTGCGGGACGCTCGCAGAGTGGAAGGCGGCGGCGCAGGAGATACGAAAATATACGTTTGCACGCTTTGTCCTCGCGGCATCGTTTGCGACGCCGCTACTCCGTATCTGCAAGAACCGCAACTTTATGATTTATTTCTGGGGCACATCGGGCGGCGGCAAGACGGCGGCGCAGCGGTTCGCACTCTCAGTCTGGGGTAATCCGACACGCCTGATGAAGTCGTTCTATGGGACGACGAACGGCCTTGAGCGTGCCGCAGAGTACAGCAATGACTTCCCGCTCGTCATCAATGAGCGGCAGGTCATGATGGGGAACAATAAGCAGGAAGCATTGGAGAGTCTTGTCTATATGCTCGAGGGTGGGCACGGTAAGGTGCGTGCGAGTAAGTCCGGCATCCGAAAGACGGCGACGTGGCGCACGATCGCAATGGCGTCGGGGGAAGAACCGTTGTCGAAGGAGTCGAGCATTCAGGGCGTCAAGACGCGCCTCATCGAGCTGAATACCTATCCGGTACTGCCGGAGCAGGCGGCAAAAATGGTCTATACAATCGACGAGGAGCAGCACGGCACGGCGGGCAGGGCGTTCATCGCGCGTCTCCTCCAGGATGCAGGGACAGAGTACGCGGAGATTCTGGCGGCGCGGCAGGCACTTATCAATCGCCTGCGCGTGGAGTGTCCCGATCATTTCGAGCCGCATATCGACAACGTGGCGACAGTCGCCATCGCGGATATGCTGGCGAGTATGTGGCTGTTCGGCGAGTCGCCCGAGGCGGCTCAGCAGGGCGCCTATGATATGGCAATTGCCATTATGGGCGAACAGGCAACCAAGCAGGAGATCTCCGATACGCGGCGTGCGTGGGATTTTGTGGATGAGTGGATTGTCAGTAACTGGCAGCATTTCAGCAACGACAATGGATACGACTCACGTGCCAAGCTATCACCGGAATACGGGTTCATCCGCAGTGGATATGTCAATGTGTACCCGATGTATCTGCGTGCGGCACTCGATGATGCGGGCTTTTCGTCGAATAAGTTTCTCAAGGAGTTTGCCGAGATGGGGCTAATCTGCTCGTCGCCTGAGAAGAATAAGCGCAGGTTTACAAAGCGGGTCAGCTATGGCGGCACAAAGCTTCATGTCGTACAAATTCCGCAGGTTATGGAGGGGCTGCTATGAGTTTGCGGGAACTATGGGAACTCTGTGGGAACCGTTGTGGGAACCGCAAAAATCCAGTATTTGCAAGGGTTTGCGGTATATATAAGAGAGAGTTCCCATAGTTCCCACATAATATATATATACTCTACAACCACCCTTACCTTAATCATAAATAGGGTATAAGGGTGGGGGGTAAAAAGTATATATATGTTTTTCAAAATTTGTGGGACTGTGGGAACCATTCCCCCTAGAGCCTTGTGGCTCTAAGGAAAGTGCGGTTCCCGCAAGCCTAAAAAATCGTGGGTACTGTGTGTGGGAACAGCTTTTTCAGCGGGAACCCTAGTTCATTCGGAGGTAGTTTTATGGACTATTTCGAACATGTGAAGCCAAAAGCACAGGCGCAGCCGAAAATGTCAGACACAAGTCCGTATATGTCCATGATCGAACGCATTGAGCAGCGCGCTTATGCAATGCTTGAACGTGAGGAGCAGCGGACAACGAACTATGCGTGCGTGGATCCGTCCGCAGATATTTCGCCGGCGGACTCGGAGATCTGGATTATCCTGCTCAGCAAGGCGCGTGAGATCGACAAGGAATTTTATGCGCGGCTCTATTATATTCGCGGAGGTGGGACGCAGCTTGTACGGCATCCGCAATGGGGCTATGTACTGCGGCCGATCATTACAGGCGATAATGCGAGCGGTTGGCTGAGCATGGAGCAATACGAGTCTGAAAAGCATTGCCTGGATGGCTATGTGCAGCAGCTTGTCAGTCTCCTTCGGATGATTGCGTATGATGACGCTGCGTAATGAAATGATTTCGCTGCATAAATGCAGCGCTTTGAGGGAGGAGCAGAATGACAGAACAGAAATATCCGCAGAGCGCGGAACGGAACGAGTACCGCTACATCGATTTTGCATGGTTGGATGAGATCGCCGAGGGCTTGACGACAGGTGCAGAAAAGCACCCGGGCGAGACTTGGCGCAGCATCCCTGCGGAGGAGCACGCGGCGAGGGCTCTGCGGCATCTTGCGATGTGGCTTGCAGGTGATCGGAGTGACAGACACATCATCAACGCGAGTATGCGCTGCATGATGGCGCGGGCGATGGAGATGGAGGAGAATCAGAATTATGATCCTGAGGAAATTGATGCACTCAGGGAGGAAAACAAGGAGCTGTGGACAAAATTGAACAAATATTGGCTGCGTGACTTTGAGGGAGGAGCAGAATGACAGCAAAAGAATATCTCAGGCGCATTCGTGATGCGCAGCAGGAGTTGCGTCAACTTGAGATGGAATACCAACAGGCGCGGAATGATGTGCTGCATCTGCGATCGATTGCCTATGCCGGCGAGCGTATCACAATCTCGCGCACCGGTGATCTCTCGGACGCAATCGCAGCACTGGAAAACTATGCCGAAAGAGTCAATGCACAATGGGATCGTCTGATTGTATTGCGCATTGACGCGAAAGCCTTGATTATGCGCATACCTGACGGGCGATATAGAGCGGTACTATTGGGGAGATATTTATACGGGCAGTCGTGGGAACAAGTGGCGGTCAGCATGGGATATACCTATCGAAATGTACTGGGGCTGCATGGTAAAGCACTGCAAAGTTTCGCTGTTGTCGGAAAGTTTTCATAGATTTTCACATTATTTCTGTGATATAGTATAAACTGGAAAAAGCAAGGGGCACAGCTACGGCGGTGCTCTTTTTGTATGCGATGAAAACGGTAAGAAGGGAGGTGGTGCAGATGCCGAGAAAGCCGAAACGACCATGCCGCATGTCGGGCTGTCCGAACCTCACGGACAGAAAGAGCTGCTACTGTGAGACGCACGAGAAAACAATGCAGCGACATTACGACCACTTCACGCGCGGGTACGATCAGCACGAGAGATATGGCAGCGCGTGGCGCAGGATTCGAGATCGTCATTTGGCGGGGCATCCACTTTGTGAAATGTGCAAAGAGCAAGGCAGATATGTCCTTGCGACGCTCGTCCATCATATCAGACCTCTCGCCGACGGTGGCACACATGAGGAAAGTAATTTGATGTCGCTCTGCGTATCGTGCCATGAGCGGATTCACCGGCGCGGCAGTGGCGACTGCTAGACCCCCAGGGGGCGGTCAAATCTCTAAAACCGCGCCGCTACTGGACCGGGGAGGGGGCTTACGTGAAAAAATGGTAAATCAAACAGGGTATTAAAAAAATGGGGTGAGAAGATGGCGCGGGACGGTACGAACCGTGGCGGCAGGCGCCCCCGCGCCGGAAGAAAACCGCAGGCACTGTCGGATAAGGTCGCGGACGGGCAGACAGCACATGTTTTGGAATTCCCGGGAGTGGATCTCGGTGGTGTTGACCACCTGAAGGCAGAAGATCTATGCGGCTCTGACATGCCGCGCCCAAGTGCATATCTGTCGGCGTGTCAGAAGAATGGAAAGACGCTCGGTGCAGATAATATTTTTCGTGAAACATGGCAGTGGCTCAAGGAGCGCGGGTGTGAACGTCTTGTGAATCCTCGGCTCATTGAGAGCTATGCACAGGCGTTCGCTCGCTATGTCCAATGCGAGGAGGCTGTGAGTCAATACGGTTTGCTCGGGAAGCATCCGACCACGGGCGGTGCGATTGCAAGCCCGTTTGTACAGATGGCATTGTCGTTCCAGAAGCAATCCAATCTGCTTTGGTATGAAATCTTCGATATCGTAAAGCAGAACTGCACAACAAACTTCAGCGGCTCGGCGCAGGAAGACCCGATGGAGAGATTACTGCGGTCGCGCATGCAAAAATAGGGAGATGACTCTTTGCGGAAATTGACGGACTACAAGCCGACGAAGTTCATGGCAGAGGACGCACGCTATGACAAAGCCGCTGCGGATTACGCTGTGGGCTTTATCGAGTGCCTGTGTCATACGAAGGGGATGTGGGCAGGAAAGCCCTTCGAGCTCATTGACTGGCAGGAGCGCATCATCCGCGACCTCTTTGGAGTTGTGAAGCCGAACGGTTATCGTCAGTTCAACACGGCATATATCGAGATTCCGAAGAAACAAGGAAAAAGTGAACTCGCCGCCGCCATAGCGCTACTTCTCTGCTGTGGTGATGGGGAGGCCGGAGCTGAAGTATATGGCTGTGCTGCTGATCGGCAGCAGGCAAGCATCGTGTTCAAGGTTGCTGCCGACATGGTGCGTATGTGTCCGGCACTTAACAAGCGGGTGAAGATCCTTGATTCGCAGAAGCACATGAAATACCTGCCAACAAACAGCACCTATCAGGTACTCTCGGCAGAAGCTTATACGAAGCACGGGTTCAATATTCACGGTGTTGTATTTGATGAGCTTCACACGCAGCCGAACCGCAAGCTCTTTGATGTTATGACGAAAGGCTCCGGCGACGCGCGAATGCAGCCGCTCTACTTCCTTATCACCACAGCGGGGACGGATACACAGTCCATCTGTTACGAGACGCATCAAAAGGCAAAGGACCTTTTGGACGGACGAAAGATCGACCCGACTTTCTATCCTGTGATCTACGGGGCCGAAGTCGATGAGGACTGGACGGATCCCGCAGTGTGGAGAAAAGCAAACCCATCGCTCGGGATTACAGTTGGTATGGATAAGGTACATGCGGCCTGTGCTTCTGCGATGCAGAATCCTACTGAGGAAAACAGTTTTCGTCAACTGCGGTTGAATCAATGGGTGAAGCAGTCCGTACGGTGGATGCCAATGGACAAGTGGGATGCGTGCGCCACACCCGTGGAAGCTGAGTCCTTAGAAGGTCGCGTTTGCTACGGCGGACTTGACCTTTCCTCCACGATGGATATTACGGCGTTTGTTCTGGTGTTTCCACCGACAGTTGAGGATGAGGCATTTGCAATCCTTCCGTTCTTCTGGATCCCCGAGGAGAATATCGACCTGCGTGTGCGGCGCGACCATGTTCCCTATGACGTGTGGGAGAAGCAGGGCTATCTGCAAACGACAGAGGGGAATGTGGTTCACTATGGCTTCATCGAGGCGTTCATCGAGAAACTGGGCGAAAAGTACAACATCCGCGAGATTGCCTTCGACCGATGGGGCGCGGTGCAGATGGTGCAGAATCTTGAGGGGATGGGGTTCACTGTTGTCCCATTCGGGCAGGGCTTCAAAGATATGAGTCCACCGACCAAGGAGCTGATGAAGCTGACGCTGGAAAAGAAAATAGCGCACGGCGGGCATCCCGTCATGCGCTGGATGGCGGACAATATCTTCATTCGCACCGATCCTGCGGGGAACATCAAGGCGGACAAGGAGAAGTCCACAGAGAAGATTGACGGCGTGATTGCACTCATCATGGCGCTCGACCGTGCGATTCGGTGTGGGAATGATCCTGCGGTGTCCGTCTATGATACGCGGGGCGTGTTGGTGTTCTGAACAGGAGGTGATGCACATGAATTTTTTCAGCAGACTTTTTCGATCCCGGGACAAGCCTACGAATCTTCTCGGCGGCCTAGTCTTTTTGTTTGGACCGACGGCGGCGGGAAAGGTGGTCAATGAACGGACTGCGATGCAGACGACAGCAGTCTACGCCTGTGTGCGCATCCTCGCGGAATCCATCGCGGGACTGCCACTTCATGTCTACGCATACAAGGGGCAGGGCAAGGAGCGTGTGCCGGCGCATCCGCTGTACTTCCTGCTGCACGATGCGCCAAACCCCGAGATGACGAGTTTCGTATTCCGCGAGACGCTGATGACGCATCTTCTTCTGTGGGGGAATGCCTACGCACAGATCCTGCGCGACGGCATGGGGCGGGTGATCGGACTCTACCCACTGCTGCCGGACCGGATGGATGTCGGCCGCGATAGTAAAACGGGCGAGCTGTATTATCTCTACACAAGGAGTACGGAGGAAAATCCGAATTTCAAAGCGGCGGGTCAGATTCGTCTGCGTCGGATGGATGTGCTGCATATTCCGGGGCTTGGCTTTGACGGTCTGGTCGGCTACTCGCCGATTGCGATGGCAAAGACGGCCATCGGCATTGCCATCGCGACGGAAGAGTATGGAGCGACGTTCTTTCAGAACGGTGCGCGGCCTGCGGGTGTGCTCGAACATCCGGGGGTGGTGAAAGATCCGGAAAAACTGAGAGAGAGCTGGCATTCGGTTTATGGTGGCACGAAGAACGTAGGAAAGATTGCGCTCCTCGAGGAGGGCGTGAAGTATCAGCAGATTGCCATTCCGCCCGAGGAGGCGCAGTTTCTACAGACACGAAAGTTCCAGATCGACGAGATTGCACGGCTCTATCGTGTGCCGCCGCATATGGTGGGAGACCTAGAGAAGTCCAGTTTCTCGAATATTGAGCAGCAGTCCCTTGAGTTCGTGAAATACACGCTGAATCCGTGGGTCGTGCGGTGGGAGCAGGCACTGCAGAAAGCATTGCTATCAAACAGGGAACGGAAGGATTACTTCATCCGTTTCAATGTGGACGGGCTTCTGCGCGGGGACTACAAGAGCCGCATGGAAGGATATGCCATCGGGCGGCAGAACGGGTGGCTCTCTGCGAACGACATCCGCAGCATTGAGGACATGAATCCTATCAATGCAGACGAGGGCGGCGATCTCTATCTCATCAACGGGAACATGACAAAACTCGAGGATGCGGGACTCTTTGCAGGTCAGCCGCAGAAAGGAGAGGGCAATGAAGCGTAAATTTTGGAACTGGGTACGGAATGAAGGGGAGGGGCGGACGCTCCTGCTCGATGGTGTGATTTCGGACGAAACGTGGTGGGGCGATGAAGTCACACCTCAGATGTTTCGCTCCGAACTGAATGCCGCCGAGGGAGATATTACCCTCTGGATCAACTCGCCCGGCGGGGACTGCTATGCGGCGGCGCAGATCTACAATATGCTCAAGGAATACCCCGGAAAGGTCACCGTCAAGATTGACGGGATTGCCGCCTCTGCCGCATCCGTCGTCGCAATGGCAGGGGCTACTGTCGAAATTTCCCCTGTGGGCATGTTGATGATCCACAATCCCGCGACGATCTCCATCGGCGACACGCACGAGATGGAGCGGACGATCACGTTTCTCTCCGAAATCAAGGAGAGCGTCATCAACGCATACGAACTCAAGACAGGGCTATCCCGCGCGAAGATTTCGCGTCTCATGGATGCCGAGACGTGGATGAATGCAAAGAAGGCTGTGGAGCTTGGATTTGCGGATTCTGTTCTCTACGAGCATAGGGAACATTCCGCAGACGATACGGCAGACGGGTTGATCTTCTCCCGCGCTGCTGTCACGAACTCCCTGCTTTCCAAGATCGGGCAGGGGAAGACGATGAATCATGTCGATGCGGAGCCGCTGAAAAGGCGGCTCTTTTCTATGGCACATTGAAGGAGGACTATTTATGGACAAGGTTTTGGCAATGCGCGAGAAGCGCGCCGCTCTCTGGGAGAACGCGAAGGCTTTTTTGGAAGAGCATACGCATGACGGTCGACTCTCGGCCGAGGATGCAAAGACGTATGAGAAGATGGAACAGGAGGTACTTGCGCTCGGCAAAGATATCGAGCGCATGGAGCGTCAGGCGATTCTCGACGCGCAGCTTTTGCAGCCGACGATGACGCCAATCACGAACACGCCGAATGGAAGTGTCGGCGCAGAAAAAACGGGCAGGGCGAGTGATGCGTACCGTGAGGCGATGCTCCGTGCCCTCCGCTCGAAGTTTCAGCGGGTTGACAATGAGCTCATCGAGGGGACGGACGCGAGCGGCGGCTATCTTGTGCCGGAGGAGTATGACCACCGTCTGATCGATGTACTGCATGAGGAGAATGTGCTGCGCCCGCTTGCGACGACGATCACGACGAGCGGCGAGCACAAGATCAACATCACGGCGACGAAGCCCGCTGCGGCGTGGATTGATGAGGGTGCGGCGCTGACCTTCGGAGACGCAAAGTTCGAGCAGATGATTCTTGATGCGCACAAGCTCCACGTCGCGGTCAAGGTATCGGAGGAGCTGCTCTATGACAATGCGTTCAACCTCGAGCACTATCTGATTACCGAGTTCGGCAAGGCACTCGGCGATAAGGAGGAGGAGGCATTCCTGCTCGGCGATGGGGCGCACAAGCCGACGGGTCTTTTGGAGGCGGCGCACGCGCTCGAGACGGAGGAAGCGAAACTCAAGGCAGATGAGCTGATTTCGCTGGTCTACGCACTGAAGCGTCCCTACCGTAAGAATGCAGCATTCTTCGCGAACGATCAGACACTTGCGGCGATCCGCAAGCTGAAGGATGCAAACGGCGTCTATCTCTGGCAGCCGTCGTATCAGATGGGCGAGCCTGACCGCATTTTCGGCTATCCTGTCTATACGACGCCCTATATGCCGACTGTGGAGGCGGGCAAGATTGTTCTGGCGTTCGGGGATTATTCTTACTACAACATCGGGGATCGCGGCGTGCGCTCGATGCAGGTCCTCAAGGAGCTTTTCGCAGAGCACGGTATGGTCGGCTTTGTCATGAAGGAGCGCGTGGACGGCAAGCTGGTGCAGAAGGAAGCCGTGCAGGTGCTGAAGATCAAGGCGTAAGCTGCGGCGGCAGAGGGGAGGTGGTTCTATGCTTGTGCCGCTTGAGGAGGTCAAGCAGTACCTTCGCATTGATGGAAACGACGAGGATTTGCTTCTTTCGAGCTTTGCAGAGACGGCAGAGCAGCTTTGTACGGCGCTCCTGCGTGTAAAGGATCTGTCGGAGGTGGAGGATAGTGCTGTCGTACGGATTGCGATTCTCTACGCAGTATCCTATCTCTACGAACACAGGGAGGAAGCCGACCACAGGGGGCTTGCGCTGACACTGCGGTCGCTCCTCTTCGGCGTGCGGAAGGAGGGCTTTTAGGTGAGAGTGTCGATGAGCGAACTGCGGCATCGCATCACCATCCTTCGCCCCGTTGCGGATACGGACGAGGAGGGAAATATTCTTTCCTCTCCTGTGGTGGAGGTCGGAAAGGCGTGGGCACTCGTTCTGCCCTTTGCGGCGAAAATCTCCGACGGGTACGCCGAAAAGGTGCAGGAGGTGGATTATCGTGTAGTCATTCGTTACCGCACGGATGTGCGCGTGACGGATCGTATCCGTTGGGGCGAAAAAACACTCACACCCATTGCGCCGCCCTATCCGCTTGGCGGGAAGAAACAGTGGCTTGTTCAGGAATGCAGGGAGTTGGTGGAAGATGGCTAGATATAGAGGATTCGTCTCTGCCGAAAAGATTCTCTCGGAACTCGGCGCGGAGGCGACGGCTGCGGCAAAGGAAGCCCTCGCACACGGAGCGGACGATGTGGTTGCAGAGGCAAAGAACCGCTGTCCCGTCTATACGGGATCAGATAAGCGCGTGGTCAAAGGTGCGCTGCGGGATTCCATCCACAAACGTCTGCGACGAAAGGACGGCTCTGTTTGGAGGATCGCAGCAGATGCAGAGTCTCAAGATGGTGTATTCTACGGCGTGCTCGTCGAGTTCAGCCCACGCATCAACCGTCCGTTTCTCTATCCCGCGCTCGACGCCAAGAAGGACGGGATCCGTTCTGCCATCGTCGATGCCGTAAGGTCTGCCATTCGGAGGAGAGGGAAATGAGTACGGCACGGATGGTGTATCAGGCACTTGTGTGCTCGAAGGAGCTGACGCAGCTTCTCGCTCACGGAAAGAAGAGCATCTACCACGGGCGTAGTCCCAATGCAGGGACGTATCCGATTCTCGTTTACTCCGTCATTTCGGATGTTCCCGCACTCTCGGCAGACGGCACGGAGTTGGAACGCCGTGTGACAGTGCGTATCCACATTCTGACGAAGGACGGACGATTTCGGGAAATCCATAAAGCCGTAAAAAGTGTGCTCCTGCCGCTTGGCTTTGTCCGTACACAGACGCAGGAGATTGTCGAGAAAGATATATTCGTGGAGATCACAGACTATAAAACAGCAGTGGAGGGAGAATAAAATGCCAAGTCCAACACCAACAGCAAAGCCCGCTGGGAATCTTACGAGCGGGCAGTTCATCAACATCCAGAAACTTCATATCGCCAAGATGCTCACCGATGCGGCAGGAGGGGCGGCGACCTACGAGACTCCGATTCCGCTTGGGAAGCTCCTGCGCAAGGTAGACATCAAGCCGCAGACGAATCAGGCGGAGCTATTCGCTGACGGGCAGTCCGTGGATACGGCGTCGAATACCGCATCCTACGACCTCACGTTTGACACTGCCGCGCTTCCTTTGGAATACACAGCCTATCTTTTGGGACACAGTATTGAAAACGGCGTGATGAAGGCGGGCAAGGATGATGTTGCGCCGTACTTCGCCGTCCTCTTCCAGTCGGATAAGCGCAACGGCAAGAAGAGGTACACCAAGTTCTACAAAGTCCAATTCACGGAACCATCGGAGAGCGGCAACTCCAAGCAGGGGAGCATCCAGTTCGACACACCGACGCTCACGGCAAAGGCGATCTATCGTCTCTCGGATGGACTCTCCTACGCCAAGGCAGATGAGGAGTCGGCGGGCTTTGCCGCTGAGACTGGGACGAAGTGGTACGAGCAGGTCTGAGGGAGGACACGATGGATACGCCGAAACTGCATATTGCGGGCAGGGAGATCGTGCCGAATCCTCCGAAGATGAAGGTATGGCGCACGTTCCTTGCCTTTTTTGATGCCGACAAACAGAACATGAATCTTGAGGACTTCTTGGATGCGCACGTCCGACTGATCGTCCTTGGATTCGGACGGGAGGAAGTGACAAGGGAATCCGTGGAGGAAAATGTGGATGTGGCGGATATTGTTCCGCTCGCCCGTGCGATCTTCCGATGGATTCAGTCGCTGACCTTCTCCAAACTGGTGAACCTCCCAAACGAGGAGGCGGAGAAAGAGGCGTAGTTCTTTCTCCGTACCAGAATTTACTGCGTTACTACGAGCGGCTGCAGTCCGCCTACGGGTGGACGATGCACGAGATTGATTCACATGAGATTGGATTCTTGCTCGATCAGCTTGTGGTAACGGCACTGTGCGAACAGCAGCAATGTGAACGCTTTATTGACGACGTGATGTAGGGAGGGAGATGGAGTGGCAAAGCGCGGACAGAAGATTGATGAACTCTATCTCGACATCGGTCTCAACATCGCACAGCTGCAGCTGGACTTCGACACGGCGGGCAAGACCGTCTCAGACTCCATCGCACGGCTCAACAGCAAGGCAAATAACATCCATCTGAAACTCGATGCCGACCTCGCGAAACTCGACGGTGTGGGGACGGAACTGGACAAGATCAAGGTGCGCCATCAGGCGATCAACCGAGAACTCGACATTCAGCGGCAAAAGGAACAGATCCTTGCTGCTGTTTTGCAGTCTGCCAAGAAAAATGACGGCGTGGACAGCGCGTCCTATCGTCGTGCCGAGAGCAATCTCCTGCGTCAGCAGAGAACCGTCGCGCAGACCGAAGCAGAGGTGCGAAAGCTCAATACCCGCCTCAAGGAGAGCACGGTTCTCTCCGGTACACTTGGCGGGCGTATCTCAGCGGGAATGACAGCGGCACAGGCGGGGGTCAAGAATCTAACGAGCGGATTCAATGTCCTCTCGACAAAGATGGCTGCCGTTATGGCAGTCGCTGCAACAGGCGCGGGGCTGTTCAATATCACCAAGGACGCGATGCTTGCGGGCGAGAACGTCTACAAGCTGACGCAGCGGCTTCACGTCTCTGCGGGTGAGGCGGCGACGCTCAATCGAGTGTTCCAACTTGCGGATACGGATATCAAGAGTGTCATTCCTCTGATTGCCCGTCTCGATAAGCAGGTATCCGCAGCGGGAAAGAGCGGCAACGATACTGCCCGTGCTCTTTCACATTTCGGTATCGCACTCAAAGACCAACAGGGGAATCTCCTGCCGCTGAATGAGCAGCTCGCACAGCTTGCCAAGGGATACAAGATCGCAAGCGAAGCGGGCATGGAGGAGGCATATACCGCAGAAGTCCTTGGTGCGCGTGGTGCGGCACTTATCCCGATTCTTGAGCAGTATGACGATCTGATGACCATTTCCTCGCGCGTCAAGACCACGGGGTTGCTCGACCCGGAGCAGGCACACGCGACCTATCTCAAATGGCGCGAGATGGAGATGGAAGCGGGGCAGCTGAAACTTGCTCTCGGTGCAGCACTGCTTCCTGCAGCCGAGGAACTCATGCCCGAGATCAATGAAGGCTTCGAGTCTTTCGTTGAAATGATTCGGGACAACAAGGACGAGATCAAGGATGCCGTGCTCGGCTGGGGCGAGGCACTCAAGACCGTCGCAGAGCTTGCGGGCTTCGTCGGTGAGCAGATTCATAAGGTCAGCGAGCACGCCGAGGCGAATTCATGGCTCCTCAAAAATCATCCCGTGGCATCTCCGCTGATTGCGATCCCGTTCCTTGGCGGCAGCGTTCTCGACACGCTCTACGGTGATGAATACAAGCAATACCAAGAACAGCAGAAACTCGCCAAAGAAAAGGCTGCGGCAGAGGAGAGCGCCCGTGCCGAAGCGGAGAAGAATGCCAAGGCGCAGGAGCAGAATGCCAAAGCTGCGAAAATCCGTGCAGCAGCCGAGAAAGATGCCGCAAAGACGGTCAGCGAATCTGCAAAGGCGACCGCACAACTGACGGACAGCCTATATACACTGACACACACGGATATTCAGAACAGTCTTCATGCGTTGGATCGTGAGGCCTTTGATTCCTTTCAGAAGGGGGCAGATCCTCACCTCATCGACGAATACCGTCTGGCAAAGGAAGCGAAAATCTACGCCGACTTTCAGCGGGACGTTGTGGACAAGGCGAATGCTCTCTACAAGACCGACCTGCAGAACAAGCTGGATTCCATCGTCCGCGAAGCCGATGCCTTTCGTCAGAAGGGCTTGGATGAGGTAGAGACGCAGGCGTGGGTCAGCGAGAGCAAGGCGCGGGTGATGGAGCAATGGGAACGGGATGTTGCATCCAATATTGACTCCATCTGGAAAA
>ERZ772955.1190-NODE-1190-length-17193-cov-5.304120_pt1 | contig 17193 bp, 15 predicted proteins | sample MGYA00511133_ERZ772955 | MGnify/ENA primary metagenome ERZ772955 (study PRJEB29015, sample SAMEA2737914) | human oral metagenome | biome: human oral; feature: human-associated habitat; material: dental | place: China | collected 2149 ... | reverse complement strand
CATGTTACTTTATAACTAATTGATTCCCTGTTGGTTACAGACTTGCTTCTTATATGTTTTTTTGCCGTTAGTTATAGAGGTTTTCTTTGAAATTATGTAATGATTTTTCAAGATCTTGTCAGTAGATTTTCGAAGTCTTCGAATGAGAAGTCTTCAATGACGGAGGCTGATAGATAGGATAGATAGATGCCTGTTTGAGCTATGTTTTTGTTTAATGAGTAACCTCGGTTCTTCTGTTAACGCAATACGAAAAGCGTCCACACATTTAACGGAAGAACTAAAAAAAATGATTTCTCATCACGTAAATAAATAGAAAAAATGGTTTTAAAGCTGAATAAACAAGTCTATAATTTATAAAACACTTCAATCTAATTAGCTTTAATGATATCAATTAAATTGCTAATAGATAGTTGTTTAACATATCAATTTATCCTTCAAAACAAGTAACTAATCTACTTGTAAACTCGCCAACTTGTCTACTTATAAACTTGTTTACCCAGCAACTTGCATTCTATACCAGTTCAACCTTCTCCATTTCCTGCTCTTTGTCGCAGTAATGACATTTAAGAATACCATGTTCCTTATCGACAACATGGAAGATAGTATCCATGGGTTCATTATTAGTGATACACTTTGGGTTATTGCATCTTACAATGCTCCGAAGCTCATCCGGTGTCACAACCTTCTTCTTCTCTACCACTTCATAGTCATTAATGATGTTCAACACCACGTTCGGTGCCACGACCGACAAACGAGAAATTTCATCATCGGTAAAGAACTTATCGCTCACCTTGATGATTCCCTTTGTGCCTACCATCTTCGATGAGAAGTTGAAACCAATAGTGACAGGTGTGGAGAGCTTCTGGAGCTGTAATAGGTTCACAACCTGAAAAGTCTTCTCTGCTGGAATATGATCTATAACGGTGCCGCTCTCAATAGCAGCTACCAGACGTTCTTTCTTTGACATAATGATATGAGCCTCACTCCGTCTCCTTGATATGAAGGAATGCCTGACAGGGTATTTGTGGGCAGTTTTCTTTGTTCACTCATAGGCATTATGAGTCTATTTCTATTTTTCTTGGGTGATTTTCACTCTATCTACGGCATCATCTGCTCTTAACCAAAAGTTTACTTTACGTATTTTGCCTGTGGTGTTAGGCTCGATGGTAATCGTGAGTGTGTTGCCTGTTAATTTTGCTGAGGACCATTCGCTAACGATGCCAGTTAGGATTACCACTTCTCCAGATGTTACTGATGAATCATCAACGCTCATACTTGCAAATCGCAGAGTTTGGTAGTTGGTACATACCAACTTATAGGTACCTCCTTCTGCAGGAACTGTTATATTCCTTGGGTCACCAGTATAATCTGTAGTCCACTTAAAGGTTGTTCTGTGGATATCATCAATCGTATTCTTGCTACAACTGAATTGGGTGGTTAAAAGAACCAGCAACAACGCTACAAACGTTACAATCTTAAGTTTATTCATGCTCATTAAATGGATATAGTTATATAGATATTATGAGTATATTTTATTTGTTTTGTGTCACTTCTATATGATCGAAGATGTCACCTGCTGTCACATCGATGGATAGTTTGCGTTCTTTGCCAGTTGTATTGGGGAGAAGAGTAATATAAAAAGTATTCTCTTTTGCTGATATATCGTACCAACCATATTTAATATGACGAAAATCTTGCTCTTTACTACCGGCATAGATGACAGTGTCAGCATCTGTCACGCTACTAATCCATGGTCCCCCATAGTTGGTACATTTTAATTGATAAGTTCCACCTTCTGCTGTAGCAGTAATCTTTCTTGGGTCTTCTTGTCGGTTCGAAGTCCACTTCATAGGATTCCAACGACCATCTTCAGAGTTTAGTTCGCAGCTGAATATGGTGGTCAAAACTATCAGTAGTAAAGCGGCAAACGTACTCTTTTTTAATTTACTCATACTCGTAAAAATGATTAAGTTATTATTCTAAAATTGTCTTATCATTTTTTACTTCCTCCATAGATATACCAAGACAATGGCAGAAAATAGCTTCACGCGCAAAAAGACCATTGCGAGCCTGCTCTATGTAGTAAGCGTGTGGACTATCATCAACATCGTATGCTATCTCGTTCACACGTGGAAGCGGATGAAGAATCTTCATGTTTGGACGAGCCAATGAGAGCATATCACGACGAAGAATATAAACGTTCTTTACACGTTCATATTCCATTAAGTCAGAGAAGCGTTCTTTCTGTACGCGTGTCATATAGATAATATCAGCGTTAGCAATCACTTCTGGCGTGAAATCCTCATGCTCTTCGAAGTGGATGTTATGTTCACGACAATATACCTTATACTCCTCTGGCATAGCAAGTTCCTTTGGCGCGATAAAGTGAAACGTTGGGTTGAAATGGCGCATAGCCATAAGAAGAGAATGAACTGTTCTACCGTATTTAAGATCACCAACAAGGTAGATGTTTAAGTTCTCTAACGTTCCTTGTGTCTGATTAATCGTATAAAGGTCAAGCAAGCATTGTGAAGGATGTTGATGTGCTCCGTCGCCAGCATTAATGATAGGCACTGGAGCCACTTCAGAAGCATATTGTGCTGCACCCTCTATGTAATGTCGCATAACAATTGCATCGGCATAATTAGAGACCATGAGGATAGTGTCTTTTAGTGTTTCACCCTTGCTGACACTTGAAACCTTTGCATCGGTAAAGCCAATAACACGTGCGCCGAGTCGGTTAGCCGCTGTTTCAAAACTAAGTCGGGTACGTGTAGAAGGCTCATAGAAGAGCGTTGCGATAACCTTACCTTTAAGTAGCTCTCGGTTTGGATGTTTCTCAAACTCTTGAGCCATTTCAATAAGGTAGAGTAGTTGCTCACGATCTAACCCTTGGATATTCACAAAGTTATGCTTTTCCATATTTGTTTTGTGATGTTTTAGTTCTTTTCTGTTGGTAAAGGTACATTATTATTTTCTAATCAACGAACTATAGAAAGGGAAATATCCACCTATAACAAAAAAATATCTATTTATTTTGCTTATCCATTGATTTACATTATCTTTGCATAATATTTTCACAATTATGAGAAGACACTTTGTACATTTCCTCTGGGGGTCACTTCTTGCCATCTTGGGCTTGGTCTTCGTATTCTTCATCTCTGTATGGAACGGATGGGTAGGGTACATGCCTGATATGGATGAATTGTCTAACCCTATAGATAAGTTTGCTTCGCAAGTCTATTCTTCAGACCAACAACTTATCGGTACTTGGAACGCGGATAACAATAATCGTGTGGCAATCGACTATAATGGACTGTCGCCACACCTTGTTCATGCCCTTGTTGCAACTGAAGATGAACGCTTCTATGAACATTCAGGTGTTGACTTTATAGCCCTTGGACGTGCTGTTGTGAAGCGTGGTGTGATGGGACAGGCAAGTGCTGGAGGTGGTTCTACAATCACACAGCAGCTTGCTAAACAGCTTTTCTCAGAGAAGGCACACAGCACAGTAGAACGTCTTTTGCAGAAGCCTATTGAGTGGATTATTGCAGTGAAGTTGGAACGTTACTTCACGAAAGAAGAGATACTTGCTATGTATTTCAATTATTTTGACTTCCTTCATAATGCTGTTGGTATCAAGCGAGCTGCTAATGTCTATTTCAATAAAGAACCACGTAAGTTGACGGTGACTGAGTCTGCTATGTTAGTAGGACTTTGCAAGAACCCATCAATGTTCAATCCTCTTCGTCATCCAGAGCGTTGTTTGCAACGTCGTAACGTTGTTTTGATGCAGATGGTTAAGTCTGGCTATGTAACGAAAGATGAATATAAAGAATTGTCACAGCGTCCTTTAGGACTTCATTTTACGAAGTCAAAGCCTGTGAGTGGTGCAGGTGATTATTTCCAAGCATTCCTTCGTCAATACATGATGGCAAAGAAACCGGAGCGTGAGAATTATCAGTCATGGCAGAATCGTCAGTTTGTTCTTGATTCAATTGCATGGGAGCAGGATCCACTTTATGGCTGGTGTAATAAGAATACGAAGCGTAATGGTGAGCCTTATAATGTGAATACTGATGGTTTACGTATCTACACGACCATTGATACACGTATGCAGCAGTATGCTGAAGAGTCTGTGCGTAAGCATGTAGGTGGATACTTACAGTCACAGTTCAATCAGGCTATGCATTATAAGAAGAATGCTCCATTCTCATCTAATATATCACGTCGTACGATTAAAGAGATATTGAATCGCTCCTGTCGCCAGACACTACGCTATCAGCGTTTGAAAGAGCAGGGAGCTACACCTGATGAGATTAGACGTAGTTTTCGTACACCACATGAGATGACACTCTTTACATATCATGGTGATATTGATACGGTGATGACGCCAATCGACTCAATACGTTACTATAAGTCATTCCTCCGTTCAGCCTTTGTTAGTATGGACCCACATACGGGCGCTGTTAAGGCTTATGTTGGTGGTATTGATTATCAACATTTCAAGTATGATGTTGTGATGGGTGGTCGTCGTCAAGTTGGTTCAACTATAAAACCATTCCTTTATGCACTTGCAATGCAGAATGGTATGACTCCTTGTACACTTGCCCCAAACGTACAGCGCACTTATGGAGGATGGACTCCTCGCAATGGTTCACGTGCTCGCTATGGTCAAGAGGTCCCTTTACGCTGGGGTTTACAACAGTCTAACAACTGGATTTCAGCATATCTGATTAACCTCCTCGGTCCGTCTCAGTTCGTAAGCATTCTACATGACTTTGGATTGAACAATCCTGATATTGATAAGAATACAAGTCCGGTGTTATGTCTTGGACCTTGTGAGGCTTCTGTTGGTGAGATGGCAAGTGCCTATACAACGTTTGCTAATGGTGGTATTCGTTGTGCTCCGCTCTTTGTAACTAAGATTGAAGATAGCCATGGTAATGTCATTGCTAAGTTCCAACCATTGATGACAGAGGTTATTTCAGAGGTAAGTTCTTATCAAATGATTGATATGTTGCGTGCCGTTATTCAGGGTGGTACAGGTAGTCGTTTGCGTTACGCTTACCATCTTACAGCTGACATTGGTGGAAAGACGGGTACAACAAACAATAACTCGGATGGTTGGTTTATGGGTATTACACCAGAACTGGTCAGCGGTTGCTGGGTTGGTGGTGAAGATCGCGATATCCACTTCGACCATACTTCTATGGGACAAGGTGCTACAACAGCTTTGCCTGTATGGGCTTACTTTATGCAGCGTGTTTATGCTGACAAACGATTAGGATATAATCAAGGTACTAAGTTTGCTATTCCTGCTAAGTTTAATCCTTGTCAGACGGCTGACACTATCAATGTTAATGGTATACAAGAAGAGTACTTCTAAATGATAATATCTATCTTTAGACGTTGATAGATATATAAGAAAACAGGGACACCTCATTGGGTGTCCCTGTTTTTTATGCTTATTGTGAATCATACAAAAACAACAAAGATACTTTCTATTGTAATAAAGCAATAAATTGTTGCTTCCTTATATATAATTAATAAGGTGTTTAATGCTTATGTTGATTCGTACTAAGCCTTCGCACAATATGTGTTGGGCATCCGCACAATATGTGCTGAGCCTTCGGACGATGATAAGAAGTTGTATAAATGTTCTTATGATACAATCTTCTTATAACAAAGCAAGTCTTTCAAAAAAGATTTTCTGTCACTTAAGAATGATTTATAGTCCGTATAAGTGAAATGTAATAGCGAAATGAAACTCAAAAAGAGCTTTTAATTTAGAGATGGAAATGCTTACTGGTCGTGCACTTGCAGTGCATTTCCAGTATTATGGATGATGATATTTTTGCTGATTTTCATCTCCTTGTCATGTACAGTCAGCGTAATATCTCCCTTCCTGTTATCTCCTTCCACAATGACGACAAGCTTGCCGTGGAAGAGTTTCATATGTGGTTCGGTGAATGACTGCAATGAAGTTGGATCACCATTGCATACGGCTTTGAAATGACCGGTACCTGACACGGTGAAGAAGAGTTCGTTGTCAGCATCGGGAACGGGATTACCCTGCTCGTCAAGCATTGTAACAGTGATGTAAACAAGGTTGGCACCAGAGATGCCACAGGTAGATTTGTCGGCTTCAAGCAGTAGCTTATGGGGTTTCCCTGCAGTGAACACAGAAATGGAATCAACCGTTTTGCCCTGCTCATCAAATGCCACAAGCTTCAGCTCTCCAGGCTCATAAACAACGTTATCCCACATCATTCGATAGCGTTTAGCACGTTGTTTGGCTTCTTCTGGTGTAGCGGCTTTTCCTGTAGCAGCCTCACCCTGCACCTCTTTTCCTGCTTTTCTGCGTCGTCCCTGCGACTTACCATTGACGAAGAGTTCCGTCTCCGGATAGCTTGAGTAGCAGAAGACAGGTGTCGTCTGTCCTTCACGTCCGTTCCATGTCCAGTGGGGGAGGAGGTGAAGCGTTGGTTCTTTCTTGTTCCAGACCGACCGGTAGAGGTAGTAGCGGTCCTTAGGTAGTCCTGCGAGATCGTAGGCACCGAAGTAGCTGCTACGGCTGGGCCAGTATTCATCGTAGGGAGTCGGCTCGCCAAGGTAGTCTGTTCCAGTCCATATAAACTGTCCGATGGTATAAGGGAGGTCCTCCATTGCAATGAAGTCTTCTTCTGGCAGGTTGCTCCATGGACACCATTGCGTGTCGTAACTTGAGACCTGTCCATCACTGTCGGCCTCTGCTACACCCCAGCGTACAGGAAACTTGTATATTCCACGGCTTGAAACCGTTGAGGCTGTCTCAGTCCCTAAGAGAAAGCCTGCGGGCAGTTGTGCAATGTTGCGGTTGTATTTATAAACACGATAATTGAATCCCGGCACATCCATCACCTGTGCAAAGCCCGATTTCAAGGCTGCTTCCGCTTGGTCCATACCCTGTGTAACAGGGCGTGAGGGGTCTAAACGGTGGCAGATAGCCTGTAATCTTTCGGCAATCTGTCGTCCTTCTTCGCTCCATTGTTCGGGTATTTCGTTTCCGATGCTCCACATCACGATACTGGGATGGTTGCGGTGATGTCTTATGAGGTTCTCCATATCCTTGTCAGACCAGTCCTTAAAGAATCGTGCATAGCCGTTCTTGCACTTAGGATAGAGCCACATATCAAAACTTTCAGCCATTACCATCATTCCTAAAGAGTCACAAAGGTGTACGAAGAGTTCTGAGGGCATATTGTGAGCGGTGCGTATGGCGTCTGCACCCATATCCTTCATCTGTTTTATCTGTCGTATCAGTGCGGCTTTATTTTCGGCAGCTCCGAGTGGTCCGAGGTCGTGATGCAGGCATACACCCTGTATCTTTCTGCTGACACCATTAAGTTGAAAGCCCTTTTCCTTTGAGACGGAAACTGTGCGGATTGCAGTCTTCGTGGTGTAAAGGAGAGCCAGTCTTCCCTTGTTTCGGGTGTAGATACCAAAGTGGATGAGGGCAGGATGCTCTGGGGTCCATACGCTGTATTTACCTTTCTTCCAGTTCATTTCGGCGTGGGCAAGGTCAGTGAGCGGGTCAAGGGTAAGTACGGCCTGTTCCGATGGTCCGTCCTTGCTTGCGTAGGCAATTGCTATTAGTTTCTCTTTACCGTCCCATCCGTCAATCTTTGTATCGACGGAAAGTGTGGCACCCTCCTTATTGAGACGTGTCGTACGTATATAGATATTCCACGGATTGATATGCAATCGAGGCATAAGGACGAGTTTTACAGGACGAAAAAGCCCCGCTCCGGGATACCATCGTGAGCTTTCTTCACGGTTGTTTAGGTGAACAATTATCGTGTTTTCGCCTTCTTTTAGGTATTCTGTAGCATCAATACGAAAGGCGTTATAGCCGTATGCCCACCTTCCTGCTTCCTTTCCGTTGATATAAACGATGGGTTCTGACATCGCACCATCAAAGTAAAGATAAGCGCGAGAATATCTCTGACGGTTCTTGATGGTAAGTTTATGGCTGTACCACCCTTCACCTATCCACGGTAAAGCACCGCTGCGTCCGCTCTTTTCTGTAGCTTGTTTCTCTCCGTTCTGTGTGATAGCCACTCGCTGCAAGTCCCATTTCTTATCGAAGGGTCCGCTGATAGCCCAGTCGTGGGGGATATTCACGGTCTGCCAGTGTAGACTATCATGTGAGAACTGCCAAGTACGAAGTTCTGTTACTTGGTTCATAGCCCAGTTGAGGGTGGTGTGGCAGATGAGCATGAGGGTGATGAGTATTCTTGTCTTCATTGTAGAAAGTTGGAAAAGTCTTTTAATACTTAAATGAACTGCCTCCTAAGAACTCTCTGAGTAGGGAGGTTGGAGGGAGATTGCGGAAAGGTAGCGGTGCAAAATACTTGAGGAACTTGCGCAGACGATAGGCTTCTGCATATTCCTCACAGTTCTCAGGCACTTGTTCCAACACCTCTTCCGCCTGCGGTTTGATGACGGCAAGCTCAAAGAGAAGGGCAGTGTTGAACATTACATCAGCCTGCTCTTGATAAGGGAAAATCCACTTGTTCTCACCAGCACGTACACTTGGCCAGCGGTGGATTGTTTCTTGTGCAGAACAACCACGATACTTGTAATCGCGAACAATACGACGAAGCAGTCGATTGTCGGTTGTTGGGATATAGTTATGGTCGTCTAACAGGATTGTAGTGAGGGCAGATGCGTAGATTTTAAACTTCTTGTCGTCTGCAATCTGCTCTGTCAGTGCTGGGTTGAGTGCGTGAATACCTTCCACAAGTAGTATGTTATTCTCTCCAAGATGCAGCTTTTTACCGCTCTTTTCACTCATTCCAGTTTGGAAATTATACTTTGGTAATTCCACCTCTTCACCACGGAAAAGTGCATTGAATTGCTCGTTGATAAGTGGAATGTTTAGTGCATAGATACTCTCATAATCAAGCTCTCCATTCTCGTCTTTCGGTGTTTCTGCCCTGTTAACGAAGTAGTCGTCTAAGGAAATCTGTACTGGTTTCACACCACTTGCTAATAGTTGGACAGAAAGACGTTTGCAGAATGTTGTCTTACCGCTCGAAGATGGTCCGGCAATGAGTACTACCTTTATCTCTTTTCGTTCAGCAATCGTATCGGCAATCTGCGATATCTTCTTCTCTTGCAGTGCCTCACTGACATTGATAAGGTCGGTTGCCAGTCCTTTCTTTACCGCCTCGTTGAAGTCGCCCACCGTCTTAATGCCTAAGATACTCTGCCATCTATGATGCTCCTTAAACACTTCGAACATCTTATCTTGGCGTATCAATTCACCTAATTTAGATGGGTCTTGTGTGGAAGGGATGCGCAAGAGGACTCCATCAAAGTAAGGCTCCAAACCAAAGAGATGAAGTTGGCTCGTGTTGGTAAGCATCGAACCATAGTAATAATCCTTATAATCGTCAAGCACATAATAGACACAATAAAGGCTACCGCTACTTTTAAGGAGCTTAGCCTTTTGTATATCGCCTAATTCAGTGAACATTTTAACAGCCTCCTCGGTTGTTGTTTCGTAACGCTGGATAGGCATCTTAGCATCGATAATCTCCTGCATTCGTGTACGGATGCGGTCAACATCCTCTGTTGTAATCTCATGTCCAAGCTGCAAGTTACAGTAGTAACCATTTGAAACAGGAATATCTATGACCACTTGACTACCCGTATAAAGGTCGTGAACAGCCTTGCAAAGCACTAAGAAAAGCGAGCGGGTGTAAGTGCGAATACCTGATGGAGTAAGCAAATCGAGGAACTCTACATCCTTATTATGATAGACACGATAATGGAGTCCTTCCACCTTATTATTCACTTTTGCACTCACTGGTCCATAAGGCATTTGAAGATTAATTTCTTCATAAATGTCAGAAAGTGTACTTCCAATTGGGACTTCTTGAGTTTTTTTATTATTTTTGCAACGGATATGCAGTACTTGTCTCATAATCATTGATGGTTAAAATTATGTCAGGGAACAATATTGTCCTTTGGTAAATAGGATTGTAAAGTTAGGGAAAGTTTTGCAAATATCCAAGAAACAGACATCACAAATTAAGTTATTATATGTCGATTTGGATTTTCTTTAAGCTCATTGGTGCATTAGCTTTGCTGATGTTCGGAATGAAGGCAATGAGTGAGGCACTGCAGAAAATGGCAGGTCCGCAGTTGCGCCACATCCTTGGTGCAATGACTACTAATCGTTTTACGGGTATTCTTACGGGTACATTCATCACAGCTGCCGTACAGTCGTCAACTGCAACTACTGTAATGACAGTCAGTTTTGTGAATGCTGGATTGCTGACATTGGTGCAAGCCATCTCTGTTATCATGGGAGCGAACATTGGAACGACGCTGACGGCATGGATTATGTCGGCTGGTTTCTCGTTTAACATTACTGATTTTGTATGGCCAGCCTTTTTTATTGGTATCGTACTGATCTACTCTAAGAGACGTAAACTCATTGGTGACTTCCTCTTTGGTATCTCATTTATGTTCTTGGGATTGGGAACCTTACGTCAGACAGGTATCGATATGGACCTTGCGCACAATCAGGCTATACTCGATTTCTTTAGTAACTTCGACCCACAAAGCTTCATTACAACTATCGTTTTCCTACTTATCGGTAGTGTGCTGACCATGTGTGTGCAGAGTTCTGCAGCCATTATGGCTATCACGATGATTCTTTGTTCAACGGGAGTATTGCCTATTTATCAGGGTATTGCACTCGTAATGGGTGAGAATATCGGTACGACAGTAACCTCAAACCTTGCTGCTTTGACCGCAAACACACAGGCTCGCCGAGCTGCTATGGCTCATATGGTGTTCAATGTCTTTGGTGTTCTTTGGGTGTTATGTATCTTCCATCCTTTTATCAATATGATTTGCGACTGGGTAGGCTATGATGTAACGATGCCAAAGGGTGCTCCTGGCTTTGCTGCCAATGCTGCTAAACTAAGCTTTGTGCTTGCAGCTTTCCACACAACCTTCAACGTTGCCAACACAGCTATCCTTGTTGGACCTATCAAATACTTAGAGAAACTCGTTTGCAAGATTATTAAGCCAAAGGCAAACAAGGACGAAGACGAGTTCCGTCTGCACTTCATTCAGGTTGGTATCATGAAGACTCCAGAGCTTTCAGTGCTTGAGGCTTCAAAGGAAATTAAGTCGTTTGCTGAGCGTATCCAGCGTATGTTTGGTATGGTTCGTGAGTTGCTTGGCGAACGTGATACGGATAAATTCACCAAACTCTATAGTCGTATTGAGAAGTATGAAGGTATTTCTGATAATATGGAGATAGAGATTGCGAAGTATCTCGACCAAGTTTCTAATGCTCACCTGAGTGATGAAACCAAGGAGAAGGTACGCTCTATGCTTCGTGAAATCTCTGAGTTGGAGAGTATCGGAGATGCTTGTTATAATATTGCTCGTACTTGCAGCCGTCTTGTCAATAGTAAGGAAGACTTTACACAGGAGCAGTATGACCACATGCATCAGATGTTTGAGTTGACAGACGATGCTCTGACACAGATGAATCGTATTCTTGTTGGTCACCGTCAGGACAACGATGTGAACCGTTCGTTCAATATTGAGACCGAGATTAACAACTACCGCAACCAATTACGCTCGCAGAATATTAACGATGTGAACGATCATAAGTACACCTATGCAGTAGGAACAATGTACATGGACATCATTCAGGAGTGCGAGAAATTAGGCGACTATGTAGTCAATGTTGTTGAGGCTCGTATGGGTGTTCGCCAGCAAGACGCATAAAGAAGTCGTTAGTTATTTTAGTTAAAAAACGCATATTGCAAAATAAAAGACCTCTCTTTCCTTTAGGATAGGGAGGTCTTTTCGTATATTTGCAGTCGAAAATAAAAGAGTGTTGTACTGATAAAGCATAAGCGTGAAGTCGACGTGAACCGTACCTTTGTTATTGAAAGTGACATCAACAACTATCGTGCTCTGTTGCGTACACAGAATATCAATGATATCAACGAACATAAGTATAGCTACACTGCTGGTACGCTGTATATGGATATCATACAAGAATGTGAGAAATTAGGCGACTACATCGTGAATGTTGTTGAGGCTTGTATGTGTATTAGAAAGTAATAGGTTGCGCATTGGTGCTTTATGCTCGGCAGTTGAGTGTCAACAGCTGAACAAACCGGCTTAAACAATATCAAGGCAGGGACATACTAAATGTGTGTTCCTGCCTTTTTTAGTGTTCTGTCTTCCATAAATTATTCCCATATCAGCCAATGTTTGTAAACTATTTTCATGCAGTTCAAAACCAATACATGCTCTTTTGGCTTCTTAAAGACACCTAATTGACTTGCAAAAGGTGCCCTTTAAGACCCTTACTAACGCCCTTTTGAAGTCTAATTAAGTACCTTTACTTTTTCTACTTTGTAACTAACTGATTCCCTGTTGGTTATAAACCTACTTTTAATACGTGTTTTTACCTTTGTTTTTAGATGTTTATGCGAAATTATGTCATGATTTTTCAGAATATAGAGATGGGTACTCCATGTGTATTCTTTGTTTCGTCAATAACGAAGATACTATGCAGACTTCCTATACAATTAATCGTACCAAGCGTGTTGAGCATGAATTGTTGATAGCTTTTCATGTCATGCGCATAGACTTTAATAAGAAAATCGTAGTCACCACTGGTGTTATAACACTCTGTTATTTCCTCAAGATTCTGCACAACGTCCATAAACTCTTGTATGAGTTCTTGAGAGTGTTGTTTAAGTCTGATATTACATAATACCATAATACCATTGCCAACCTTATGTGGATTTACAACTGCCATGTATCTTTCTATATAGCCATCACGCTCCAATCGCTTCTGTCGCTCAAACGTGGGAGAGGTTGACAGGTGGAGTTTTGCAGCTAATTCTTTTACCGTAAGATCGGAGTTGCGCTGTAGAATACGTAGGATTTTACGGTCGGTATCATCTAAATTCTCATTGTTATTCATTTCGATATATTTTGTTTTTGTAGAATATTATTCTACTGTTTGTTTGAAATATGGGGTAAAGATAGTATATTTTTCTGAATTATACAGTAAATTTTGATAGTAAATAGTTTTGTTATATCTTTGCAATCGAACTCAAGAATAAAAATAATAAAGCAAATAATGATATGAAAAGGAATCTTGAAACGATATGTATTCATGGCGGTTGGCAACCTAAAAAAGGTGAACCTCAGCAGTTACCCATTTATCAGAGTACAACTTTTAGATATGAGACCAGCGAGCAAATGGCACGTTTGTTTGACTTGGAGGATAGCGGTTATTTCTATACTCGTTTGGCAAATCCTACCAATGATGCTGTAGCCAAGAAGATTGCAGCCCTTGAAGGTGGCGTTGGCGCTGTACTGACCTCTTCTGGTCAGGCTGCTAATTTCTATGCTATCATTAATATTTGTGGAGCAGGCGACCATTTAGTGACTTCTAACACAATCTATGGCGGAACGTATAATCTCTTTGGTGTAACACTGAAAAAGTTGGGTATTGAGTGTACCTTTATTGACCCAGAATGGGATGATGAAAAGATTGAAGCAGCTTTTCAGCCAAATACAAAATGTTTCTTTGGTGAGACGATTTCTAACCCAGGAGGTAAGGTGTTTGATATCGAACGCTTTGCAGGAATTGCTCATAAGCATGGTGTACCACTGATAGTTGACAATACATTTGCTACACCAATTAACTGTCGTCCTTTTGAGTGGGGTTGTGATATCGTCACTCATTCTACAACAAAGTATATGGATGGACATGCCTCACAGGTTGGTGGTGTTGTTGTCGATTCTGGTAACTTTGATTGGGAAGCATATAGTGAGAAGTTCCAAGGATTGACAACTCCTGATGAGAGTTATCATGGACTCGTTTATACGAAGTCGTTTGGTAAATTGGCATATATAACGAAGCTCGTTACTCAGTTAATGAGAGACCTTGGAAGTATTCCTGCACCGCAGAATTCATATCTGCTTAATATTGGTCTTGAGACCTTGCACCTTCGTATGAGGCAGCATTGTGATAATGCACAGAAGGTAGCTGAGTGGTTGGAAAAGAATGAGAAGGTGGCATGGGTGAACTATTGTGGTCTTCCTTCCGATAAGTATTATGCTTTAGGACAGAAGTATCTTCCAAAAGGTTCAAGTGGTGTCATAGCCTTTGGTTTGAAGGGTTCACGAGAAGACGCTATCAAGTTTATTGATAGCTTAGACTTTGTTTCTATCGTCACTCACGTGGCTGATACACGTACTTGTGTTCTGCATCCGGCAAGTCATACTCACCGCCAGTTGACAGACGAACAACTCCGTGAGGCTGGTGTAGCACCAGACTTAATCCGACTTTCTGTTGGTATTGAGAATGTTGATGACATCATCGCAGACATTGAACAAGCTTTGAAGTAATCCGAACATAAGGATATAACAAAGGACACCCAATAACTGAGTGCCCTTTGGTATTTTATAATTTTATAAAACATCCTCCCCATAAACAGTTTATTCCATATCCCTCTTCGGTAATCACTCCCCTCTCCTTTCGGAGAGGGGTTGGGGGTGAGGCTTCTTGGGGTGAGGCTTTTTTACCCCATCACCCTCACTACTTCCACTGACCTTTCAAGCCATTCTTCCATCAGCTTGTAATCCTTCTTCTCCCATACATCCTTGAAGTCGATAAACTCATGGGCAAGGCGACTTTCATAGGCGTTACGGCGATAACTGGTCAGTTTCCCTTGTTTCATGATTTCCACGCTACCAAACTCATTTGCAGTTGTTGGAATGTGTATCCACCCCTTTTCTCCTTGTATGAGTATAAACGATGGACTGCTTGAATCCTTCGCTGCAGTACAGGTTGCTGTCATTGTGGGGTAGGAGAGTACCATTACGCCAGAGGTGTCAATACCGTTATGCCCTCGGTTGGCAAAATATTGTGTTGCGGTAGGTTGTCCGAAAAGACCGATGACAATATTGATATTGTAGACATTGAGGTCGTTCAGTGCCCCACCCCCTAAGTCAGGGTTGAATGCTGGAGCAATATTACCCTGTAAATAGCGTTCGTACTTACTTGAATATTGTGAGAAATTACACTGCACAAAGTGGATAGGAGCTATCTTCTTAAGGCTATCTTTGACCATGCGGAAGTTAGGCGTATGAATAGGAGAGATAGCTTCAAAGAGGTAGAGCTTTCTTTCTCGTGCCATTGTTGCAAGCTCTTCTGCTTCGGCAACAGTAAGGGTGAAAGGCTTTTCTACAATTACATTCCTACCAGCCTCTAATGCCATACGTGTAAATTCGTAATGGGCATTGTTGACTAAGGCAATATAAACGAAGTCAGCTTTGTCTTCTTTTAGTAATTGAGCATAGTCGGTATATATACGTCCAATATGATTCATCTTCGCAATAAGTTCTGCTTTTTCCTCATTGCTATGTGAGAATATACTGGTGATTTCTATCCCTTTGACTTCTGTCTTGAGCAATGTGATAACCTCTGTGGCTATCATTCCAGTTCCTACAATGCTAATCTTCATCTTTTCTATTGCTTTTTAAGAGCATGTTCTATGTATAGAATGTGCTTTGTTACTTTCCTTATACAACAAAAGTAAGGAATGTTTTGTAAATAATAGGTGAAATGACTATTTTTGTTGTCTCTTAACAAGCATTAGTTGATATGAATAATAAAAATTTTTCATTCCTTTTAACATCTCTTTTGTTTATTACTACTATGGCTGGAGGCAAAGGTGAGAAGGCATCAGCTGCGGAGAAAGTGAGGGACTCTGTGACTTCTCCTTCTTTGATAGTTGACTCTGTTGTAAAAAAGAAAGACGTACCATTGGTGGTTGATTCTATTGGTAAGTCTTATAGTACAGAGAAGGTTGACGTTGATCTTGCTTATTCCTTCCCAGTGTCTGGTCCTCAACCGCTGGTCGATTCTCTCCGTGCTTACCTCTCGTCTGAGATGGTATGGGTTGGAGATAGCTATAGTGATGAGGACGTAGAGTCTAAACCTTATAGCAATTTTGCAGATGGTAAGGGAATGATAAACTACTATGCTAAGAATGCTATAAGAGTATAAGTAAAACTTTAGATGAAATTGACGACCCAGAAGTGGATTGGAAGCCAGCAATTTCTATGTTTGTAATGAAGCTAAATGAAACGGATCGTTATGTTACGTACTATTCTTCTTTTTACACATATTCGGGTGGTGCGCATGGAATGGCTTCAGAATATGGGGCTACTTTCGATAAGAAGACGGGTGTTATGCTGCGGAATGTATTGAGTCCGAAGGATATAAAAGCACTTCAACCTATCCTCAGAACTGGTGTTGAAAGCTATTTCAGAGGATGGTATGAAAAAGAGAATGATGTTGAAAGCCGTGTAAAGGAAGATATGGATGGGCTCTCTCTTGAGAATGGTATTATCCCATTACCAGGAAATGGTGTTTATCTTTCTCCAAAGGGTGTGGTGTTTATCTATGGATTCTATGAGATTGGTGCTTATGCTATCGGAATGCCTACCTTTACTGTTCCTTATAAAAAGATAGGAAAGTTCCTTTCGCCTGAGGCAAGACGCCTCGCAGGGATTAAGTAACTTCTGTAAGTTGGATTGAATTATATTTGGCTTTGAAGTTGAGAAATGACTTTTCATTAGCCCTTTTCACTGACTATTCTCTCTTTGGAAGGGAACAGTCAGTGTTTTTATTGGTGCATCAACCAAACAAATCCTTTTGCAATTCTGACTCCGTTGTCTTGGAAATGGTTGCCTTCATTCCATTCCATCTTACAGTTAACGCCTTTCTCTTTGAAGATTTGTTCTTGGCGAAGGATGTCTTTACTGATAGTTGACATCAATTTTGTTTTTGTTTTCTCTTCTTTGTCACCAAGGCTGAGATATGCGTGTTCTACTTGTGGCTGGTGGGAGTTGGCATAGTCTAACCAACCTGTATACCATGCTGAAGGGGATGCTGAGACAATTCCATGGAAAGGAACATTCTGTTGGTAACCTGCCCAAAGGCTAAAAAGTCCTGCTAATGAATATCCTCCTAAGACGGTGTTACTTTTATTGAGTTCTAAAGAAAATTGTGTCTTTAAGGTTGGGATAAGTTGTTCTATTATATATAATAAGGTGGAATGAGCTCCATCACCAAAGGGG